>Ga0316575_10000166_pt1 | contig 16780 bp, 10 predicted proteins | sample J5NA_FD_203072 | JGI IMG/M metagenome (GOLD analysis project Ga0316575, IMG submission 203072) | Rhizosphere microbial communities from salt marsh grasses in Alabama, United States - J5-7_050615r2r3 | ecosystem: Host-associated > Plants > Roots > Rhizosphere | place: USA: Alabama | collected...
TACCGTTCGTAATGCGGCGATTTGCGTCTTCAGGATATATAGTTGATGCCGGTATCGGATAGCTGCTCAGCACCAGTTCGTTTATCGCTTTGAGCCTGGCCTCCTGGTCGGCGCGGGTATAGCCGGGCGTGGTCGAATAGCCGAAGCTGTCGACGATCAGCGGCTGCATGTGCGCCTGGACATCGGCGCGCTTCTGCGAAGCGGAATTACCGACCCACGGGAACAATGGTTTGCCGGTCGGCGAGCCGGCTGCGGGCGTGAGCGGGTCGCCGCGACCGCCATGACAGGTGATGCAGATGCTCGGCATCGCCTTGTCGCCGCGGCCATCGAGATTCGCAGCCAGCAAGCGCTTGCCGGTTGCCGGATCGAAGGTAAAGAATTTTGCGAATTTGACCGGTGTAGGCGAATTGGCAGTCACGCAACTCGCCGGGTCTGATGATGTACAGGCTGAAGCACTGAATTCGATCGCGTTGGTACCGACATGCCAGCGCTGATCCTGAACCACCGCCGCATCGAGGTTGAAACTTGAATAGCCATAATTGGTGGCAGCCGACACCAGGTAGTTCTCCACCATAACCGCGATCGTGCCCTTGTTAGGTCCGCTGGTGATGTTGCGTACGATCATGCGCCGCCCGTAGCCGAGATCCCTGACGTCGCCGAACACGACCGTCGTCTCGGTCCCTGTGGTCAGATCGCCGAAGCCGTTCGCGGCCTTCCATTTGTCCAGCGTGTCCCTGGTATTGCCCGGATCGATCGCCGCATAGTAAGCGGTCGCGTAGGCAGTGGTGTTGGTCTGCAACGTTCCGTCTGGCTGTTTCTGCGGGTTCGGGAAGATCAGGAAACTGTCCGGACCGCTGGTCGGGGTAACCGTTGTCGCGGCCATTGGAAACACGTCGCCGGAATTGGCGCCGCCGCATGAGACCAGCAACAGCGTTGCCATCAGCAGGCCGGCATATGAAATTAAATGTCGGTAGCGCATGATCTGACCCTTTAGAAGTTCACCAGATAGACAATGGAATATTGGTTCGCGACGTAGCTGGTTGCAGAAGTCGCATAGGCCGGCACGAAATCGGAGCGCGACTTGATCCGTCGCCAGGAAATGTCGATTGCCTGGCTGATGCCGAAGCCGATGTTGTAGCCCAGCGTGGTCAACAGGCTGGTGCCGTCGAATCGGTAGCAGTAGAGTTGCCCGCCCGGGAATGCATCATCCTGCGCGAACACTTTGGCGATATCGAACAGCTGGAGCGAAGGTTGCCCGGCAGACACCACGTCGCCGCGATGGTAATCCGCGCCCAGATACAGAGTGCTTCTGCGCGTCACGACGTAGTCCAGGTTAGCCCGCGCGGAATTGTCGATCGTATCAAACACCTCGCTGGTGGCACGGCGCTGGTTGTGGGACAGCGCGCCGAAAAGCTGGATGCGGTCGGTGACCGGCTGCAGTATCGAAACGCCGGCCGAATAATGCCAGCCGTCGCGCAACCTGGATTCATATTGCTCGCCGAAGATGCGGGCAAACAGCGATAGTATCGGCGCGGAAAATTCGGACGAGCTGCGATACTGGTATTCTCCGGTCACCCCGCCGATCGCCCGGCTCAGTCCCTTGTAATTGATGAATCTTTCTGTACCCACCAGCGCGGTCACCCGTGCGCGGGTATGTACGGTAAGCGGAAAGGTAAGCGGCTTGCTCAGGTTGGCGCTGTACGAACGGTCGGAAAGCTTGTTTGCGGAATCTTTTGCGCGCGCCACATTGTCGTCCGACATGAAACCGGCATCGGCGCGGATATAAAGGGGTTTGGCAAATGGGGGTGGTTCGGCGGCATGCGCCACCGTTGCCATGAGTGTCCCTGCACAACAAATTGCGATGAGTGCAAAAGCCATGGCGCCCACATCACGGCGCACCTTGTGCGGCAGCAAAGCTGATATTGCGTTCGAACGCCTGTTGAAAAATACCAAGATGCCCCCCCTGGACCGATCCCGTATTTGATAGATTACGGCTCAGACCGCCGTCCATGCCGGTCGGTATTTGCCGTAAATAGCTTGCGGCCAGTATAGCTGAAATAAATACGGGGGGAACAGCGTAGTATCGCGTTTCCGGGGAGTCGGGCTGGCATGAAGCTTGTCACGGTCAATTAATTGGCGGTCGAAACTTACCGCACCGGAAACATTTTTTGGTTCGGTTACTGGAAGTCCCAGCGATAACCGACGTAAATGTATTTGCGCGTGGATTTCTGGTCCTGGGTCGGGCTGGTGATGTGGATATCCTCAATGCCGCCTTCGGCGTCGAAGTTCACCGATTCGGTCATCCGGTAACTCAACCTGAGGCTGGGTGTGATCCTTGTCATGCGCGTGTCCAGATTGTCCTTCTGGTGGTATAGCTGCAGCGAAACGTCCGTACGCCAGCGTTGCCGCAGTATCTCGGTCTGTGTAAGTGCAAGGGACTGACCCTTGTAGGTCCTTGCGCTGATGATGCTGGCGCTTGCCACGCCCAGATCATTTTCAAACAGCAAATTGTTGCCTATCGCCTGCGCGGAATAGATATACATGTTCCCGGTTCCCGGCGAAGCGGGCAGCGCGCCTGCTGCGCCTACACCCGATAAATTGCTGATCCGGAAATCGCCGCCCAATCGCAGGTGTGAGGAATAGGGGCGCGTCATCCCGACCATAAACAGGTTCGATGTCGGCGTCAGCGCCTTGGCATCCTCGATCAGGCTATCTGTCGTCGCCGCTCCGGACTGGAGCAACGACGCGAGGGATTGCGAGGTTCCGAATAACGCATTGGACAGCTGCAATGATGGTGATTTGCGGTGGTCTGCCAGCATCAGGTAGTTATTGCCCGACTGGGTCGTCCAGTTTCCCTGGAACATCGCGATGTTGACTGCCTTGAATAACCTGTCGTAGTCAAGCAGCCCCATGTAATTGCGGTGCGAATCAAAATAATGCGCTTCCATCCCGAACGCCTCGCGCTCAAGGACGGTTCCCGCCCGTTGCTCGATAAAATATCCGCTGCCGCTCCACTGTTCGGGCAAACGGGTCAGATCGACACTGACGCCGGCAAAGGTTTTTCGATCGGTGGTACTGCTGTAAAAGTTTACCGGTGTACCCACGACGCCGTTGACCCGCCAGGTGGGGTTCAGGCTATAGCCCGCCCATGCGCCGTCGAAACGACCCAGTACGCCACCGGCCGATCCGGGCTGTCGCCCGAGGCGGAGCAGATAACTACGGTCGCGCGCGCTGCTCTCGAAATATAATGCACCCAGCTGATTATCATTGCTGGTGCGCGACAGGAAATTGGCCCGGTAATCATCGCGCAGCACGATGCGGTTATCGGTGGTTTCGGTTCTCTTGCGTCCGGTGATATACAGCGACGAGATCAACGTCGACTGGTCGGTGCCGGAGAAAGTGTCTGTCGTGACGCCGGCACCGCTCGCCGTCGTGGTGTCGGTATGCAACACGCCGTTATAGTAGTTCTGCGAAACGGTACCGTACACCAGCATCTTCTGATCGAGCCGCTTCTGCTGGGCCGGCAGCACCGGCTTTTTATAGGCTTCCTTGGGCAGCCCTGCCAGTTTGCGCTTCACCAGTTTCGCATCCTTGGCGTCCGGATAGAGCTGCAGATACAACCCGTATTCCACTCTGGCTTTGTCATACTCACCGTTCTTTGCCCGCGCATCACCGATTAGTTCCTGTGCATCCCGGGACTGCCGGTTGGGCGGCAGATTGAGCAGCTGGTTCAGTATTTCTATTGCCTGTTCAGCCTGGTTTTTCGCGAGCGCTGTGCTTGCGGCATCCATCAGGCGCTTCGCTTCCTGTTCAACCTGCGCCGGTGTGCTGATCGCACCGACCGCTACCGGCACGGTCTTGCTTTTCGCAACGAGCGCAGGGATGAAAATGTTGATGCTGCGCCCATCGTTGCCGGGACGCACCCGGTACTTAACGGGCTTGTCGAATTTGACGGTGAGGGATGAATCAAGCCCCGGATACGAAACCCTGAAATGCGGGGCGATGGCCGACGGTGGGGAATCCATGGATTCCGGTACCTGGACCATGCTATCCGGATCGGCTTCCAGGAGATTGATGTAGACATGAAGCTCGCCGTTCTTCAGAGATGCCTCGCGCAGATACTGGATCCTGACATCAAACATGATCTGGATCTCGGCCTCGTCGCCGACCTGATCGACTTCGATGCGGTCGATAACATGGGCAAATGCCGAATTGATCGCAAGGCCGCTCAACAACAAGACAGCTGCCAAACGGGTAATAGCGCGGCCAAGCATCGCCCTCATCGGGCCTGGTACTTTCAAAATCTGTTCCCTTTTTACGGCGTTGCAACGATCAAATCAGCTGGATCCGGTTGCGGTGAATCGCTCGCGGGATGCATAACGGGGTGTATGCACCCTTCAGTTGCCTCATCCGCGCGCGTTTCGGTCATTTGTTCCAGGTACTGGTGGAATGGCACTTGTCGCACGATTGCGTTCCGCTGCCTTCGTGGCTGGCCCTGTAGTGGCAGCTGGTGCAGGTACCGGGGGTAATAACCACCGATCCGTGCACCTTGGCGCCCAAAAACGTCGTTGTCGAATTGTGACAGCTATCACAAGAAATCCAGCTTAACGTCGGCACGTGACCGGAGTAGGACGGGTAGCGGGTCGTCGGCGAACCACCCACACCCTTCGCCGTTACACCATTGTGGCAAGTCTGGCACGTGCCCGGCACCACACCGATGTGGTCATAGCTTGCCGGCAGCCAGGCCGTGGTGTGGTGACAGACATCGCATGATTCTGCTGTTGCAACGTGATTTCCTGGCTTGGCTGTTGCCTTGGTTCCGTTATGACAGGTTTCACAGGTGCCGGGCAGCACGCCGATGTGGTTGAATCCAGCCGGACTCCAGGCCGTGGTGCGGTGGCAGGTATCGCATGAAGACGTCGTGAGGATATGTCCGTTCGGCTTGGAAATCGCGAGCGAGCCGTTGTGACAGGTCAGGCAGGTACCCGGCGCAACGTTCACGTGGCTGAAAAAAGCCGGAACCCATCCCGTGGTGCGATGGCAGGTGTCGCAAGGAGCAATGGTCGCCACGTGGCGAACCGGCTTGGACGTAGCTCCCATGCGATTGCCCTGCATGTGGCAAGTGGCACAATCCCTGGGAGTTCCCTTGAACACGCCCTGGATATGACAGGCTTCGCAAGGCACCAGTACGTGCGCACCGGTCAGGTTAAACCCGGTCTGGATATGGTCAAATTTGATCGTGGTGGGCACGGTCGTCTGCGCAGACGCATGATGTGCCAGGAACAGCAGCGGCAAGATCAGCAACAGTCCGATCCATCTCGGCATGTGCCGCCCGATCAATGTCAATTCTGTAATTTCTGCCTGGTTCATTTTGTTTCCCCCTCTTGATCTTCCAGACTCCGGGAAGATCCGGCGTTATATCAGGATCGCACATTACCACAAACCATGTTTATGTGTGCATATTACACACACAAATCCGATAGTCGGATAAAAAATCAGACAGACGGTTAACGCTGGATCATTCCGGATCCCATCAACAGTGTCTTGAAATTACTGGTTACATGGCAGCGATCGCATTGCGGTCCGAAGGCACCGCGATGTACATCATCATTGTCATGGCATCCGACGCAGGTGCCCGGCACAACCACGCGGTCGCCCATCGGCTTCTTGTGGCACGCATAGCAATCCAGTTTTTTGTGTCCACCGTCCAGCTTGAAACTGGTGCGTCTGTCGTGATCGAAATCCCATACTTTCCATGATCTTGCATTGTGGCATGAGTCGCATCGGGTGCCGAATCTGCGCTGATGCACCTTGTCATCGTCTTTCTTGTGGCATGAATAGCATTTGGAAGGCGTATCGATGAATAGCTGGGTCTTGTGGCACTTCTTGCAATCCACCCTGATATGCAGGCCGAGCAGCGGGAAGCGTGTGCGTCCATGGTCAAACCGGGCTTTCTTCCAGTCCTTTTCGTTATGGCAGGAATCGCACCGTTTACCCAGATTGCCCTTGTGCACATCTTTCTTCAAATGGCAGGCGACGCAGGTCGTCGGGAGTTTTTCGCCCCTGGCCTTCAGCGCCGGTGTGTGACAGACATCGCATTTGACTGTTTGGTGCTTGCCCTTCAGCGGGAAATGCGTATCCCGATCATGGTTGAACCGGGCGGACTTCCATTTTTGTTCGCTGTGGCAGGTTGCGCAATTGGTGCCCAATCCCCCTTTGTGCACATCATCCTTGCGGTGGCAGCCAAAACACGTCATCGGGATTTTCTGCCTCGTGAACAGCGGTTTGGTGTGGCACGAAATGCATTTCACCGTATTGTGTGCGCCCAGCAGCTTGAATTTTGTCTCGGCATTGTGGTTGAACAGTATCGTTTTCCAGCTGCGTTCCACGTGGCAGGTCTCGCACTTCTTGCCATATCGGCCTTTGTGCTTGTCGACCTTGATATGGCAGCTCACGCACTGCGTTGGCGCCCCCTTGTATTTGCCCGGAGTGGTGTGGCATTTGCTGCATTTCACTTCCAGGTGCTTGCCCTTCAACGCAAACCGGGTCTTGGCGAAGGTGTGGTCGAATTTCGCATCCTTCCAGGAACGCTCGTTATGGCAACTCTTGCAATCGGTGCCCAGGCTGCCCTTGTGCTTGTCATCCTTGTGATGGCAGTCATTGCACGCGGAAGGCGCTTCGCGGTACTTCTTGTTGGCCGCATGGCAATCCTTGCACTTCACTTTCGCCCGGTTATGGTGAGCACCCAGCAGCGGAAAATCCGTCTTGGTATGGTCGAACTTGTTCGTGTCCAATATGATGATATTCGCATTGCGCCCTTTGTGCTCGGTATGGCAGGTACGGCACTCCTTGTCGCTGAGCCTGCCGTGATATCCCTTGTGATTCTGGATATCCGCCTTCACGTCCTTGTGGCAGTCCTCGCACAGTCCGGTTTGCGCATCCTTGTGGAATCTAACGTGGCATTCCTTGCATTCCGCTTCGAGTTTGGCATGCCCCTGGATCACCTGGCCCGGCATCAGCGCGATCTCGCCTGCGCCGGAAGCGAGCCCGGAAAATGACAGGGAGATGATTGCCAACAGAAGAGTACGCAACAACACGGGGAGAGTCAGTACATGAAATTGGTGGCTATGACATGCACGATACCGCTAACCCCGAGCAGCCAGACAAAGGGGGAATGCAGTACATGCCACAAACGAAACAGACGTTCGTACGACGAAAATTGTGCAGCCTGCTGCACGGCGCGCAAATACTCTTCCGCATCCTGCACGACTTCCTGAAAGTGCTGCTGCTGTTGCCGGCTGTCCCACCCCTGGCTCTTGGCAAGGTGCGCAACCGCCAGCCGCAACTCGCGGCGACAACGGGATGCCAGACTGCGCCGTTGCCACCCCAGCGCCATGAACCTCCAGATGCGAACCGGCAACGCCTGTTTCTTGTCGATGGCCATCATCCGGAACTTTTTCAGCTTCTCGCCTATGCCGGTTGCTTCCATCAGCACCGCGTTTACCTTGCTGATCTTGCTCTGGTTCACATCGACTGCCTGCTGCAACTCTTCCAGGTTGGATTTCCGGCCATATAGCCCGTGATGGATGCGTTTGTAGATGAAGCGTCCAATGATGCCGCTGGCCACCACGAGCAGCATCGAATACATTGCGACGCCGGCATTCAGCGAACGCACATGAAAGGTCGAATGAAACAGGATCAATGCCGGCCCGCCGATCCCGAATATCATGTGCATCATGAACCAGTAGCGCAACGGCCCCCAGCTGCGGGCGAATTGCAGATGCTTGCGCACCGGATAGAGCAGCATCAGCAGCATCATCACACCGCCGACCAGGCCAAGGTAATAACCGAAGCCGGCACCGGGCTTATAATCCAGCTGATGCTCGGCTGCCTTGATATAGACCCACCATCCCATCGCGATCAGAACCAGGAATGCAAACCACACCACTCGCGCGCCAACACCAATACGCCGTTCGGCGGCGCGCGTTCCACCGAATACCCTGACTTCGATTGGATGCTGCTGCTTGCGCCTGTCGGTCGCGTAAGCATTTTTTGCAGCTGTTGCGACCATTTCCTGATCGCGTAAATTTTCGGAAGACATATCTGGTTACCTGACTAGCGCACTGGACCGGATCAACTTGATGAAACAATCCACGTGCTCGATACGTGTATAGTACCACGAGTGCAAATTGCACACGGAATATGCGTTTATCGAAATCCCGACAGCCTTACTTGGTTATAGTGCTTCCACTGCATCATGCTCATCCGCTGCTTCCCGTCCATTTTCAAAATTCTCAAAAATACCCGGACTGGATATATGATGAAAAACTTTCTCGAATCGATGGGCCGAATATCAAATGAATGATCAGACTTTCATCTACCTGCTTTATGTGCTGCCACTGGCAGTGCCTTTGCTGATATTCCTGTTCAAACGCTATCGCCACCAGAAAAAGGCCCGGGAAACCTGGCAAGAAGCAGTACAGTCCGGACTGACCGAGCCGGCGACGCTGCACCCGGTGTTCGATCCCAACCTGTGCCTCGGCTCGGGCGGCTGCTACAAGGCCTGTCCCGAACAGGCGATCGGCATCATCGACGGCAAAGGGGTACTCGTCAGCCCGGCACTTTGCATCGGCCACGGTGCTTGCGCCACTTCATGTCCGGTAGGTGCAATCAAACTTGTTTTTGGCACTGCAACCAGAGGAGTCGATATCCCGCAACTCAAGCCGAACTTCGAATCCAATGTTCCCGGCATCTTCATCGCCGGCGAACTCGGCGGTATGGGCCTGATCAGGAAAGCCGCCGAACAGGGGCGCCAGGCCATGGAAGCGATCAGGAAACGCGGGCGAGGCAGTACGCCCCATGATGTTGTCGTGATCGGTGCCGGCCCGGCAGGCATTTCCGCAACGCTTGCCGCAAAGCAGCACGACATGAACTGCGTGACGATCGAACAGGAAGATACGTTCGGCGGCACCACCCTGCATTACCCGCGTGGCAAGATCGTGATGACCGCACCGATGAAACTTCCGATCTTCGGCAAAGTGAACCTCAAGGAAACCAGCAAGGAGTCGTTGTTGCGGATGTGGGAGGAAGTGGTCGCAAAAACGGATATCAGGATCAATTTCGGCGAGCGCATGGAAAAGATCGAGCACCATGGCGACACTTTTACCGTGGTCACAAACCGCGCCCGTTACGCCACCCGCAACGTACTGCTTACCATCGGCCGGCGCGGTACCCCGCGCAAGCTGGGCGTCCCGGGTGAAAATCTGGAAAAAGTAGTGTACCGCCTGGTCGATCCTGAACAATTCCGGGGCAAGCGCGTGCTGGTCGTCGGCGGGGGTGATGCGGCTCTGGAAGCAGCGCTGGCGATCAGCAACGAACCAGGAAGCAATGTAACGCTCAGCTATCGCGGCAATGCCTTCAGCCGCGTCAAGCCGAAAAACCGGCAACTGACCGAACAGGCACTGGCCGATGGGCGCCTGTCCGTACTGCTTGAATCGAACGTCACGGAGATCGAACACGCCAATGTTGTGCTCGACCAGAAAGGCAACCGGATTGATCTGCCCAACGACGCGGTGATCGTCTGCGCGGGGGGAATACTGCCGACCCCGCTGCTCAAGGAAATCGGAATCGAAATCCAGACACGCCACGGCACCGGTGGTTTCGACCAGAATGCGCTTGCCTCGAAACGCCCGCTACCCTGGTAGAACAGGCGGCGTTTTGTTCGGACCGGTGCGGCTCAAACCTGCCGCACACAATCCACGTGATACACGCGTTCTCCGCCTTCCTTGTCTGATACCAGGCCGTGAATGTCGGTTTCGAAGCCGGGGAATTTCTTGTTGAAGTCGCGGGCGAACTTCAGGTAATCAACAATCAGCTTGTTGAAGCGCTCGCCCGGGATCAGCAACGGAATGCCCGGAGGGTAAGGCGTCAGCAGCACCGCGGTGACACGGCCTTCCAGGTTGTCGATCTCGACACGCTCGATCTCGTCGTGCGCCATCCTGGCGAACGCATCGGAAGGTTTCATCGCGGGCTGCATGTCCGACAGATACATCTCGGTCGTCATCTTCGCTACATTGTGCTTCCTGTAGGAATCATGGATCTGCTGGCAAAGGTCGTGCAGGCCGACGCGCTCGTACTGCGGATATTTGGCCGCAAACTCTGGCAGGATTCGCCACATCGGCTGGTTCTTGTCGTAATCGTCCTTGAACTGCTGCAACGCGGTAAGCAGCGTGTTCCAGCGGCCCTTGGTGATGCCGATGGTGAACATCACGAAGAACGAATACAGACCGCACTTCTCGACGATAACGCCGTGTTCGGCGAGATATTTGGTAACCATCGCAGCGGGCATACCGGTCTCGTCGAAGTTGCCGTTCATGTTCAACCCCGGCGTGATGATGGTGGCCTTGATCGGGTCCAGCATGTTGAAGCCGGCTGCCAGCTTGCCGAAACCATGCCACTTCTCGGAAGTCTTGAGCATCCAGTCATCCCTGGAACCGATGCCTTCTTCGGCTATGTTCTCCGGGCCCCAAACCTTGAACCACCAGTCCTGCCCGTATTCCTCGTCGATCTTGCGCATCGCACGCCGAAAATCCATCGCCTCGGCAATGCTCTCTTCCACCAGTGCGGTGCCGCCCGGTGGCTCCATCATCGCGGCGGCCACATCGCACGAGGCGATGATCGCGTATTGCGGACTGGTCGAGGTGTGCATCAGGTAGGCTTCGTTGAACACATGGCTGTTGAGTTTGCGACTCTGCGGTTCGCGCACCAGAATCTGCGACGCCTGAGACAGGCCGGCCAGCAATTTGTGCGTGGATTGCGTGGAGAAGATCATCGAATCCTTTGCGCGCGGACGATTCCTGCCGATCGCATGCATGTCTTTGTAAAACGGATGGAATGCCGCATGCGGCAGCCATGCTTCGTCGAAATGCAGCGTATCGATCTTGCCGTCCAGCATCTGTTTCAGCATTTCGACGTTGTACACCACGCCATCGTAGGTGCTCTGCGTAATCGTCAGGATGCGCGGCTTCCTGGTCTTGTCCTTGATGAACGGATTCGCGTCGATCTTCTTCTGGATATTGGCGGGTTCGAATTCGGATTTCGGGATCGGCCCGATGATGCCGTAATGGTTGCGCGTCGGCCGCAGGAATACCGGCACCGCGCCGGTCATCATGATCGCGTGCAATATCGACTTATGGCAGTTGCGGTCGACCAGCACGATGTCATCCGGCGCGACAGTCGAGTGCCACACGATCTTGTTCGAGGTCGAAGTACCGTTGGTCACGAAGAACAGGTGGTCGGAATTGAAGATGCGCGCCGCGTTGCGCTCTGACGCGGCAACCGGCCCGGTATGGTCAAGCAACTGGCCGAGTTCGTCGACAGCGTTGCACACGTCCGCGCGCAGCATGTTTTCGCCGAAGAACTGGTGGAACATCTGTCCGACCGGCGATTTCAGGAATGCCACCCCGCCGGAATGGCCGGGGCAGTGCCACGAGTAGGAGCCGTCCTGCGCGTAGTGCAGCAGCGCGCGGAAGAACGGCGGCGCCAGCGAGTCCAGGTAGGATTTCGCTTCGCGGATGATGTGGCGCGCGACAAATTCCGGCGTGTCCTCATGCATGTGGATGAAACCGTGCAATTCGCGCAGAATGTCGTTCGGAATGTGCCTTGAGGTGCGTGTCTCACCGTACAGGTAGATCGGGATGTCGGCGTTTTTGAAGCGGATCTCCTGAACAAAGGCGCGCAGCAACTTAAGCGCCACCTCGGTTTCTTCCTTGCTGCCGCCGCCGAATTCCTCGTCGTCGATAGACAGCAGAAATGCCGAAGCGCGGCTCTGCTGCTGCGCGAACGAAGTCAGGTCGCCGTAACTGGTAACGCCGAGGACCTCCATCCCCTCCTTTTCGATGGCATCGGCCAAAGCACGTATGCCCAGCCCGCTGGCATTCTCGGAGCGGAAGTCTTCATCGATGATGATGATGGGAAAACGAAACTTCATATTGCGCTCCTTTTCTTGGCAGAACGCGATGCAACCGCCTGGCAGTCTGCATCACGATATGCGAGGTGGAGTTTCAGCGTAGACTCATATCGGTCGGAGAGAGATGTGACGTCACAACTAAAACTAAACTTCATATTCAGCTCCTTGCGTGTCAGGAGTGAAGTGCCGTACTTCATGCGCGGCCAACACATTGTTCGGGGTTGAGTTGGGTTAAGACTCAAATTTTCCCGTTTTGTGCAAGATGTCGGAACCATAACGGAATTGCATTGCTTACTCCCGGCAGGAATTAATGAATCGGCGCGGATTGTCTCAGATTCAAGCGGCGCTGCAAGAAGAAATTTCTGTCCCCGGAAGGCAGCACCGGGACAGGCCGGGCTACATTTTTGGCAGGGTCACGCCGACCTGCCCCTGATATTTTCCGCCGCGGTCCTTGTATGACGTCTCGCAGACCTCGTCGCTCTCGAAAAACAGCACCTGCGCGACGCCCTCGTTCGCGTAGATCTTCGCCGGCAGCGGGGTGGTGTTGGAAAACTCCAGCGTCACATAGCCTTCCCACTCGGGTTCGAACGGAGTGACGTTGACGATTATCCCGCAGCGGGCATAGGTAGACTTGCCCAGGCAGATGGTCAGCACACTGCGCGGGATGCGGAAATATTCCACAGTGCGCGCCAGTGCGAACGAGTTCGGCGGGATGATGCAGTAATCGGCGTTCACCTCGACAAATGAATCCGGATCGAAATTCTTAGGATCAACGATGGTGCTGTTGATGTTGGTGAACAACTTGAATTCATTGGAACAGCGGATATCGTAGCCATAGCTGGACGTGCCGTACGAAACAATGCGCTTGCCGTCGGCCATCTTCACCTGGCTCGGTTCGTACGGTTCGATCATCCCGTGTTGCTCCGCCATGCGGCGTATCCATTTGTCTGACTTGATGCTCATCGCTATTCCTCTTGAAAGTCCGGTCCCGCATTCGCAAGAGCGGGATTTTAACCAATTCGACGCCGTCGCGCGCGATTTGCTAAAATCCGCGCCTTGATCGCATTCCGGCTCTTAACATGAATCCCCGCAAAATCCTCGTCACCTCTGCCCTGCCCTACGCCAACGGCAGCATCCACCTCGGCCATCTGGTCGAATACATCCAGACCGACATCTGGGTACGCTTCCAGAAGATGCAGGGCAACGAATGCCACTATGTGTGCGCAGACGATACCCACGGCACCCCGATCATGCTGCGCGCCGAGAAGGAAGGCATCACGCCCGAACATCTGATAGACCGTGTGTGGCATGAGCACAAGGCGGATTTCGACAGTTTCCTGGTCGCGTTCGACAACTACGGCAGCACCAACAGCGGCGAGACCAAACAATATGCCGAGGATATATACCGCAAGCTGGACAAGGCCGGCCTGATCGACAAGCGTTCCATAGAACAGTTCTTCGACCCGGTCAAAAACCTGTTTCTGCCGGACCGCTTCATCAAGGGCGAATGCCCCAAGTGCCACGCGAAAGACCAGTATGGCGACAACTGCGAAGTTTGCGGCGCCGCCTATGCGCCCACCGACCTGATCAACCCGTACTCCGCGGTATCCGGCGCAAAGCCGGAACTGCGCGACTCCGACCACTACTTCTTTAAGCTCTCCGACAAGCGCTGCCAGGAATTTCTGCGGCTATGGACAAAAAGCGACACGCTGCAAACCGAAGCTTCGAACAAAATGCAGGAATGGCTGGGTGCAGAAGGCGAGAACAAGCTCACTGACTGGGATATTTCACGCGACGCACCCTACTTCGGCTTCGAGATACCCGGTGCTCCTGGCAAGTATTTCTATGTATGGCTGGACGCACCGGTAGGTTACATGGGCAGCTTCCAGCAACTGTGCAATGAAAAGGGTATGGATTTTGCCGAATACTGGAAAGCCGGTTCCAAGACCGAGATGTACCACTTTATCGGCAAGGACATCCTGTATTTCCACGCGCTGTTCTGGCCCGCGATGCTGCAGCATGCCGGTTTCCGCACGCCGACCAAGTTGTTCGCGCACGGCTTCCTGACTGTGAATGGCGAGAAAATGAGCAAGTCGCGCGGCACTTTCATCACCGCGAAGAGCTATGTCGAACACGTAAAGAACACCGAGTACCTGCGCTACTACTACGCGGCAAAGCTCAATGGCACGATGGAGGACATCGACCTGAACCTGGAGGATTTCGTCGCGAAGGTGAATAGCGACCTGATTGGCAAGTACATCAATATCGCAAGCCGTTGCGCGGGATTCCTTACCAAGTTTTTCGATGGGAAGCTTGCCTTCACTGATTCAAAGCCACTAATCGATGGTGCTGTAACTAGCGGTCGATTAATCGCAGATTCCTTTGAAGCTCGCGACTATGCTCGCGCTTTGCGCGATATCATGGCCATCGCCGACCGTGTTAATGGCGAAATTGCGACCGCGACCCCGTGGACTCTGGCCAAGGATCAATCTCAGCGCACAGCCCTGCATGACATCAGTTCACGGGCATTGCACGGCTTCTATATCCTCTCCATCCTGCTGAGGCCAATATTGCCAGAATTGGCATCGCGCATCGCACGCGAACTGTTCGGCATGGATCGCGATTTCACATGGGCCGACCTCGGTGTTTTGCCCACACGCGTCAACACTTATCAGCATCTGGCAACCCGCCTCGACCCCAAACGGGTCGAAGCAATGGTCGCCGCCAACAAGGAAAGCCTGCAACCCATGACCGACACCCATTCGCAAACCCGGCACGCCGAAGCTCAGCAACATGCCATATCCCCGATCGCCGAAACCATTTCCATCGACGACTTCGGCAAGATCGACCTGCGCATCGCGAAGATAGTCAACGCCGAGCAAGTCGAAGGCGCTGAGAAACTGCTGAAACTGACGCTGGACATCGGCGAGGAAAAACCCCGCACGGTATTCGCAGGCATCAAGTCGGTCTATGATCCGGAAAAGCTCAAGGGGCGCATGACCGTGATGGTCGCCAATCTCGCGCCGCGCAAGATGAAGTTCGGCTTGTCGGAAGGCATGGTTCTTGCTGCTTCAGGTGAGTCGCCCGGCCTGTACATTCTGTCGCCGGATGACGGTGCGCAACCCGGCATGCGCATCAAATAACGCACATTAATCCGGCTATCCTCATGGACTATGATGTTCTGATTATCGGTTCCGGCCCCGCCGGACAACAGGCCGCGTGGCAGGCGGCGCGCATGGGAAAACGTGCCGCGATCATCGAGCGCAAGCCCAAGCTGGGCGGAGCGGGACTGCAAACCGGCACCATACCCAGCAAGGCGCTACGCGAAGTGGCGTATCTGCTGTCCCGCTCCGGCGGTATGCGCCAGGCACTCGCACCAGATAGCCGCAACCGCCATGGTTTGCTGGCTGATGCAGTGCGTCGCAAGGAGGCGGTGATTGCACAGCAGGAGTCCGTCATCCTGCAACGATTGCTGCGTTCGGGCGTGGCCCTGATTCCGGGTGAGGCATCATTTGTTGATGCGCATACCATCCAGGCCAGCGATTCCGCCGGCAACAAGCGCAAAATATCTGCCGAAGCCATCATACTGGCCACCGGCTCCAGGCCGCGTCGCCCGGACGATGTTCCCTTTGACAAGAAGACCGTGCTGGACTCGACTTCCATCCTTAATCTTCGCCATCTCCCCGACAGCTTGCTGGTCGTGGGCGGCGGTGTGATTGGCTGCGAATTCGTTTCAATTTTTGCTGCGCTGGGCGTGCAGGTCTGCGTAGTGGACAGCCACAAGCAACTACTGGACTATCTAAGCGAGGACGTGGTTGGGGTGCTGGCCGACAGTTTTCTCGGCATGGGCGTGACTTTTCACATGCAGGAACGCGTCGCCGAAATTCGCCGCGATGGGAACGGTACACTCACCGTGCTGGAAAGCGGCAAACAGATACGCACCGATGCAGTGCTCTATGCGCAGGGCCGGCAACCGAACAGCGAGAAGCTGCAGGTTGAGAATGCCGGCATCATCGCCGAGAGCGGATGGATTGAAGTCAACCAGCACTACCAGACCAGCGTACCGCACATTTTCGCGGTGGGCGACCTGATCGGCCGGCCTGCGCTCGCCTCCACCGGCATGGAACAGGGGCGCGCCGCGGTGCTGTACGCCTTCGAAGGAGAACGCCATGTCACCGCGGAAAACCTGCCGATGGCGGTCTACACCATTCCGGAAATCTCCTATGTCGGCAAGACCGAAAAGGACGTGCAGCAGGAAAACATTCCCTACCTGGTCGGACGCGCGAATTTCAAGGACAGCGCGCGCGGGCAGATCATCGGCGATGCGCACGGCTTGCTGAAACTGGTCGTCAACGCAAGCAACGAAAAACTTCTGGGCGTGCATATCGTCGGCGAACAGGCCAGCGAACTGATTCACATCGGGCAACTGGTGATGAACTTTAATGGCACGGTGCGCGACCTGGTCAGCAATGTATTCAATTATCCGACGCTCGCGGAATGCTACAAACTTGCAGCCATGGATTGCATGCATCAGCTGAAACAGCTCAAGACCGCCTAGGGCGTTTCAATTTTCGCATGCCGCGGTTGCATGCCGCCCGCAAGCGCTATAATCGCGCCGCTTTTTCCATAATCATCATGCAGCGACCATGATCGGGAGGCCAGCACAGCCAAAATGGATAATCCGTTTTCCCTGAAATTCTCCAAGCATTTCCATCCGCGCCTGATTCATTCCCTGCGCGGCTACAACAAATCCCGCTTTTCCACTGATGTCACGGCAGGAATTACCGTTGGCCTGATCGCCCTGCCGCTGGC
>Ga0316575_10000167_pt1 | contig 16780 bp, 17 predicted proteins | sample J5NA_FD_203072 | JGI IMG/M metagenome (GOLD analysis project Ga0316575, IMG submission 203072) | Rhizosphere microbial communities from salt marsh grasses in Alabama, United States - J5-7_050615r2r3 | ecosystem: Host-associated > Plants > Roots > Rhizosphere | place: USA: Alabama | collected...
CAATTTCCAGGCCCCATGACGGGGCGAGGTTGTGCAAATGGCGATCACAGCGGCGATGGTGAAGGAGCTTCGCGAGCGCACGGGCGCTGGCATGATGGAGTGCAAGAAGGCCCTGGTGGAGGCCGATGGGGATATCGAGGCGGCCATCGAGGCGATGCGCAAGTCCGGTCAGGCGAAGGCCGCCAAGAAGGCCGGTCGGATCGCCGCGGAGGGCGTGGTGATGATCGAGATCGCCCCGGGGGCCAAGAATGGTGTCCTCGTGGAGATCAACTGCGAGACGGATTTCGTGGCCAAGGACGAGAACTTCGCGTCCTTCGCCGCCGCGGTCGCCCGCACCGCCCTCTCCCCGCAGGCCACCGACGCGCTGGCCCTGTCCGAGATGCCCCTGGCGGATGACCCCGCCATGACGGTCAACGGCGCCCGGGAGGCCCTGATCGCCAAGATCGGGGAGAACGTCCAGGTGCGGCGGCTGGTGCGTTTCGACGACGTCGCGGGCACGCTTCACAGCTACCGTCACGGCCAGCGCATCGGGGTGATCGTTGACCTGGTCGAGGGTGACGAGACCCTGGGTCGCGACATCGCCATGCACATCGCGGCGAGCAACCCCCTGTGCGTGAGCGCCGACGAGGTGCCCGCCGAGACCCTGGAGAAGGAGCGGGAGATCTTCCGCGCCCAGGCGCTCGACAGCGGCAAGCCCGCAAACATCGTCGAGAAGATGATCGAGGGCCGGGTGAGGAAGTTCCTGGAGGAGGTGACGCTGCTGGGCCAGGCCTTCGTCAAGGACCCGGAGATCACGGTGGAGAAGCTCCTCAAGCAGGCGGGTGCCCGGGTGCGCCGCTTCGCCCGCATCGAGGTGGGAGAGGGCGTCGAGAAGCGTAGCGACAACTTCGCCGAAGAGGTGATGGCCCAGGTGCGGGGAGACTGACCCTGCTCGCGCGCCCGAGCAGGGCCGCAGGGCCCTCCCGTCTCGGGGCTATCGCATCATCCATTCTGGTCTCGGCACAGGTGACAGGCCCATGACCGCGTCCCCCCCCTCCGAAGGACCCGCCTACCGTCGCATCCTGCTGAAGTTGAGCGGGGAGGCCCTGCAGGGGGCCAATGATTCCGGCATCGACCCGGATACCCTGGAGCGTTTCGCCTGGGACGTGCGCGCCCTGGTCGAGGCCGGGGTGCAGGTGGCCCTGGTGATCGGAGGTGGCAACCTCTTCCGCGGCGCCGGCCTGGCGGCGCGGGGAATGGACCGGGTCACCGGCGACCACATGGGCATGCTGGCGACGGTGATGAACGCCCTGGCCATGCAGGACGCCCTGGAGCGCCTGGGGGTGGCGGCGCGGGCGCTGTCCGCCCTGCGGATGGACCAGGTGTGCGAGTCCTACACGCGTGACCTGGCCGTGCGGCACCTGCAGGGGGGCCGGGTCGCCATCCTCGCCGCTGGGACGGGCAATCCCTTTTTCACCACGGACTCCGCGGCCAGCCTGCGGGCCATCGAGATCGGGGCGGACCTGCTGATCAAGGCCACCAAGGTGGACGGGATCTACTCCGCCGACCCCCTGCGGGACCCGGGGGCGATCTTCTACCCCCGAATCAGCTACGATCGGGCCCTACGGGAAGGGCTCCAGGTCATGGATGCCACGGCGATCGTGCTGTGCCGGGACCATGGGATGCCCTTGCGGGTGATGAACATCAACGAGCCGGGTGCCTTGCTAAGGTTGATACGTGGCGAGGATCTGGGCTCCCTGGTCGTGAGTGGTGACTGAAGATGATCGATGACGTCAAGAAAGACGCGGCGGAGCGCATGTCCAAGAGCGTGGAGGCCCTGGGCCACGAGCTCGCGAAGATCCGCACCGGACGTGCCCACCCCTCCTTGCTGGACCACATCACGGTGTCGTACTACGGCAGTGAGATGCCCATCCGGCAGGTGGCCAACGTGACCGCCGAGGATGCCCGCACCCTGGCCGTGACCCCCTGGGAAAAGGGGATGGTGCAGGTGGTGGAGAAGGCGATCATGCAGTCGGATCTGGGGTTGAACCCCAGCACCGCCGGTACGGTCATCCGCGTCCCCCTGCCGCCGCTCACCGAGGAGCGTCGTCGGGATCTGATCAAGGTGGCTCGCCACGAGGCGGAGCAGGCGCGGGTGGCGGTGCGCAACATCCGGCGCGACGCCAACGGGGAGCTCAAGGAGCTGGTCAAGGAGAAGCTGATCTCCGAGGACGAGGAGCGCCGGGGCCAGGAGCTGGTCCAGAAGCTCACCGATCAATACGTCAAGGAGGTGGATGCCGTGCTCGCGGAGAAGGAGCAGGACCTGATGTCCATCTGAGCGTGCTCGGGCGGATACTAGGCCGAATCGTGGACAAGACCACGCCCGATCCTGGTAGCGGCGAGCCGCGCCCGCGGGTCCCCCGGCACGTCGCGATCATCATGGACGGCAACGGGCGCTGGGCCCGCCAGCGTCATCGCGCGCGCACCTGGGGCCACCGGGAGGGGGTCAAGAGTGTCCGGGCGGTGGTGGAAGAGAGCGTGCGCCGAGGGGTCGGGACCCTGACCCTCTTTGCCTTCAGCAGCGAGAACTGGCGCCGCCCCCTCTCAGAGGTCAGTGTGCTCATGGACCTCTTTCTGAGCACCCTGCGGGGCGAGATGCGGCGCCTCCAGGAGAACGACGTGCGCCTGCGGGTCATCGGTGATCGTTCCGCCTTCTCCGATAAGCTCCGGCAGCGAATCGCCGATGCCGAGGACCTCACCGCCAACAACGAGCGGCTTTGCCTCCAGATTGCCGCCAACTACGGGGGCCGCTGGGATATCACCCAGGCGGCCCGTCGTCTGGTGGCCGACGTCCAGGCCGGGAGCCTGAGCCCGGCATCCATCGACGAGCAGGCCCTGGCGGCCCGGCTCTCGTTCGCGGACCAGCCCGACCCGGATCTCTTCATCCGCACGGGGGGAGAGAAGCGGCTCAGCAACTTCATCCTCTGGCAGTCCGCCTACGCGGAGCTCTACTTCACGGACCTTCTGTGGCCCGAGTTCGATGCCAAGGCGTACGGACTCGCCCTCGACGACTTTGCGCGGCGCCAGCGCCGATTCGGGCTGACCGGCGAACAGGTCCAGGGGCGGGAGCTGGTTCCATCCCAGCTGCTGGTGGCCGCCGATGAGGGGCCCTAGCACCTTGGCGGTTCCCAGCTCCCTGCGCCAGCGAGCCCAGACGGCCTTCCTGCTGGGGCCCCTGGTCCTGGCGGCCGTGCTGTTGCTGCCGACCCCCGCGTTCGCCGTCGCCCTGGGGCTCGTGACCCTGGGGGCCGCCTGGGAATGGGCCAGGCTCGCGGGACTCGAGCGACAGATCGAGCGCGCGGGCTATCTGGCCCTGGTCGGCGCCTTGCTGCTCGGCCTTTGGACTCTTCCCTGGCTGCGGCCGTGGCTCCTGGGCGCCGGGGTCCTGTGGTGGCTGATCCAGGCGGTGCATATCGCCACGGTGCGGGAGATCTCCCACCGGCCGGGGCTCCGGGTGGGTGAGCTGGCGGCCGGCGTCCTGGTGCTGGCGGCACCCTGGGGGGCATTGATCCAGCTCCACGAATCGGACCCCCATGGCCGCGCCCTGGTCCTCTTTCTCATGCTGCTGGTGTGGACGGCGGATTCCCTCGCCTATTTCGTGGGGCGCCGCTGGGGGCGCACCAAGCTCGCGCCGCTGGTGAGCCCGGGAAAGACCCGGGAGGGCGTCTACGGCGCCTTGGCCGGCGCCCTGCTGTGGGGCCTGCTCCTCGGCTGGGCCGGCTCACTGGGTCCGTCCGGGACCCTGGCGGCGGTGCTGCTGTGCGGCGCGACCGTGCTCATCTCGGTGGTCGGGGACCTCTACGAGAGCCTCTTGAAGCGCCGCCGCGGGGTCAAGGACTCCAGTCACCTGCTGCCGGGGCACGGCGGGATGCTCGACCGGGTGGATAGCCTCACGGCGGCGGCCCCCGTCTTCGTCCTCGGTCTTGCCCTGATGAGAGGACTCCAGTGATCGGCGTGACGGTGCTCGGGTCGACCGGCTCCATCGGGGTCAGCACCCTCGACGTGGTGTCCCGCCATCCCGAGCGGTTCAGGGTGGTCGCGCTGACCGCCAACGGCAACGTCGACCGTTTGGCCGAGCAGTGCCGCCGCTTCCATCCCTCCTACGCGGTCATGGCGGATCAGGGGGCGGCCGCGCGGCTCGCCGAGCTGCTCGGCGGCATGCCCGGTGGGCCCCGGGTCCTGGGCGGGGTGGAGGGTCTGGAGCAGGTGGCCAGCCTTGCGGAGACCCAGTACGTCATGGCGGCCATCGTGGGCGCCGCGGGATTGAGACCCACCCTGGCGGCGGCCCGGTCGGGGAAGCGGGTGCTGTTGGCCAACAAGGAGTCCCTCGTCATGGCCGGCGCACTCCTGATGGAGGCGATCGAGGACAGCGGGGCGGAGCTGCTGCCCATCGACAGTGAGCACAATGCCATCTTCCAGTGCCTGCCGGGGGGGTTCGGCCGCGGTCTGCCGGAGGTGGGGGTGGAGCGCATCCTCCTCACCGCCTCGGGAGGACCCTTCCGGGAGTGGCCGGCGGAGCGCCTCGCCGCGGTCACGCCCGACGAGGCCTGCGCCCATCCCGTCTGGCGCATGGGCCGCAAGATCTCGGTGGACTCCGCGACCCTGATGAACAAGGGACTGGAGGTCATCGAGGCGTGCTGGCTCTTCGGAACGAGCCCCGATCGGGTGCAGGTGGTGATCCACCCCCAGAGCGTCATCCACTCCCTGGTCCAGTATCGCGACGGGTCGGTACTGGCGCAGCTCGGCAACCCGGACATGCGCACGCCCATCGCCCATGCGCTGGCCTGGCCGGAGCGCCTGGAGTCCGGGGTGGCGCCCCTGGACCTGGTTGCGGTGGGTCGCCTGGAGTTCGAGGCGGCGGATCTTTCACGCTTCCCCTGTCTCGGCCTGGCCTTTGAGGCCGCGCGGACGGGTGGATCTGCGCCCGCGGTGCTCAACGCGGCCAACGAGGTCGCGGTGGCCGGATTCCTGGACGGTCGGCTGGGCTTCCCCCAAATCGCGGAGCTGGTGGACCGGACCCTCCAGGGCATGCCGCTGCAGGCCGTCGAGGGCGGGACGCTGGATACCCTGTTGGATATCGATCGGCGCGCCCGCGTCCTTGCCGGGTCATTGCTCGGGAACTACCACTAAGCGACAAAGTCGATAGCAGCATCGTGGACCTACTCTTCACCATCGCCTCATTCCTCGTCGCCCTGGCGATCCTGATCTTCGTTCACGAGTTCGGGCACTTCTGGGTCGCGCGCCGGCTCGGTGTCAAGGTCCTGCGCTTCTCCATCGGCTTCGGGCGACCCCTGCTCCGTCGTCAACGGGATGCGGACTCCACGGAGTACGTCCTGGCCGGCATCCCCCTGGGCGGTTACGTGAAGATGCTCGACGAGCGTGAGGGGGAGGTGCCCCCGGAGCAGCTCCATCTGGCCTTCAACCGCCAGCCCGTGTGGAAGCGTTCGGCAATCGTGGCCGCCGGGCCCCTGTTCAACTTTGCCTTCGCCATCCTGGCCTACTGGGCCATCTTCGCGTCCGGCGAGACGGGTCTGCGGCCGCTCGTCGGCGAGGTGGCGCCGGATTCGATCGCCGCCGAGGCCGGCTTCCAACGGGGTGACGAGCTGCTGCGGATCGGGGACCGCCCGTCGCCGATGTGGGATGGCGCGGTCTATGCGCTGATGGCGGAGGCCCTGGAACACAAGGATCTACGGGTGCGGGTGCGTGACGCCTCGGGCGCGGAGCAGGACCGCTGGATCAGCGGGGAGCGGCTCGCGGATCTCTCCGAGGCGCCCAACGTCCTGGAGCGCCTGGGCCTGAGTCCCTCGCGGCCGCCCCTGCCCCCGGTCATCGGAGAGCTGACCCCGGGGGAGCCCGCGGAGCGGGCGGGTCTTCGGGTTGGGGATCGCATCCTGGCTGTGGACGGGGCGCCGTTGGAAGACTGGCGGGCCTGGGTCGATCTGGTGCGGGAAAGCCCCGGCGCCGAGCTGCGGGTGGAGATCGAGCGTGAGGGCGAGCGCCTGGACCTAGCGGTAACCCCGCGCGCGGTCGCGGCCGACGGTGCCACGATCGGGCGCATCGGAGCCGGCGTCCAGGCCCGCGACGACCTGCTGGAGCCCTACCGCGTCGAGGTCCGCTTTGGGCCCCTGGAGGCCCTGAGCCAGTCGGTCCACAAGACATTCGACATGAGCCAGCTCATGCTTCGGGTCCTGGGGCAGATGCTGGTGGGTCAGGCCTCGGTGGAGAATCTGAGCGGTCCCATCACCATTGCGGAGACGGCGGGTCGAACCGCCAGCTACGGTCTGGAATATTTCGTCAAGTTCCTGGCCGTTGTCAGCATCAGCCTGGGGGTGCTCAACCTCCTGCCGATCCCGATCCTCGACGGCGGGCATCTGCTCTACTTTCTCATCGAGTGGGTGAAGGGCAGCCCCCTGTCGGAGCAGACCCAGCTCCAGGGTCAGCGGATCGGCATCGCCCTGCTCGCGGCACTCATGACCCTCGCCTTCTACGTCGACCTGTCCCGGCTCTTTGGCTAGCCGGACCCTTCCCGTATACTAAGGACCCTCGATCGGCACCCCGATACCGGGGGTCGACACCATCTCGGGGAACCTTCCTTGCGCGTCTCACCATCGGTCCTGGGTCGCCGCTGGCGTCTGCTATTTCTCACCTGTCTGCTCCTCGGCCTCTGGGTGGCGCACGCCGCCGCCGAGGAGTTCCAGATCGCCGATATCCGTGTCGAGGGGCTGCAGCGAATCGCCCCGGGCACGGTCTTCACCTACCTGCCGGTCCAGGTGGGCGACACGGTGAGCGACGACGTGACGGGAAGCATCATCCGCTCCCTCTATCAGACAGGCTTCTTCGACGACGTCCGCGTCCAGCGCGACGGCAACGTGCTGGTGCTGCAGGTTCAGGAGCGCCCGGCCATCGCGAGGATCGAGTTCGTCGGCAATCGGGACCTGGACGAGAAGGCCCTGCGGGAGGCCGTGGCGGAAATCGGCCTGAAGGAGGGTCGCGTCTTCAACCGCTCGGTGCTCGATCGCATCGAGCAGGAGCTGGAGCGCCAGTATTTCTCGCGGGGCAAGTACGGGGTGCTGGTCCAGTCGACGGTCTCTCCCCTGGAGCGCAACCGGGTGGCGATCCGCATCGAGATCACCGAGGGCCTGACGGCCCGCATCAAGCAGATCAATGTCATCGGCAACCAGGCCTTCGACGAGAAGGAGCTGCTGGGGCTGTTCCAGCTGGGCCGTACCCGCTGGCATTCCTTCTATTCCAAGAACGATCAGTACTCCAAGCAGAAGCTGGCGGGCGACCTGGAGGCGCTGCGCTCCTTCTACCTGGACCGCGGCTTCATCCAGTTCGAGATCAAGTCGACGCAGGTCTCCATCAGCGCCGACAAGAAGGAGATCTATGTGACCGTGGTGATCAGCGAGGGCGACCGCTTCACCATCAGTGATATCAAGCTGGCCGGTGAGCCCACGATCCCCGCGGAGCGCATCTTCCCCCTGATCCAGCTGCGGCGCGGTGAATACTTCTCGCGCAAGCTCACCACGGAGAGCGCCGAGCGCATCTCCAACCTGCTCGGCGATGAGGGCTATGCCTTCGCCAACGTCAATACGGTTCCGGAGATCGACGAGGCCAACAAGCAGGTCGCGGTCACCTTCTTCGTGGACCCGGGCAAGCGCGTCTATGTCCGGCGCATCAACATGAAGGGCAATACCCGGACCCGCGATGAGGTCATGCGCCGCGAGATGCGCCAGCTGGAGAGCGCGTGGTTCTCGGCTGCCCTGGTGCGGGAATCCCGGGAGCGTCTGCAGCGGCTCGGTTTCTTCGAGGACGTCACCATCGAGACGCCGGCGGTGCCCGGCTCCGCCGATCAGGTGGACGTCAATGTCACCGTAAAGGAGAAACCCGCCGGCAATCTCATGGCGGGCATCGGCTACTCCCAGTCCCAGGGCATCATATTGAACGCGAGCGTCACCCAGAACAACTTCCTGGGAACCGGCAAGCGCGTCTCCTTCGCCGTCAACACCAGCCAGGCGACGCAGCTCTATCAGGTCGCCTACCTCAATCCCTTCTACACGGTGGATGGGATCAGTCGCGGCTTCGAGCTCTCCTACCGGGCGACGGACTATCAGGAGCTCCTGGGGGCGGACTACTCTACCGCCCAGGGTGTCGTCGGGATGAACTTCGGGTTTCCCATCTCCGACAAGTCGCGGGCGGGCTTCGGCTTGCGGTACCAGTACACCGATTTCTCGGCCGGCTTCTCGGGGCTCGCCCAAGAGTTCGTCGCAGAGAACGGCAACGTCTTCAACGACTTCTTCCTTAGCGCGAGCTATGTCCGCGACACCCGGGACACTGCGGTGTTCCCCACCAAGGGCAGCCTGCAGACCCTGCGCCTCGACGTGAGCGTCCCCGGCAGCGACCTCACCTACTACAAGACGAGCTACTCGGGCATCCGCTATGTCCCGCTCACCCGGAAGTTTGTCCTCTCGCTCTCCGCCGATCTCGGATACGGCGACGGTTACGGGGATCTGAATTACCTGCCGTTCTTCGAGAACTACTACGCGGGCGGTCCCCGGACGGTGCGCGGTTTCAAGGCAAACACCCTGGGTCCCCGGGAGACCAACATCCCCTATGACCCGGTGGGCGGCAACACCAAGGTCGTCGGCAGTATCGAGCTGTTCGCCCCGCCGCCGGTCGGCGGAGAATTCGAGAAGACCCTGAGGATGGGCGTCTTCCTCGACGTGGGCAACGTCTGGGTGACCAAGGGGTCGGACCTGGTCACCCCGACCGGCTTCGACCTGGGAGAGATGCGCTATTCCGCCGGTATCTCGACCGCCTGGCTGTCTCCCATCGGTGCCCTGTCCTTCAGCTTCGGGTGGCCACTGAACGAGAAGGAGGGGGACGACACCCAGGTGTTCCAGTTTGGGATCGGTCAGACATTTTAGACTCGAGGCGTACAGGTGCTGACACACCGTTTCGGCTTTGCCGTCTTTCTGATACTCCTTTTCTTGTGGGGGCCGGGTCTCGCCGCGGAGGATTACAAGATCGCGGTGGTCGACCCGAATCGGGTGGTGGAGAACTCGCCCCAGTACGAGGCTGCCCGCAAGTCCCTCCAGCGGGAGGTGGAGGAGCGGGAGAGAAATCTGCGCACCCAGCAGGAGGAGATCGCGGAGCTCCAGCGTCGCCTCGAGCGTGAGGGAGACCTGATGAGCCAGAGCGAGGCCCAGCGGCTCCAGAACGACATCCGGAGCCGCACGCGCAAGCTCAAGTATGCCCAGGACGAGTTCCAGGAGGACCTGACCCTGCGTCAGAACGAGCTGCGTACCAAGTTGGCCCGTCAGGTGCAGGAGGTGGTGGTCGAGCTCGCCAAGGAGCTGGAAATCGACCTGGTGCTGAGCGAGGGGCTGGTCTACTTCAGCAAGCGTATCGACATCTCTGACCAGGTGGTCGAGCGGCTCAAGCGGGAGTTCACGGCCAAGTGATCCGCCCAAGCCCCAGGTCAGGGGTTCGCTGATGGCCGTCACCTGGCGCCTGGACGAGCTTGGCGCCCGGCTCGACGTCCCCTTCGTCGGCGACCCCGGGACCCAGGTCTCGCGGGTTGCGGACCTGGCGTCGGCCGAGCCGGATTGCCTGACCTTTCTCGGTGACCCGAGCTACCGTAAGGCGCTGGCGGAGACCAGGGCAGGGGTGGTGATCCTCACGGAGGACGATGCCGCGGCCTGTCCCGCGGCGGCGCTCATCAGCCCCAACCCCTATCTCTGCTTTTCGAAGGCCGCGCGGCTCCTCTACCCACCTGTCCCGGTGCAGGGCGGGATCCACGCTTCCGCGGTGGTCCACCCGAGCGCGCGGGTGGATCCGAGCGCGTGGGTGGGTCCCCTTTCGGTCATCGAGGCGGGAGTCCAGATCGGCCCGAGGGTCTTCGTGGGGCCCGGGTGCATCCTGGGCGAGGAGGTGCGGGTCGGGGCCGACAGCCGGCTGGTGGCTCGCGTGACCCTTTGCTGGCGCACCCAGGTGGGTGAGCGGGCATTGATCCACCCGGGCGCCGTCATCGGCCGCTCCGGTTTCGGCTTTGCGAAGGATGGCAAGCGCTGGGTGCGTATCCCCCAGGTGGGGCGTGCCGTGCTCGGGGACGACGTGGAGATCGGGGCCAATACCACGGTGGACCGAGGGGCGATCGAAGATACGGTCATTGGCGATGGGGTCAAGCTGGACAACCAGATCCAGATCGGCCACAACGTGCAGATCGGGGAAAACAGCGCCATGGCCGCCAACAGCGGGATCTCCGGGTCCACCCGAATCGGACGCAATTGCACCATCGCCGGCGCCGTGGGGATGGCGGGACACCTCGGCATCGGAGACGACGTGCACTTCACGGGCATGGCCATGGTGACGCGTTCCTTTCCCGAGCCGGGGTCGTACAGCAGCGGCATACCGGCCATGCCCAGCGGGGAATGGCGACGCAACGTGGCGCGATTCCGGCATCTCGATGAGCTGTCGCGCCGACTCAAACAACTCGAAGCGCGCGTCGCCACTCTGAGTGCCGCGCAACGGCAGGAGGAACCCTAGATGGAGCCCACTCAACCCAGGTTGATGGACGCGAGGCAGGCCCCGGAGCCTGAGGAGGAGGGGCGGATACCGACCACCATGGACATTCACAAGGTGCTGCGCCTCCTGCCGCACCGCTACCCCTTTCTGCTCATCGACCGGGTCCTGGACTTCAAGCGCGACGATCACCTTATCGCCTTGAAGAACGTCAGCTTCAACGAGCCCTACTTCACCGGGCATTTTCCGGTCCGGCCCGTGATGCCGGGGGTCCTGATCGTGGAGGCCATGGCCCAGGCCACGGGGCTGTTGGCCATGGAGTCGCGACCGGATGAGGTCGGGGAGAAGGCGCTCTACTACTTCGTCGGCATCGACAAGGCCAGATTCAAGCGACCGGTCGAGCCGGGCGACCAGCTGATCCTCACGGTGAAGTTGGAGGCGGTGCGCCGCGGCATCTGGAAGTTCAATGGGGAGGCGCGGGTGGACGATCGTGTGGTCGCCACCGCCGAGATCATGTGCACCGCCCGGGATTTCGCCCCTTGATCCACCCCACGGCCGTCGTGGACCCCGGCGCCCGGTTGGACCAGGGCGTGGAGGTGGGACCCTTCGTGGTCATCGGTCCCGAGGTGGAGATCGGCGCCGGGACCTGGATCGGTCCCCATGCGGTGGTGCGGGGCCCCGCGCGCATCGGGCGTGACAACCGAATCTACCAGTTCGCCTCGGTGGGCGAGGATCCCCAGGACAAGAAATACGGCGGCGAGCCCACCCGCCTCGAGGTGGGCGATCGCAACCGAATCCGCGAGTACGTGACCATCCATCGCGGCACCGTCCAGGACCGGGGCCTCACCTCCATCGGCGACGACAACCTGTTCATGGTGGCTACCCATGTGGCCCATGACTGTCGGATCGGCAACCAGGTCATCATGGCCAACGGGGCCTCCCTCGGTGGGCATGTGGTGGTCGAGGATTGGGCCATCCTGGGTGGCTTCACCATCGTCCATCAGTTCTCCCGCATCGGCGCCCACAGCTTCTGCGCCATGGGATCGGTGCTCACCAAGGACGTGCCACCCTACGTGACCGTGGGAGGACACCCGGCAAAGCCCCGCGGCATCAACAGCGAGGGGCTGCGCCGCCGGGGCTTTTCGGAGGACACCATCGCCGCCATCAAACGCGCCTATCGCGCGGTCTACGTGGCGGGGTTGAAGTTGGACGAGGCCCTGGAGCAGGTGCACGCCCTGGCCGCCGAGGTCCCCGAGGTGGCCGCCTTGGCCTCCTTTGTCGCGGACAGCAGCCGCAGCATCGTGCGTTGATGACCCAGCTTCGGGTCGGCATCGTCGCCAACGAGGCCTCCGGCGACATCCTCGGTGCCGCGCTGATCAACGCGCTGAGGTCCCTGGTGCCCGAGGCGAGCTTCATCGGTGTGGCGGGGCCGCGCATGCTGGAGGCCGGCTGCGAGACCCTGTTCCCCATGGAGCGGCTCTCGATCATGGGGCTCACCGAGGTACTGGGTCACCTGCCCGAGCTGCTGCGGCTGCGTGGTCAGCTGGTCAGGCACTTCAGGACCGATCCGCCTGACGTCTTCGTCGGCGTCGATGCCCCGGACTTCAACCTGGGTCTCGAGCGGCGCCTGCGCGATCGCGGTATCCCCGCGGTGCACCTGGTGAGCCCCACCGTGTGGGCCTGGCGGCCCGGGCGGGTCAAGGGCATCCGCCGGGCGGTGGACCTCATGCTCTGTGTCTTTCCCTTCGAGGAGTCCTTCCTGCGGGAGCACGGGGTCCCGGCGCGCTTCGTAGGCCATCCGCTGGCGGATCAGATCCCCCTGGAGGTGGACCGGGAGGCGGCCCGGGCGGAGCTCGGGCTGGGGGGGGACGGGCCCCTCATCGCCATCCTTCCGGGCAGTCGGGCCGGCGAGATGGAGCGGCTGGCGGCCCCCTTCATCGAGTGCGCCCTGCGCTGCCTGGAGTCCTGTCCGGATGTGCGTTTCGCGGTGCCGCTGGTCAACGCCAAGATGCGTGCCCTGTTCGAGTCGGAGCTGGAGCGGCTCGCCCCGGCCCTCCCGGTGACCCTGGTGGATGGCCGAAGCCGCAGCGTCATTGCCGCCTCCGACTGCGTGCTCACGGCCTCTGGCACCGCCACCCTGGAGACCCTGCTCCTCAAGCGGCCCATGGTGGTGGGGTACCGGGTCCATCCGCTCACCTACCATCTCGTCAAGGGATTCGGGCTGATCAAGGTGGAGCACGTGGCCATGGCCAACCTGCTCGCGGGGCGGGAGCTGGCCCCCGAATTTCTCCAGGACCGGTGTCGGGCCGAGCTCCTCGCCCCGGCCCTGCTCGGTCTGCTCGATGACCCGCGGCGGCGCGCCGCAATCGCCGCCGAGTACGCCCGGATCCATGCGGGCATGCGCCACAATGCCGCCCGGGAGGCGGCCCTGGCGGTGCTGGGGCTCATCGGTCGAGGCCCGGTCCCGGGGGCGTCGGCGCCGTCATCGTCCGAGGTCGTGGCCGATGGCTAGTCCCGTGCTGGTCCAGTTGATCGAGCTCCTGCGGCGGCTCTATGGTGAGACCCAGGGGTTCCTGGACACCCCCGATGACGCCCAGCTCTGGTACAACCGGGGCTACGCCAATGGCATGGTCCAGGCGATTCGCGAGCTTGGGCATGGGGATGCCCTTCCCGCGGATCCGGCCCTGGACGCGGACGGGGAGGGCTGGGACCGGATCGCGCAACAGGCCCTGACGCCCTGGGGACGGGCCCATGCCCATGGTCTGGAGATGGGGCGCAAGGAGACCTACGAGGTGCTGGAGGGGACTTGAGGTGCTGAGGCTCTGCTCATTCAATATCAACGGGATCCGTGCCCGCCCCCATCAGTTGGAGGCGCTCAGGGGCTCCCTGGATCCGGACATCCTGGGGATCCAGGAGTCCAAGGTGTCGGACGAGGAGTTCCCCATCGACGCCATCGAGGGGATGGGATACCGTGCCCATTTCCACGGTCAGAAGGGGCATTATGGGGTCGCCCTCCTCAGCAAGCGGGAGCCCCTGGAGGTCCTCAGGGGCCTGCCGGGCGACGGCGAGGACTCCCAACGGCGCCTCATAACCGGGCGGTACACATTGGACGGGGCCGGCGAGCTCACGGTGATCAATGCCTATTTTCCCCAGGGCGAGAGCCGGGATCACCCGGTCAAGTTTCCCGGCAAGGCCCGGTTCTACGCCGAGCTGGCTCGCTATCTCGAGGGCCACTTCACCCCGGACCAGAACCTGGTGCTCATGGGTGACATGAACGTGGCCCCCCTGGATCTCGACATCGGCATCGGCGCCGACAACGCCAAGCGCTGGCTCCGGCAGGGAAAGTGCTCCTTCCTGCCCGAGGAGCGGGAGTGGCTCAAGGCGCTGACCGACTGGGGTCTCTTCGACGGCTATCGGGTGGTCCATCCGGAGGTGGACGACCGCTTCAGCTGGTTCGACTATCGGTCCAAGGGGTTCGACCGGGAGCCCCGCAGGGGGCTGCGCATCGACCTGCTCCTGGTCACCGCGCCCCTGCGGGACCGGTTGCTGGACGCCGACATCGACTACGACATCCGCGCCATGGACCGCCCCTCGGACCACTGCCCGGTATGGGCCAAGCTCGATCTCGGATGAGTGACGCCTAGGGAAACGCTGATTTATTGCGTTTCTCGTCCGGGCGAGGGATCGCCCGAGCTGATCAAATGCCAGGTTGGCATTTGATCAGCATCTCCCTAGGCGATCGCCGAGTCGCTGAGCCGAGCGGTGCCCGGGCCCCGGGCTCCGGGTATCCCATCCCTCTCCGGGGATGTTCAGGTTCAGTTAAGGTTCGCCCAGCTACCATGGCTCCGCCCATGGCGGTCCGCTCGGCGAGCCGCCACCCTGACCTCCCCCGTCGCCGCCCGCGTCGGGCCAGCCCCATCTTCCCGATCAGGAAATACCCCACTATGCCGACCAATCGGACTCCTCGGATCAACGCCACGGCCGCAGAGAGCGTCCTTGTGGGTGAGCACCTGGAGAACGCCGTCAGGACAGCGCCTGCCGGTCGCCGCATCGGCGTCGGCGTGGCGGCCTTGGGCCGGCACCTCCTGCTGAGCGTCGACCGCCCAGCCGGGAAGGCGGCCGAGGCGCGTAGCGAGGCCCTCTACTCGCGCGTCAGCGTTCCGTCCAAGGACGCCGAGATCCCCCTCTCGGACGTGATCGACGCCATCGAGAGCGGACTCAGGGCGTTCTGCGGTGTCGAGGCCGTGCTGGTTCGGAACGACAAGAGCCGCGGTCTCGCGGTGGAGATCAATCGCCCGGAACCGCCGGGTCCCGGGTCCTGCGGCACCTCATCGGACAGGCAGCGGGATCCCAATGGCTCCCTGCGCGCTGCGCAGCCTGCTTATCCCGATCGGTGCTGGGATCTCAGGAGAAGGTCTTCAGGAAGTAGGGGATGACCAGGGCGTTGGTCAGGTCGATGAAGAAGGCAGAGACCAGCGGAACGATGATGAAGGCCTGGTGAGAGGCGCCGAAGCGCTGGGTCACGGCCGCCATGTTGGCCATGGCGGTCGGCGTCGAGCCCAGCGTGACCCCGCCGAATCCGGCCGCCACCACCGCGGCGTCATAGTTGCGGCCCATGAGGGGGAACAGGACCAGAATGGTCACGGCGACCGCCAGTGCGAACTGGGCCGCCAGGATGGTCAGGATCGGTCCGGCGAGGTCGACCAGGGTCCAGAGCTGCATGCTCATCAGGGACATGGCGAGGAAGGTACCGAGCGAGATGTCCGCGATCAGGGCGATGGCGGGGCTGCGGGTGGGCCAGGGCATGCCGGTCAGGGTCGGCCGGTTCCTGGGGACCAGGTTGGTGATCAGGATGCCCGCGAAGAGGCAGGTCACGAAGAGCGGCAGCTTCAGTCCCAGATCCGAAATGATGCCGTTGAGTAAGTAGCCCACAACGATACAGACGTGGATCGCCAGGACGGCACCCAGGAAATCCAGGTGATCGATCCCCGCCCTCCGCTGCTTCTCCGAGAGGCCCACGTCCTGGATCTCGTCCGCCGCCCGGGGCGTCTGCGCGAGTCCGTGCCGGTTGATGAGAAATTTCGCGATCGGCCCTCCCATCAGGCTTGCCAGGATCAGGCCGAAGGTGGCGCTGGCGATGCCGATCTCCATGGCGTTGGCGATAGCGTATTGCTCGCCGATGGTGGGGGCCCAGGCGATGGTGGTGCCGTGGCCGCCGATCAGCGACACGGTGCCGCCGAGGACCCCCACCGCCGCCGGCAGGCCGAAGAGCGACGCCACCGAGATACCCGTGAGGTTCTGGGCCAGCATGAAGGCGACGGTGATGGCCAGGAGGATCAGCAGCGGTCGCCCGCCGGCGAGTAGATCCCGGGCGCTGGCATTGATCCCGATGGTGGTGAAGAAGTAGACGAGCAGGACGTCCCGGGCCCGCAGCTCGAATTCCACCGAATAGCCGGAGACGACATAGACCAGGGCGAGCAGGACGGAGATGAGGATGCCGCCGGTGACCGGCTCCGGGATGCTGAAATTTCGCAGGAAGGCGATGCGCTCGTTCAGCCGCTTGCCCAGGAACAGCACCACGATGCCGAGGGTGACGGCGAGAAAGGACTCGACGCGCAGGATACCTTCTTGAAGCTCCATGACCGCCCCTGATGGCTGATTCGAATGGGATACCGGCCCGGCCGCGGGGGGCTCGGTGGCTTGATGTCGGCCTCGCGCGAGACCCTTCTCGCCCGCTAGACAGCAGGGGTTGCCCGACCCGTCCCTCTGTGCCAAGGCGGCTGGACCGCCGGGCGGGCGAATGCTACCACCGAGTCCAGTCATGACCCAACCGGGCCGGCGCGATGTCGCGCGCGGCGGGCCGGGCTTGTGCGGGAAAGGGCCACTCGCTACCCTGGCGCCGCTCGCGGGGAACTGGGCCGAAACGGGTTGGACGACCCGCGGCCTGGCGCGTCGGGCCGCTCAGGGCGTCGCCGTTGTCCCCGCGGCCCGATGTTCTGAGGGGACCCTCTGGTTTCCCGGTTCCTGGGCTTACATTCTGCCGAGACCTGCCAGCATGACGTATTGTGTCGGACTATGCCTCGATCAGGGCCTCGTGATGGCCTCGGACTCCCGGACCAACGCGGGGGTGGATTACATCTCGTCCTTCAGCAAGCTCCACATCTTCCAGCCCGCCCCGGATCGCCTCTTCGTGCTCCTCGCGGCCGGCAATCTGGCC
>Ga0316575_10000169_pt1 | contig 16697 bp, 14 predicted proteins | sample J5NA_FD_203072 | JGI IMG/M metagenome (GOLD analysis project Ga0316575, IMG submission 203072) | Rhizosphere microbial communities from salt marsh grasses in Alabama, United States - J5-7_050615r2r3 | ecosystem: Host-associated > Plants > Roots > Rhizosphere | place: USA: Alabama | collected...
TGGCGTCTACCGGGCCGGCCTCGGACACTGCCGGCGGGCGCGGCCGCACCCGCAGATCCGGATCGCGCAGTCGGATATCGTGCACCCGAACCTGTCCCCGGAGCAGCGCCGGCAGCGAAACCGACGCGGCGGCCTGGGGAGCGTCAAGCTGCCACTGCAGGTTGGGCGTCTGACCGTCTGCGGCCAGCCCGCGCAGTTCGACGTGCAGCGGATACCAGGACCACGCCTGCTGCCAGCTCACCGCGAAACGCTGCGGCGCGAGGGCGTTCAGGCGCTCGCGCGCAACCGGCAGGTTCAGCGCCAGATTGGCACCGACGAGATATAGTGCCGAGAGGGCCGTGACGCCGGCGGCCAGGCGTACGAGAACCTTGATCATTGTTCAACTCGGCCTTGGTCGATGTGCGCGGAAAGATACGGCTTCCGGCGACAGGCTCAAAGCTCTGCGACGCTTTCATGCTCGGCAAGCCACGGTGCCGTGCGACCGGGCAACGCTGAGCGGTCAGCGGTGAGCGGTCAGCAGTCATTGTTGTCTCGCTGAGCGCGCCCTGCCAATCGTCACTGCACCGTCTGTGCAATGGCGGGTACTCACCAAGGTCTCTAAGCTGCTCCCCGAGCCGAGCGAGGCGCTAACACTGACAGCTGATTGCCGGCGCTCTGCCCTATGCGCCCCCGCTCGGACAGTCCACAGGCTGCGCGTCACGACAGCGACGGTAGAAGGTAAAATCGCCGCATGCCGAGCGAGTCCCCAGAGCGCGTGATCATCGGCCTGTCCGGCGGGGTGGATTCGGCGGTTGCGGCGCACCTGCTCCTGGAACAGGGCTATGCCGTCGAGGGCCTGTTCATGAAGAACTGGGAGGAGGACGACGAGCCGGGCTACTGTGCCGCGGCGGCGGACCTGGCCGACGCACAGGCGGTCGCGGCGCGGCTCGGTATCCAACTGCGCACCGTCAACTTCGCCGCCGAATATTGGGAGCGCGTGTTCGAGCACTTTCTCGCCGAGTATCGGGCCCTGCGCACGCCGAACCCGGACGTGCTGTGCAACCGCGAGATCAAGTTCCGCGCCTTTTTGGACTACGCGCTAGACCTGGGCGCGGACTCGATCGCGACCGGCCATTACGCCCGCATCACCCAAGATCCGGCCGGCAGCCATTTGCGCCTCTGCGCCGACACCGACAAGGATCAGACCTATTTCCTGTATCCGCTCGATCAGCATCAGCTCGGGCACGCGCTGTTCCCGCTTGCGGAGCTGACCAAGCGCGAGGTGCGCACCATCGCCCGCCGGCTCGGCCTCGGCAATGCCGACAAGAAGGACAGCACCGGGATCTGTTTCATCGGCGAGCGGCGCTTCGGCGACTTCCTTGCGCGCTGGCTGCCGGGCGAGCCTGGGCCGATCGAGACCCCGGACGGCCGCGTGATCGGCGAGCACCGCGGGCTGGCCTGGCACACCATCGGACAGCGCTCCGGACTAGGGATTGGCGGTGTGGCCGGTACCGGCGAGGCGCCCTGGTTCGTCGCCGCGAAGGATGCCGAGCGCAATGCGTTGATCGTCGTCCAGGGCGGCGATCACCCGCTGCTGTATGCCCAGGCCATGCGCGGCGAGCAGCTGCACTGGATCAGCGCCCGGCCGCCGCCGGCGGCCCCGCTCGACTGCTTGTGCCGGCTCCGCCATCGCCAACCGCTGCAACGCTGCACGCTGGTCGCGTACGATAGCCACGGCTGCCGGGTTCGCTTTGCGACACCGCAGCGGGCGGTGACGCCGGGCCAGTCGGCGGTGTTCTATGCCGGCGACGAATGTCTCGGCGGCTGTGTCGTTGCGAGTCGCGAGTGACTAGGCGCAAGCGGCGCAACGCTGGTTTCTGGCGGCTAATATCCCATGCTCCAGACGCCGCGCCACCGAGATCTGAAATTTGACTCCACCGAATTCGCATTCACCTTACAGCCTAGCCACTCGCCACTAGGAACCAGCCACTCCGATGGAGCATAGCGACCAAGATCGCCTCATTGCGCTCGCCGGCCTGCACCAGGCGGCCCATTGCGTGCAGCGCATCGCCAACCGCGGCAGCGTGGATGTCGAGCAGATGGAGCCCTGTGTCCATAGCCTGTTTCAGATCGACGCCGAGGACGTGCCCGCGGTGTTCGGCGACACCGGCGCCGTGGCCACCGGTGCACGCCAGATCATCGCCCAGATCACCGGCAAGCCCGAGCGGAACATCGAGCTGACCCGCTACGTCATCTCCCTGCTGCGGCATGAGCGCAACTTGGGCCGCCGGCCGGACATGCTGGCGCAGGTGGGCAGCCGCATGCGGTCGGCCGCCGCCGCCCGCGGCGATCTGCCGCTGCTCGATCGGGAGATCCTATCCGGACTCGCCGGCATCTACTCCGATACCATCAGCAAGCTGACACCGCGCATCATCGTCCGCGGCAACCCGATGTATCTGCAGAACGCGGAGAACCAGGAGCGTATCCGCGCCCTGCTGCTTGCCGGCATCCGCGCTGCGCTGCTGTGGCGCCAGGTGGGCGGCCACCGCTGGCAGATACTGCTCGGCCGCCGCCGGCTGCTCGAGTCCGCGCGCGCCTATCTCAGCACCGTCGCCAGCGCGCCGACGCAGACGTAGCGAACGGATGTCCCGCAGCGGCGAGGGCTTCGTGCGCCGGTTTGTGCGCATAGGCTTCTGTCGCTGCCCGTCTCCACTGCGCAGAGGGCAGAGGGCCGAAGGGCCGTCCCGAGCCGCGGTACACCAGGCGCCCCGCCCTGGGCGCTTGGTCCGCCACTGCTGGTAACAACTGCCGCGGCGAGACACGTAACGTCTACAAAGACTCGTCTCCAGTCGAAACGCCGCCTGCCGAGGGTGCGTTTCGCAGCGGGCGCCGATAGAATCCGGACATTTCCGCACTGCAACAAATTTCCCGGAGCGCCCCGATGCACAACAGCTTCAACGCCAAGGCCCGACTCGACGTGGCCGGCAAGACCTACCAGATCTTCCGCGTCGACGCGGTCGCCAACAGCGCACGGCTGCCGTTCTCGATGAAGATCCTGCTGGAGAACCTGCTGCGCTTCGAGGACGGCGTCACGGTGCGCCGCGCCGACATCGAGGCCCTGGCCGATTGGGACCCGCAGGCCGAGCCCGACACCGAGATCCAATACCGCCCGGCGCGGGTGCTGATGCAGGACTTCACCGGCGTGCCGGCGGTCGTCGACCTGGCCGCAATGCGCGACGCCATGAAGACCCTCGGCGGCGATCCGGACAAGATCAACCCGCTGCAACCGGCGGAGCTGGTCATCGACCACTCGGTGCAAGTGGACAAATACGGCTCCGACGCCGCCTTCGCGTTGAACGCGGAGCTGGAGTTCTCGCGCAACCGCGAGCGCTATCAGTTCCTGAAGTGGGGCCAGGCCGCGTTCGACAACTTCAAGGTCGTTCCGCCGGACACCGGCATCGTGCACCAGGTGAACGTCGAGTATCTGGCGCGTGTCGTCTTCGGCCGCGAGGTCGACGGCGTGCTGCAGGCCTATCCGGATACCCTGGTCGGCACCGATTCGCACACGACCATGATCAACGGCGTCGGCGTGCTCGGCTGGGGCGTCGGCGGCATCGAGGCGGAGGCGTCGATGCTGGGTCAGCCGGTATCGATGCTAATCCCGAAGGTGGTCGGCGTGAAGCTCACCGGCCGCCTGCCCGAGGGCGCCACCGCCACCGACCTGGTGCTGACCATCGTCGAGATGCTGCGCAAGCACGGCGTTGTCGGCAAGTTCGTCGAGTTCTACGGCCCCGCCGTGGCCAGCCTGCCGATGGGCGACCGCACCACCATCGCCAACATGGCCCCGGAGTACGGCGCCACCTGCGGCCTGTTCCCGATCGATGCCGAGACGCTGGACTTCCTGCGTCTGACCGGCCGCTCCGACGAGCAGGTCGCGCTGGTGGAGGCCTATGCCAAGGCACAGGGCATGTTCGACGCCGACGGCAGCTTCGAGGCCGACTTCAGCGAGAAGCTGGAGCTCGACATCAGCAGCATCGTGCCGAGCCTGGCCGGTCCGAAGCGCCCGCAGGACCGCGTCGCGCTGACCGATGTCAAGGCCGGCTTCGAGTCCGCCCTCAAGGCGCTGCAGGCCGAGCGCGGCATCAGCGCCCGGCCGCCGGTGAAGACCAGCATCGACGGCCGCGAGGTCGAGCTCGGCGACGGCGCCGTCGTCATCGCCGCTATCACCTCCTGCACCAACACGTCGAATCCGAGCGTCATGCTCGGTGCCGGGCTGGTCGCGAAGAAGGCGGTCGAGCGCGGCCTGAGCGTCCCGCCCTGGGTCAAGACGTCGCTCGGGCCGGGCTCGATGGTCGTCACCCGCTACCTGGAAGAGGCGGGTCTGATGGAGCCACTGAAGCAGCTTGGCTTCCACGTGGTCGGTTACGGCTGTACTACCTGCATCGGCAACTCCGGTCCGCTGCGCCCGGAGGTGTCGAAGGCGATTGCGGACGGGGATCTCAGCGTCGCCTCGGTGCTGTCCGGAAACCGCAACTTCGAGGGCCGCGTGCACGCCGAGGTGCGGATGAACTACCTGGCGTCGCCGCCGCTGGTGGTCGCCTACGCCATTGCCGGGCGCATGGACATCGATCCCTACAAGGATCCCCTCGCCAACGACGGCCAAGGCAATCCCGTCTACCTGCGCGACATCTGGCCCAGCCAGGGCGAGGTCAACGACACGGTGGCAACCTTCCTCGGCCGCGACGACTTCATCCAGAGCTATGCCGACGTGTTCGCTGGCGACGCCCGCTGGCAGGGACTGCAGGCGCCGGCGGGGAAGGTGTTCGACTGGGACCCGGACTCGACCTATATCCAGAACCCGCCGTACTTCCAGGACATGTCCATGGAGCCTTCCCCGGTGGAGGCCATCGATGGCGCGCACTGTCTGGCCGTGCTCGGCGATTCGGTGACCACCGACCACATTTCGCCGGCCGGCAGCATCAAGCCGGACAGTCCCGCCGGCCGTTATCTGATCGACCACGGCGTGCAGCCCGGGGACTTCAACTCCTACGGCTCGCGGCGCGGCAATCACGAGGTGATGATGCGCGGCACCTTCGCCAATATCCGGCTGCGCAACCGCATGGCGCCCGGCACCGAGGGCGGTGTGACGCTGCACCAGCCGAGCGGCGAGCAGATGTCGATCTACGATGCGGCCATGCGCTATCAGGCCGACGGCGTGCCGGCCATCATCATCGCCGGCAAGGAGTACGGCTCGGGCTCGTCGCGGGACTGGGCGGCCAAGGGTCCGCGGCTGCTCGGCGTGCGTGCGGTGATCGCCGAGAGCTACGAGCGCATCCATCGCACCAACCTGGTCTGCATGGGTGTGCTGCCGCTGCAGTTCGAGGACGGCGAGAGCGCCGCGTCTCTGGGCCTCACCGGCGATGAGACCTATACGATCTCGGACCTGAACGACGGCAACGCCAAGCAGGTGACGGTGACCGCCACGGCAACCGACGGCACGGCGAAGACCTTCGAGGCGCGCGTGCGCATCGACACGCCGAACGAGGTGGAGTACTACCAGCACGGCGGCATTCTGCAATACGTGCTGCGTAAGCTGGCCGCTTAGGCGACTGCGACTCGCTGCGCGAACCGATCGATCCCGACCATGACTCAATCCGCCCTGGAACTGACCACGCTGACCGCCGTCTCCCCCGTCGACGGCCGCTACGGCGCGAAGACCGCCGCGCTGCGTCCGATCTTCAGCGAGTACGGGCTGATCCGCCACCGCGTGCTCGTTGAGATACGTTGGCTGCAGGCGCTGGCATCGCATCCGGGAATGGCCGAGGTGCCCGAGCTGTCGGATTCGGCCAACGCACTGCTGGAGCGGATCGCATCGGATTTCTCGGTCGAGGATGCCGTCCGAGTCAAGGCCATCGAGCGCACGACGAATCATGACGTCAAGGCGGTGGAATACTTCCTGAAGGAGCGCATCGCCGACAACGGCGAGCTGCTCGCCGTGTCGGAGTTCATCCATTTCGCCTGCACCTCGGAGGACGTCAACAACCTATCCCATGGGCTGATGCTGCGGGCGGGCCGCGACAGCGTGCTGCTGCCGGCGATGGACGCCGTCATCGAGGCCATCCGCGGTTTGGCGCACCGCGACGCCGAGCTGCCGATGCTGGCGCGAACCCACGGCCAGCCGGCCTCGCCAACCACACTCGGTAAGGAGATGGCGAATGTGGTGCACCGGCTGCGCGCCCAACGTCAGGCCGTCGCCCAGGTCCCACTGCGGGGCAAGATCAACGGCGCCGTGGGCAACTACAACGCCCATCTGGCCGCCTATCCGGACATCGACTGGCCGGGCTTCGCGCGGCGGTTCGTCGAATCGCTCGGCTTGGAGTGGAATCCCTACACCACGCAGATCGAGCCCCACGACTACATGGCGGAGCTATTCGACGCCGTCGGCCGCTTCAACGGCGTGCTGATCGACTTCTGCCGCGACGTTTGGGGCTACATCTCGCTTGGTTATTTCAAGCAGCGCACCGTCGAGGGCGAGGTCGGCTCGTCGACCATGCCGCACAAGGTCAACCCGATCGATTTCGAGAACGCGGAGGGCAATCTCGGGCTCGCCAATGCCCTATTCGATCACCTGTCCGCGAAACTGCCGATCTCCCGCTGGCAGCGGGACCTGACGGACTCCACCGTGCTGCGCAACCTCGGGGTCGGCATCGCGCACACGTTGATCGCGCTGGAATCGACGCTGCGCGGCATCGGCAAGCTGTCGGCAGACCCGGAGCGGATGGCCGCCGACCTGGACGCCAACTGGGAGGTTCTGGCCGAGCCGATCCAGACGGTGATGCGCCGCTGGGGCGTCGAGCAACCCTACGAGAAGCTCAAGGCCCTGACCCGCGGTCGGCGCATCGGCGCCGACGCCCTCGCTGAGTTCGTCGACGGCCTGGAGCTCCCCGACGCGGCCAAGGCGGAGTTGAAGGCACTGACGCCGGCCCGCTACATCGGTAATGCCGCCGCCCAGGCAAAGGCGATCTAATGTGATACGCCGCTGCAACAAAGGCCCGCTGCCGGCGACAGTGGCCCTCTGGACAGGATGATGTTGCGCTGAGCCGCGCCTATGTCCCAGGCGGTACGATCTCGGTGACGACCACGCGGCCGCGCGGCAGGTTGTTCCCAGCATTCCGTACAAGGAAGTCATGATAAAGGCACTCACGGAATACCCCGATTCGATCTGATGTCCACCCCGCGGTCCGTGATGATTGGAGCCCTGTTCATCGTGCTCGGTGAGCTCTGCTTCGCGACCATGGGCGTAGGCATCCGTTTCGTATCGGCGGAGCTGTCGAACGAGATGATCGTCTGCGCCCGCAATCTGTTCGGGCTGATGCTGCTCGCCCCCTGGCTGCTGCGCCGCGGCGTCGGCAATGTGGCGACCGCGGTCCCCGGTCTGCATTTGCTGCGCGCCACGGCCGGTCTCGCAGCCATGTACTGCTTCTTCTATGCCATCGCCCACATGCCGCTCGCCGAGGCGATGCTGCTGAAGCTGACCGCGCCGGTGTTCATCCCGCTGATCGCGATGCTCTGGCTGCGCGAGCAGGTCACCCCCCTGCTCTGGCTCGCGCTTGGAATCGGCTTCTGGGGCGTCGCGGTGATCCTCGATCCGAGCTTCGACGGAGAAACGGACATCGTCTCACCGGTCGCACTGATCGGACTCCTGGGCGGCTTGCTCGCCGCGGTCGCCAAGGTCACGGTGCGCCGGCTCTCACGCAGCGAGCCGCCGGCGCGCATCGTGTTCTACTTCGCACTGTTCGCCAGCGTCGCCTCGTCGGTACCCCTGCTCTGGGCCTGGCAAACACCGTCGGCCGGGGCCTGGCTCTGGCTGCTCGGCATCGCTGTCAGTGCCACCCTCGGCCAGCTCTGCCTCACCCGCGGGCTATCGCTTGCGCCGGCCTCGCGGATGGGCACCTTCGGCTATTTCGCGGTCGTCTTCGGCGCCGCCTACGGCTGGCTGATCTGGGATGAGTCGCTGACCTGGAGCCTGGCCGCCGGTACCCTGCTGATCGCCGCCGCCGGGCTGCTCGCCGGCCGCTCCGCGAGCCCGCCCCGCCCGAGCAAGCCCGCGCCGAGGCCGGCCAACGAGAGCGGCCGGCCGCCGGCCGTGGTGAATTCCGCGGGATAAACCGCCAATGCCCAGCCGATCCAACCAGCGCTTCAGCATCCGGCCCGCGGACTGGCCTCGGGACGAATTCGCGCTGCGTTCCGTGCGAACGCAGGTATTCGTCCGTGAGCAGCAGGTCCCGGAGGAACTGGAATGGGACGGCCAGGACGCCGCCGCCGTGCATCTGATCGCGGAATCCGGCGACGGCGTAACCATCGGCACCGCGCGCCTGTTGCCGTCCGGACAGATCGGCCGCATGGCCGTGCTGCCGCGATGGCGCCGCCGAGGCGTCGGTACGGGACTGCTGCTGCAGCTTCTGCGCACCGCCGCGGAGCACGACTATCCGTCACCCTTTCTGAACGCCCAGATCGCCGTGCTGCCGTTCTACCGGGGCCTCGGCTTTGTCCCCGAGGGCGAGTCCTTCGAGGAGGCCGGCATACCGCATCAACGGATGGTCTTGGAGGACTCGGACCTGGCGGTCGGTGCAGACATCGATCGCCGCAGGCTCGGCCTGAGCGGCGGGCTGCTCCGAATCGACCAGCCGCAGGCGCAGGCCCGCGCGGTCGCCGCCATGACCGCCCACGCAGCGCGCACCCTGCTTGTGCTCACGCCGGACCTGGAGCCGCCGCTGTACGACCAGAGGCCCTTCCTCGCCGCGGTGCGCCGGCTGGCCCTCGACCGCCGCGGCCGGCTGCCGGTCCGCATCCTGCTGATCGACGCCGAGCCGCCGGTGCGGCGCGGGCATCGGCTGATCGAGCTGTCCCGGCAGCTCAGCTCGTCGGTCCAGATCCGTGCGGTGCCGGAGGAATTCGCCGAGCAGTGCGACCACTTCCTCGTCGCTGATGACAGCGGCTACTGCCTGCGCCGATTCGCCGCGCCGACCACGGCGCTCGCGGACTTCGCCGATCCGGCGCAAGCACGCCGGCTCCGTCGCCATTTCGAGCAGATCTGGGAGCAAGGCGCGACGCATCCGGCGCTCAGGAGGCTCTATATCTGACCGGACGAAAAGCGATCATTTGTCAGCGATCAGCCGGACGTTGCTGAGCGTTTGTGCGAATCCAACCGACCCCACTGAGCTATGGCGAGTGCTCAAGGTCGAGGGGAAGGGCTGACCGCTCCCTTCAGCTTGACTTGAACACACCGAACGCGCATTAGGTTCCTCGCCCCCATGAAAGCCACTTTGCTCGCCTGCCTCTTCGTCGGCCTGACGGCGCTGGCCGCGCCCGCCTCCGCCGAGTATCCGCTGACGATCATCGACCTGCAGCATCGCCTGCCCGAGGAGATCGTGCCGATGCTGGAACCGCTGGCCGGACCGGACGGCGTCGTGACCGGGGCCAACGCGAGCCTGTTCGTCCGCGCGTCCCCGGCGCGGCTCGCGGACATCCGTGCCGCGCTCGCCCGCATCGACGTGCCGGCGCGGAACCTGATCCTAGAGGTACGGCGCGCATCGACACGCGAGCGCTCCGGGCAGTCGGTGGCGGTCGGGGTCAATGAGCGCGTCGGCGACCACGGCCGAGTGCGGATCGGACCTGGCCGGCAGACCGGCATCGCCGCCGGTAGCGGACAGCAGACCATAAGCCGCGACGTACTGCAGCGGGTGCGGGTGCTCGACGGCGGCCAGGCCCTGATCTCGACCGGCAGCGAGCAGCCAATGGGCTATCGCGAGGTTCTGGTGGGACCCAACGGCGCTCAGGTGCGCAGCGGCGTCGGCTACGCCGGCGTCGATACCGGCTTTTACGCCCGCCCGCGGGTCAACGGTGATCGCGTCACCGTCGATATCGACAGCCGCTCCGGAGAATTCGGTGGCGGCGGCCGCATCGAGACCAGCGCGCTGCACACACAGGTGAGCGGCCGGCTCGGCGAATGGCTTCCGCTCGGCAGCAGCCGCGATGCCGGCGCGCGGCGCGGTAGCGGCCTGCTCTATCGGCAGAACGGTTCGGAGCAGAGCATCGGCAATCTCGAGCTGCGCGTCCTGCCGGCCGACTGACATCGATTCGAGCTGTCGGCCGGCCGGGCGGCCGCTCCATTTGGGATGGAAGTTGACAGAAATCGCCTAGGGAACGGTTCATTAACGACCTGAAAAACTCTATCCATGGGTTGGCGGAGCGCAATCGGGGTCGGGGTCGCTATCGGAATCGGAATCGAGAGAGAAGCTGGAGTGCGCTGCGATTCAGGACGTGCTGCCGGTGTGATGCGATGTCCGCAGACGACGACAGCAAGCAGAAGGCACTGCTCGATCGAAGTATGCCCATGCTGGCGAAGCTCGGACAGCGTGGCTACGCGATCCGCGAGGCGCTTGGGGAATCCGGGGAGGGTCAGTTCGATACCGATACCGATAACGATTAGTTGGCTGACGCCGCCCAAGCCAATAATCTGGTTAGCTTATTTTTGTATCTTCGCTAAAGCTTCGCCACGAGCTTGGTCGCGAGTCCGCTCTTGAGCGCCTCGGGCACCGAGATCCAGTACATGCTGTTGCTCGGCACCGCGGCAGCAGCCAGCGCGATGCTGTCGTCGACGCCCATCTCGCGGAGATACAACGCCGCGGCCACGACCGAAAGCTGCCCGCCCTCGTGGCTGCTCAGGGCCTTCGGGACCTTACTCTGATGAATACCGAGCTTGGCATTGACCGTCACGTAGCGCTCGATGCCGCCGGCCAGCACATCGACACACGCGGAGGTGCACAGTCCGTCGACGCCGACCCGCAGCCCATTCGCGCGCAGATAACGGCCCAGGCGCCGCGCCTCGTAGAGCGAGCCGCCGGGACTGCTGATCAGCAGTCCGACCGCCTTCTCCTTGCGCAACCGGTCGATCACCTGCTGCGCGAAGCCCTGCTTCATCTCGCCGTTGACGGCGACCCAGGTGTTATCCACCTTCCCCGTGGCGTCGAAACGCACCAGGCTCGGCGCAACGCCCGTCAGCGCGGACAGGGTCTCGCAGGAGTCGCGTGCAAGCTTGCTCAGCGAGCCGCGGTTCTCGGCCTTGGTCGCTGCCTTCATCAGATCGTTGGAGCGCGCGATCATGTCCTTGACGTCGAACTTGTAGCGCTGCACCGCGGCGATCACGACGGTATCGGTGGCACCGCGGTCGCCGTTCTGCGCCACCCGCCGCAGATGGCAGGCCGCAATTTCGGTCAGCAACTGATCGCGGCTCATTCCCGGCGGCAGTCCAGCGTCTTCGGGTTGCCCGCCGCCGGAGCGCAGGCCCGCGCAGCCGGCGAGCGCAAGGCACAGCAGCACAGGCAGCGCCGGCCGCATCATCTCCAGACGAGCCAATCGACGCATTGCGCTCACTTGCGGACCCCGTCCTCAGCTCGATCGCGTCTCGATGCCGTCGGCGCGCAGCTGCTCCTTGACCGCCTCGATCGGTACCTCGCGTCGATGAAAGATACCGGCGGCCAAAGCCGCCTCGACGCCGGTGCGCTGGAACACCTCGCTGAAGTGCTTGGGCGTGCCGGCGCCGCTGGAGGCGATCACCGGAATACTGACGGCCGAGCGCACGGCGGCGATCAGCTCCAGGTCGAAGCCGCTGCCGGTGCCGTCGCGGTCGATGGAGTTGAGCAAAATCTCGCCGGCGCCGAGCGCCTCGCAGGTGCGGGCCAGCTCGACGGCGTCCACGTCCCTGCCCTCGCGCCCGCCGCTGACGGTGCACTGGAACCAGCACCAACGTTCGCCGTTGGGGCCGGGGATCTCGGTTTCGATCACATACCTCGGGGTCGACTCGGGCGAGCGCACATAGACCCGCCGCGGGTCTACCGAGATCACCACCGCCTGATTACCGTATAGCTCGGCGATCTGCTCGATGGCGCTGCTGCCGTCTCCGGCGCCTTGCTCGCGCACCTGCTCGACCGTGTACACGGCATCCGAGCCGATCGAGATCTTGTCGGCGCCGGAGCGGAAGTACTCGGTGGCCACGTCGAGCGCATCGTAGGAACGGCCGTCGGCGTCGGTGAAGGCACGGATGCCGCCGCCGATGGTCAGCGGCACGAACACGTTCTCGGAGGTGCGCCGCAGCACCTCCAGCATCGGCTGATCGGCCAACGGGAAGTCGCGAAAGGCGGTGATGTTCAGGAAGGTGATCTCGTCGGCACCCTCCTCATAGTAGCGCCGCGCCAAATCCACCGGTTTGCCCAGGTTGCGCACCTCGCCGGCCTCGCGCACGTCGTATTGATCGCCCTTGGTCACGACCAGATCACCGGCATCGTTGCTGCGCACGTCCAGACAGGCGATAACGCGCTTGGCGAAGCGGGTCGGCTCCTGCTCCGGGATCGGCGCCTCGGCGCCCGCACCGATGTCTTCACCGGCGAGGAAGCGGCGCAGCACCTCGAGGCCGAGCCGGCCGCTCTTCTCCGGGTGGAACTGAACCGCGGCAATGCGGCCCCGCTGCACCGCGCTGACGAAAGGCACGCCGTAGTCCGTCTCGGCCAGGACCCAGTCGGCATTGTCCGGCGTGCGCCGGGCGTGGTAGGAGTGGACGAAGTAGAATTTACCGTCGTCGACGCCGTCCAGGAGGGCAGAGCCGCGCAGCGGACGCAGACCGTTCCAACCCATGTGCGGCACGGCCAGCTCGCCGTGCGGAAAGCGCTCCACCAGCCCCGGGATCAGCCCCAGACCGGCCACCCCGGGCGACTCCTCGCTGCCCTCGAACAGCGACTGCAGCCCGATGCAGATGCCGAGGAACGGCCGGTCGGCGGCCAGATACTCGCGCAGCGGCCCCACGTAGCCGAGTCGTTTCAGCCGCTCCATCGCCGCGCCGAAGGCGCCGACACCGGGAAAAATCAGCCGCTCCGCCTTCAGGATGTCCGCCGGCCGCTCGATGTCGACCAACCGGTAGCCAAGATAGGCGATGGCATTGCGCAGGCTGCGCACATTTCCGGCACCGTAGTCGAGCAGGGAGATCATGGACGTACCGCGTTCGGGCGATCAGACAGGCTGCAAGTGTATCAGCTGCAGGCGGACAGGGCGCCGCGTGCGGCCAGGGTTGATACCGCCTTGGAAGATGAGGGCCGACGCGCCGGTGCGGCGCGAGTCGCGCCCTTCAGCGGCGCGCCGACAGGGGCTCGGCGGAGTGCCGGCCGTCGAGGGCGCGTCAGGAGAGTTGAATGTCCTCCGCCTCGACGACCCGCGCCAGGGCAGACTCCAGCGTTGAGCGGGCACGCGCGGTCGCCGCATGCAGAAAGGCATGCAGCGCGGCATCGTCGCTGTTGCGGCTTTCGCACTCCTGACTGTAGGTCTCGAAGGCGATCAGGCTGGTCACGAGTTGCACGAGATGATGCGGGCACTCGCAACGCACGGTCGGCGAGGCCGCCGCAATGCGGCTCAGGGCCTCGCCGTCGAAGCGGCGCGGCGGGATTGGACTGCCGAAGTCCAGGTCGGCGAGCATGTCCGCGGCAGCGGGCAAGTCCGCCCCGGTCGCGTGCAGACCCAGGCACCAGCGCTTCAGATCGGCGACGCTCAGCGGCGCGCGCTGCGCCACGACCTGCTGTGCCTCCAGCCGCCGGATGACGGCGTGGCTCGCGAAGTTGTACACCACCAATGCGCGCGGTGCGCCGCTGTGCGCGGTCAGCTCCGTGATCCAACGCAGCTGATCCTGGTGGATGGTCGGGCATTCCAGGACCACGATGTCCGGCTCGAGTCGTGCAACGCTGTCGCGAAAGCGCGCCTCGTCAGAAAACAGACCGACGAAGTCCAGCGCCTCGCCGCCCCTGCCCGCGTCCTCCTTGTCACGCTCCACCATCGCCGGCAGCGTCGAGCCCAGTACCGCCACCCGGCACGGACGCACCTCGATCCTAGCCGAGCGCGGCGCCGGGGTGAGGCCCCTCACCCGTTCCCGCAGCAGCTCCAGCGACAGCTTAGCAACATGGCTGATGGCATCGCCGTTGTCCACCAGGCGCTTGATCAGGGCCAGCCGGCCGACGTCGTCGGCCCGGTACAGCCGCGTGCCGGCGTCGGATCGAAACGGCGTCACCACGGAATAGCGGCGTTCCCACACCCGCAGCGTATCTGGCGGGATGCCAGTCAGCCGCGCAACGGCGCCGATTCGGTAGGTCTGCCCGGCTTCGGGCGCGACGGTGTCTGTCACTGGCAACTCCTGTCTGTTCACCGTTTGTCTAGTTTTAATCTCGATTTCACATTGACAATACCAAAACATTTCGCTAGGTTTTTGTCAAACAAGCTCGACAAGGACTGTTGGGAAAGCAGGGCCTGCTGCACTCGGGACGTGTGCGAGGTGGTGCGGAAGGCGCCGTCCCTGGCTCGCGCGGCAACGAGTCGACACAGCGTAGATGGTGCCGCAACCGCTGCGACCAAGTTTTGAACAGCATTGCGACGAAACAAACGCTTCATCGTGCGGCATGGCACCGTGCCATGAACATTAGTCCGGTCAGCCCGTCTGGCCGCGGAGGAATCGAGATGGCGAGATCAAGGCTCAACGCGGACGCCGTCAAACGAGGCGCCCTCCTGCTAGCCGCGCTGGCACTGCCCGCACTGACCACAGCGGCTGAGCAGTCCTGCCCGCCCGAAAGTCGCTCAGTCGGGCATTGGGCCACCGGCCCGATGTCGCTGCTGCGTGAAGTCCGCTTCGAGACCGCGCGGCCTCGCACGGCATCGACGCCCGCCCAGGGCGGCAGGGTCCCGGCAGCGCACCCCGCTGCAGAGCTCGGCAGCTCGGAAATGTTCGAGCGCGTCCTGCGCTACTACCCGCAGACCGACGGCAATGCCAGGACAAGGGTCTGGCACGCCCTTGCCGTTGAGTCGAAGCTTGCCGCTGCTCAGCCCGCGGCGCCTTCGCCCACAGCGCATTGACCCCCTCCCCACCACCAGCCCCGAGGAGACCGAGACCATGAACGCACTGCAATTGGACCGAGTCATGAACAGCCAGGCCGTCGACATCGACCTGCCGCTGCACCCAGATACCGAAAACGAAGAGCACGTCGCGCTACTGGTTCAGCGCATCCTCCACGCCATCGACGAGGTTGCGGACGGCGGACCCGCGCCCTGCCAGACCGACGTGATGCAGGCCCTCAGCATTGCCACGGCGCTGCGCGGCGCGCTGGCCGAGGTGTCCGCGCGGGCCAACGGCGAGCTGTCCTTCAACCTGATCGACATCGCCGTCGAGGAGCCGCGCATCCGGACGGCCTAACTGAGACGCGGATGCGCCGCCCGCGGACACAGGGACGTGAGCGCGGCATGACCCGTCGCGGATGGCGGCAGCGAAGCCGGCCGGACCGAATCGACGCGCCTCAGGCCCGTCGCAGTGACGACGCAGCCGCGGCAAAGACCCGCCGCAGCCAAAAGCTGCCGGGCATCAGCGCGCCGTAGACCAGCAGCAAGATGAAAAGCTGATACCAGAGCACCCCCATCCATCGCGGCGTCACGCCCGACTCCAACCAGTTCTCAGCCAGGCGCTGGAGATTGAAGAAGGCAAAGTAGGTCATCAGCGCCAGAAACATTCGCCCGCTGCCGCGCTGCCGCGGCGACAGATTGGTCAACGGGATGGCTAGTATTGCCAGTGACAGGATGGCGAAGGGTGCCGACAGCCGATGCCCCAGCTCGGCGCGGTCCGAGAGCCGTGTGGACTGCATCAGCAGGCTGGTCGGCATGCTGGAGCGGCGCCTGCGTTCCACGCCGTTACCGTTTTCGGCGGCGATGTAGTACGTGTAGCGGGAGAAGTCGGCGACACCGAAATCGCGCTGCCCGGCGGCGCCGTCGAAGCGCCGGCCGTTCTCCAACACCACCGCGCGCTGATTGTCGGCGCGGCGCTCGACATAGTATGCCGTTTCGCCGAGCACGATCCGCGGTCGATCCTCCCGCCGATCCTGGATGAAGACGTTGCGAAAGCGCTTGTCGTCGCCCAGCTCGGCGGCATAGAAGGTGATGCGCCCGTTGTCCTGCTGATAGAAGCGCCCGGATTGCAGTCCTGCCGCGCGCGTCGCCTGATCATTCTTCAAGTCCTCGATGCGCTGGATCTCCGCCGACGCGGACGGCTGCAGCGACAGCGCGAACCAGCCTGTCAGTGCTGCCAGCGGCAGCGCGAACAGCAGCAGCGAGCGATAGATGCGCAACGGCCCAAGGCCGCTCGCGTTGAGGGCGATCAGCTCACTGTCCCGCGCCATGCGTCCGAGGGTCACCAGCGCGGCGATGAAGAAGGCCGGCGGCAGCAGGCTCGCGGTATCGCGCAGCACCTGCAGCCCCAAGAAGCGCAACAGAGAGTCCGCGTTCAGCGAACCCAGATTGACCTGCTCCAGCGCGCGCAGGAACAGCATGCTCGACATCACCAGCAGCAGCGTGGCCATGATGGCCCCGAACACCTTGGCGACCTCGGAAATGAAATAGCGATCGACGATGCTGAACATGGGCGGACAACCGGCGGCGGGGCCGCTATTCTGGGTGCTGTCCCGACACCCAGGCAAGCCGATCGAGACCCGTGGTCATCGCTGCCGTCGAACGGAGAAGGCGCGGTTGAAACGCCAGCGCCAGAAGACCGCCAAGGGCTCAGCGGTTTGGCGGGCGAGCGCGGCGCGCCCGAAGGGTCTCTGATGCCCAAGCCCAAACGCCGGATGGGGCATGCGCCCTTT
>Ga0316575_10000170_pt1 | contig 16657 bp, 16 predicted proteins | sample J5NA_FD_203072 | JGI IMG/M metagenome (GOLD analysis project Ga0316575, IMG submission 203072) | Rhizosphere microbial communities from salt marsh grasses in Alabama, United States - J5-7_050615r2r3 | ecosystem: Host-associated > Plants > Roots > Rhizosphere | place: USA: Alabama | collected...
GGAAGCCAGCCGGTTCGGGCCCTGTCTGGAAATCGGAAGTTACTGCGGCAAATCGACCGTCTATATCGGTTCCGCATGCAGACAACACAACAGCATTCTCTTTTCCATCGATCATCACAGAGGTTCAGAGGAGCAGCAGCCCGGAGAGGGATATTTCGATCCCGAACTTTTCGACCTTGAGGCTTCGCAGGTGGATACATTCAGGGCCTTTCGAAAGACCCTGGAAACCGCCGGGCTTGTGGATACGGTCGTTCCCATGGTATGCAGGTCCGATGTTGCCGCACGGGCATGGGCGACCCCCTTGAGCCTCGTTTTTATCGACGGCGGGCATTCTTATGAAGCGGCATATACGGACTATAATGCATGGTCCGGGCACATCATGCCGGGCGGCTACTTGCTGATTCACGACATTTTCGAAGATCCCGAGAAAGGCGGCCAGGCGCCCTACCATATCTATCAAATGGCGGCGGCATCAGGTCTTTTCAAAGAACTCCCAATGGTCGATACCTTAGGTGTTCTGAAACGGCGTGACTTAAGGGAAATTCATTTTTTCTCAGATAGAGCACAATGCTCTTGCCCAGAACAGGATTGAGGATTTTATCCAAAATTTGCGTGATCCGCGGTTTTTTCATCATATCCCATACCAGGAAACGGTGATACTGATTCACCAAGTTGCAATCGACGCGATCCGGGCCGACAAGACATTTCAGCCACCAGAACGGAGTGTGCAGGCTGTGGGCAAAATGAAGTCCCCATCTTGTCAGACCCGCACCCTGTAAAAGGCCGGCCAGCGCTTTTAGCGAATAAATGCGAACATGACCGCCGGGTGCATTGCGGTAATCGTCGGAAAGCGCCCAGCAGATTCGCTCCGGCAAATATCTCGGAACGCTGACAACCATGTTTTTCCCCGGTTTTAACACCCTGACGATTTCTGAAACGGCGATTCGGTGATGTTGAATGTGTTCCAGCACTTCAGCGCAAAGAATCAGGTCAAAAAAGTTGTCCGGAAAGGGAAGTGCACACACATCGGCCACTATAACGTCACCGCTGGCATGTCCGCCGTTTTGTTGATGACTCTTCAGCCTGTTTTTTGCATCAACAGCATCATCAAAGTCAATGTCTGCGCCAACGACTTTTGCGTCCGGGAATTTAAAGGCCGCTGTCATGTGCCGTCCTGTTCCGCATCCGACATCCAGTATTCGGCCGGTCGGCAGCCCCCCCGGATCGGACCGACAGAGCCGGTTAAAGTCGATGGTAATCACGAATGGTCTCCCTGTAAACCTCAACGGTCTTTTCAGCCGCCCGCTTCCATGTAAATCGCTCCCGAACCCTATGAAAACCGGCAAGTCCCATCCTTTGTGCCAGCTCAGGCCGGTCCATCAGGGTCAAAACAGCATCGACCAGCGCTTTTGGATTTGCCGGCGGAACCAGAATCCCGGCAGCGCCCACGATTTCCGGCAGGGCACCGCCCGTGGTGCTGATGACCGGAATACCGCACGCCATGGCTTCGCCGGCGGGAAAACCGAAACCCTCGTATAGGGACGGCACGATTGCGATACCGGCCTTTGCATATTGTCGGACAAACGCATCGCTGTCGATGGGGCCCGTAAACGTCACGCAATCTTTAATGCCAAACTTTCTGATGCAGCTTTCGATATCACCGTTTTGTCTCAGTTCACCGACAACAACCAGTTTGATGCTGCGAAACGCCGAAATAGCCGCCACAGCCTCCAGTAAATAACGAAGACCCTTTAAAGGTGTTTCGGCACTGCTGGTCACGATGATACGGTTATTTTCTCTTTTGATCTCGGATATCGGATAAAACAAATCCGTATCGATACCGTTGGGGATAACCCTGAACCGCTCAAAGGGTATTTTAAAATCCCTTCCGATGTCATGTTTCGAAGCATTTGAAACCGTGATAATGCGGGATAAGGTTCCGGCAACCTTTTTTTGCATGCCGATGAAGGAATACCATCTCAACTGCTTGATCTTTGCCCAAAACGTTCGCGCCGCTTTTACGGCCAGGTCCCGGTCGACCGTGATGGGGTGATGAATGGTGGCGATGGTCGGCATCCGGCTGTTGATCGATCTGATGCCGTATGAGAGGCTCTGGTTGTCGTGAACGATGTCGTAACTAGAATTTTTTTTCTTAAGAAATCGACAAGCCCTGAGTCCGAACGTAAAAGGTTCGGGAAATCCCATGGTGGAAACGCCCAGCCACTCCAGAAGGTTAACGGGGTCTGTCAGTTCCCTAAAAGAAGGCATTCTAAACAGGTTTTCGGGATTATAAAGATCAAGACCCGGTAGTTGAAAAAGATCGATATGTTGATCGAGCCTGGGCGCCGGCGGGCCTGTGACGACATCGACGTGATGTCCCAAATCCCTGAGCGCTTTGCTCAAATGATGCACATAAACGCCCTGCCCGCCGCAAAAAGGGTGGCTTCTGTAGCTTAAAAGACAGATGCGCAGCGCCGTTGAATTTTCCAATGATCGCATCCCTAAAAGGACCATTGAAGAGAGAGGGTGACCCCCTTGTTTTTCATATCCGCCGAAAGGTTAATTTTGACATTTTCTTTTATATGCTGAATAAACTGACCGGTTTTTTCCCGATTGTATTTATGAGCGCTCGATATCGCGCCGTATATGTTCCCGGAATAGAAACCGAACTCCACGAACGAAATGACGCCGCCGAGGGCACTCTGCCCTTTATCGAACGATTCATAGGCCGCGTAGATCAGCCCGCCGTTTAACAAAAACGCAATCAGGGCGTCCTGATAGCGTCCGCAGTAAAGATACCCAGCTCCCGGCACAATGGACAGAAACCCCGCCAATTTCGGATTCTTATGGGGGATGGCGGTTTCTTTTTCAAGCGCTGCGGAAAGCTTTTTAAGTTCGAATTTATGCCGGTTCTTGGCGCTGATTTTGTTGAAATAGCGTCTGGCTTCATTCCAGGATGCTGTTTCGATATAAATCCATCCCATCCGGTAGTAGGCTTCATCCTTTGCATCCGGGTTATGGGTGATGGTCACCAGATTGTTAAGATCGATCAACGCCTGCTCAAAGGCCTTCATTTTAATATAGGCGTCGCTGATTCTATAATACGATTTTGTTGCATATTCGGTGTCAAAATATTGCTCGGTCAATTTTTTAAAGGCGCTGACGGCTTCCTGATAATGTCCGCCGAGAAAATGGGACATGCCGATTTGGTACATTGAAAATTCCACCCGTCTGTCCTTTGGGAAAAAATAGACGAACCGCTTGTATTCACCCGAAGCCGTTGAATAGTCTTTGGTGGAAAAGAGATCCTGTGCGTACTGAAACTGCTTATCGGCACTGAGAACCATGAGGGGATTCGTTGGCGTTGGCGTGTCGCCGGCGGCAAAAGACGGACCGACCGATAGAAAGAGCGATATGAAAAACGCAAGCGGGAAAAACAGGCAAGTAGAATGGGCGCTTCGGGTGTGCATGATGATCACTACCACCAGAAATCATTATTGCTGACAGGATCATACGTGCGCTTTTTGCCGTTAACCCAGACTGGATCCGATAATCTTGTTTCGTCCCGACCGTCACGTATGAGACGGTCCGAGCACATGATCCATCCCAGGAAAGCGCCGTGTTTTTTAATGGCCTCGCTGCAGTATTGTGAACATGTCGGATATGAAGGGCAGCGATCACCGTCGGCGCTTGAGATATACTTTTGATATATTTTGATGGGAAAAATCAGCGTATCGCCCTTTTTTGCGTTACCGTCATTTGCCGATTTAACATAATCGGGTTTCGCACCCTGTCCGGCAAAAGCGTTTGCCCCCAACACGGCCAAAACGATCAAAAAAAGAAAAAAGCGAAACAGTTTGTTCATGGTTTATCTCTGCGTAACCCTGAGGACCTCTTCTATTGTGGAAATGCCGCTGAGCACCTTGTTGATGCCGTCCTGCCGCAATGTCAACATGTTCCGATTCAATGCTTCGTTTTTAATCTGATTTGAATCAAAGGTCTTGAGTATGAAACTTTTTAGTCCGGAATCCAGGACCATCATCTCAAAGATACCCATTCGACCTTTATAACCGGTATGGAAACAGTTTTCGCATCCTTTAGCCCTGTAGATGACGGTGTCTTTGAGTTGATCACGGGTTATCCCCAAACTGTCCAAGGCTGCTTCATCAGGCGTGTATGCTTCCTTGCAGTCTTTGCAGAGAACACGTATCAGCCGCTGGGCCACTACCGCCAAAACAGAGGATGAAATGAGAAAAGGTTCAACACCGATGTCCACCAGGCGGGTAATGGCGCTGGCTGAGTCGTTGGTGTGAAGTGTCGAAAAAACAAGATGTCCGGTCAATGCCGATTGAACCGCTATTTCGGCGGTCTCATGATCCCGTATTTCCCCCACCAGGATAACATCCGGATCCTGTCGGACAATGGACCGGAGCCCCTTGGCAAAAGTAAGATCAATCTTCGGGTTGACCTGGATCTGGTTGATGCCCTGGAGTTGATATTCAATGGGATCTTCAATGGTGATAATATTGACGTCCGGTATATTGATGGAGGACAAAACGGCATAAAGCGTCGTTGTCTTGCCGCTGCCGGTGGGACCGGTGACAAGAATGATCCCATTGGGCGATCGAATCAGGCTGTTCAGAATCGCCAGTTTGTCGGATGAAAGCCCGAGATCCGAAAGTGATATCAAAGAACCCGATTTATCCAGAAGCCTGAGCACCAGCCGCTCTCCAAAAGACGTCGGCAGTGTAGACACCCGGACATCGATCTCTTGATGCCCGATTTTTACGTCCAAACGACCATCCTGGGGAAGACGCTTTTCAGCGATATTCAGGTTTGCCATGACCTTGATTCTTGAAATGAGCGCGGGTTGGAGCCATTTCGGCGGCGTTAAAAAGTCGTATAAAATACCGTCGACACGGTAACGCACTTTGAAACTGTCCTGGTAAGGTTCGATATGGATGTCGCTTGCCCGTGCTTTTACGGATTGTGAGATGATATGATTCACGAGTTTGATGATCGGCGCATCGCTGATATCGTCCAGAAGGTCTGCCTTTTCCTCCAGTTCGCTGATGATGGTGCTGCCGTTTTCTTCCATATCCTGGACAAGCTGCTCGGCGGAACCCCTGCTGAGGTCATAGGACATGTTGATGGCAAATAAAATGGCCTCTTTTGTAGACAACACCGGTTTGATATCATCATAACCGAGCATCCGGACCAGGTCGTCCATGGGTTGTAAGCAGGCAGGATCATTGACCACAACGACCGACCCGTATTTGAGAGGCTCCCTTTCCGAAGTCTGCCAACCCCCGTCGTTAAAAGGTTTGTCCTCATCGGACGCCTGGGTTTTGACGATCAGCGGAACCATTATATACTTTTTCAAAAATTGAATCGGAACATGGCTCGTAAAATCGTTTCGATATTTTTCAATGGGAAGTTCCGGCCAGAAAGGGATGTCATATTGAATGCTCAGCGCTTCAAGCAGCTGTCTTTCGGTAACTATTTTTTTGGCAAGGAGTATTTCTGAAAAATCCGTACCTTTTTCCGTTTGGATCCGCCGCGCTTCTATTAGATCTTCTTCTGAAACATTGAAACGTTCATTGAGTATTTGATAAAGACTATTATACATGCTCTTCCATGGATTGTCTGATATTAAGATACGACAAGCAAAATCTTTTTTTATTTTTTAGGGTTATTCCCGGGAATAGTAATGGTGTTTTTATACATTTCGATTTTACCGCCCGTGATCTCTTGGACCTCGTCTTTCTTGCTGTTCAAAAGGGCTTGTGCTTCTTCGGGATTTTGAACGACATGGGGTGTGATAAATATGAAAAGATTCGTCTTGTCATTCCCCGTTGACGTGGTTTTGAACAATTCTCCCAGTAATGGAATATCCCCTAAACAGGGTGTCTTGAATTCCGTGTTCGTAAAGCTGTTGTCGATAAGCCCGCCGATGACCACTGTATTACCGTTTTTGACAATCACCGTTGTATCGATGGTTCGCTTGAATGTGGTGGGGCGATCGCTCGAAACGGTATTGGCTTGTTGATCGAGTTTGGTCGACTCCTGGGAAATATTGAGTCGAACCATCCGGTCATGGCTGATCTGGGGGGTAATCTTCAACGTGATGCCCACATCCTTATATTCATAGTAACTGTATTGGTCCACCAAATTTGTGGTGGTGGCGGCCGCTCGGGTCTGAAAGGGAACACTTTTGCCCACTGTAATACTGGCTTCCTCATTGTCCGTGGTGAGAATCTGAGGTGTGGAGAGAATATGAACGTCTTGATCTTTTTTAAAGGCATTTACGACGGCCATAAGGTTGGGAAATGTAATGCCGCCGACGGTAATCGCCTCGCTGAATACCCCTAAAGAAAAACCGGATGGGTTCGGCAGTGTGGTTGACAATTGCGACACAATAGCGGTTTCCGGACTAAAACCCCCGCCGAACGCCGCATCTTTACCGCCGATATTGGTCTGACCGCCGGCTTGCCATTGGACACCGAGACTGAATTGCTTGGTTACATTCACTTCCATGATCAAACTTTCAATGTAGACCATCGACCTCGGGACATCCAGTTTCTTGATGATGTTATCCATAACCTGATAATCTTCCTTATCTGCAATGATAATCAGGCTGTTGGTGGCTTTGTCGGCGGTGATCTTGACGTTTTCCGAAACAAACGAGCCTTTTTGAGGTCCGGGCTTAGCGCCCTGTTTCGTGGGAATTTCCTGAAGCACTTTTGCCAGATCTTCGGCTTTGGCATTTTCAAGATAATAGACGTGAATCTTCCCTTTTCCTCGGGGGGTTTCCCGATCCAGCATGTTGATCAGCCGTTTTATCCTCAAGGTCTCCACTTCGCTGGCCAGAACGATCAATGTGTTGGTCCGCTCGTCCGCCACAAATTTGGGGACCGAAAACGCGCTCGGAACTCTTGTCTTTCTTTTTTCCTGGAAAATGGAGTCGAGGATCTTGATAAATTTTGTAGCGTCGGCATGCTCCAGTGGAATGACCGAAAGCTCCTGTCCCATGCCCGCCACGTCAATGGTATTTAGAATTCTAAGCAGCCGCTGGATGTTTGAAAGAACATCCGTAATGATCAGCATGTTCGTCGGCGGATATGAAAGGATTACGCTGCTTTTGGAAACCAATGGCGCGAACAGCCTTTTGATTTCATCGGCGCTGGCATATTTCAACGGCACCAGTTGCGTCACCACTTTGTCTTCCGGAGAACGCGCCTCTTTTTTGAGCAGCGTTTCGATATCTTTCGATCGCGCATCAGGGGATGGAATGATTTTTGTCACGTCACCGGCTTTTACGGCGGTGAACCCGTGCACTTCCAAAACAGATTCAAACACCTTATAGGCTTCTTTTACGGAAATCCGGCTGGGCGAAATGATGGTGACTTTTCCTCTGACCCGCTGATCAACGACAAAGTTTCTGGAGGTCAATTCACTGATAAACTTTATAAAGACATTAATATCGACGTTGTTGAAATCGATGGATATGAAGCGTTGCGAATCCTTATCCGCCGGGGTTGCTTTTTGTCTGGTCGGTGATGTACCGGTCTTTGGGGAAGTTTCGGCGCGAACATATATTGACAGGCTCAACGCCAATGTCAGCACAATAGCAGTGACGGCGTATCGAATAATTTTTGAAGCGCTGTTGGTTAATTTCATTATTTCCAGATCTGAAGCAATATTTTTTTAAAACCCGATATTGAGCAGTTTATAGATGGTGACGCTATAAAAAAATAAATTCGACCGCCGAACCTGAACAAATTTTTGAAACCTAATAAATATATCATATATTTATCGTTTATTCAATATGATAGTCAATGGTTTTGGGGCGTCCCCTTCGTTTTATCTCCAGCTGAACCTTCGTAGACGACTGCAGATTTTGATAAAGCTTGAAAACATCATCAACGGATTCAATAGGTTTACCGTTCGCGCCCACGAGGATATCCCCGCTTTTCAAGCCCATATTGTAAAATATGGAATTTGGCCTGATGCCTGTCAAACGAAGGCCGTCCGGTTTTCCATTTCTGAAGTTGGGTCGTATTCGGATCTGTTTCATCAGCGTATTGACGTTTCTGATGGCGGATTCCATCTGTGAGCGGTTTACGGCAATACTTTGTGATCCTTCCGGGCTGCGTGCCGCGGTTTGGGGATTGAAGCTTGTCGACCCCTGGCGATCTTTCTCAATCTTTAAAATTTCGTCTTTGCCGTTGACGTTGAGCACGACTTTTTCTCTTAAAATCATTTTAACGATCGCGTTTTGAACGGTATCGCCGACCCTGAAAAGATTCTGTTGTTTGGTTGCGGTGTCCTCGATGACGGCATAGGCTTCCTTTTGGTCGCCGGTAATCGTTCCCAAAAGATCCAGCTTTAGATCCGTAGGTTCGAGATTTTCGATATTCAGCTTCTCGGGTTTGCCGCCGGCTCCTTTTTGAGTTTTAAATAGATTGCGCGCGGCGACGGCGCTGTAAAAAGACAACGGGTGCCGGGTTTCATTTTCCTGGGGAACAGGTTGCCTGCTGGCGGCTTTTACGGGACGGCCGGCATTCACACCAGCTGTTACCATCGTGTAAAATGCCTTTACGCTAAAAAAAACAACCCCTGCTACTAACAGGAAATTCAGTAAGTTAAGGTATCGCTTTACGGGCCACATATGTACAAAAATCCTGACGCTAAGGATCAGATTTAAAGTGCATCAACAAATTGTAAAAGTACAACTTTTGTGCTTAAAAACTGTGTTCGCTCAATCCGATCATTTGTAAATTCTGCCTAGTTCATATAAAATCGCGGTTGATCCAATGATCCATAAATTCGAATTCGAACCACTTTTTTGGACAGTATCTTTTGGGGCAATAAATTTGCCGGAAGGTCCTTGCCCAGCTTTTCTAAAAATTCCGGCATGGGCTTAATCAGTCCCGAAAGTCTCAAGCGGCTCTGACTCAATGGCTCATTGAGATTGACAATGCCAGAAATGCTGCCGTTGAGCTGATCGCTTTTCATGGTGCATCGTTTAATATTAATTTTCTCATTTTTAATGGTTATATTGGTTTCCAGTTCGGTAAAAGGTATGTTTTTTTGTTTGAGTATCGGCATTAAGATTTCCAGCTCACCGTCTGAAATAACCAATCCGGCGTCCAGTTCTCTGTCAGAGCGTCCGCTGTTGCGGTATGTCACAGTGCCTTTAAGTGATCCGGTAACTTTGCGGCCGAGAAAATGTTTGACGGCAGCGATATCTTTGATCTTGATGCCGGCAAGTTTTATCGCGATCACAGCCTGATGATCCGGCTTTCTTTTGTCAAACTCTCCCCTGCCCTCCAACCTGCCTTCAAAGGCGCTGCCCGTGAAAAAAAAAACGATCCTGGAGCGAAACAAGGACAAAAAGCTGGGAACAATTTTTAAATTATCTGTTTTGAGCACCTCGGTGCCCAGATAATACACCCTTGCGTCATGCAACGTCAAACCCAAAGGGAAGGCCAGGCGGACGCGGTCAACATCGACGTTTATATCGGAATTGACCCTGTTTAGACGAGAGGTCACATAAGTCGCAACAGTATCCGACGGAAACAGAATGTACAGGAAAAAGACTGTAACCGCTAAAATATAGATGCCGTATAGCAGTTGATTTTTGCGATTCATCATGATTTCTCAAGGGTTTCAACCTGAAGGACAGCGTCGATAAATCCTTCCGGTTTGCCCGCTTTTACAATGGAAAGCCGCCTGACGCGAACCATGTTATTGGAGGTTTCAACCGAATACAGATAAGTGGTCAATTGCTGCAATGTCAAACCTTGAATTTTCATTTCAACCTGGGAAATTTTATACGGACTGTTCTTCTGAACAGTGGTTGAGGGTTTCATGTATGTTACATATTCTTTTATTCCTGCCTCTCCCGTAAGCTTGTCAAGGAAAGAAAATAGCGTGAACCCTTTTTCCCTGCTGGCAAAACGCGCGCTTGCCGAACGGGTGCTTTTTTCTATTTCGCTGTAATCGGACTTTAGGGTCATCATCTCACGAAGCACGTTTGTTTTGACCTGAAGTTCTCTTTTCAAACGCTTTCTTTTGTCGATAGACGGAAAAACAATAAATTGGATGACAATAAAGACAAGGATAGCCCCTGACAGCGCGTAAATGGAATATCTGTCTCTTTTGGTCAGTTTTTTTATCATATTACAGGTTCAGTTTAAGGTTAAAATGTATCCGTTTATCGGACTTGTCGATGTTGGCGGAGCTGATCGTAATTTTCTTGAACAAGCCCGATTGTTCCAGCCGGCTCTTGATATTGTCCACTGAATTAAATGTATCGGTATCCCCTGAAATAACAACACTCTCGGATCCCAAAACAAACCGTGTCAGGATCAAATCCACATCTTTGGGTATACGCTTGCTCAGCGTATTCAGTATATCGATGGCCAAAGGTTGAGCGTCGGTTCCGCCGGGGAATAGCGCATCTTTTTTTGCTTCGCGTATTTCGACCCGCATCTGTTGGACAGGATCGACAACTCTTTTAACCTCAGGGAATGTGGACGTAAAAATTTCCGTTATCTGATGATTCAGACGGGTCACTTCCTTCCCCATCAGATATGAATCAAAAGAGAGGTTAAAAAATGCCAATGCCAGAACCAGAAAAAGAAGAACGCCGGATTGAATCAGGTACTTTTTATTTTCCTCCCAGAATTTTCTTGAAGCAAAAGGACCTTTTCGAAAATTAAATCCTTTCGTTCCTTCGATTTCCATCAGCGCCAGAGATAGCGGGTTATCCATCAAAAAAGGGGTCCAGGATCGCGGCGCTGCCTGTTGTTTTATCATATCCGTGTATCGCAATATGTCCGTCCGCTCGACGGGAAATCCCAAAGCTTTCTCCATATCTTGATCAAATCCCAGATCATCAATACCGGATCCGGTAATAAATGCACCGTCAGGTTTAAACTCAAATCCGATAATCTTTTCCGATGCAATAAGCGTTCGCCGTATATTGCTGCAAAGCGAATGTATTTTATATGGACGGGCTGTCGATAGTATTGGGAACGTTCGTATCAAGCAGGTTTTGCCCGAAAAAATAAAAAAAATTGAACCCTTATTTTTATCTATATCGACAAACAGCCAATTTTGTCCTTTTTCCAAATAGTTGGCAAGAAACATGGCGGTCGAACAACCGCCGACGGTAACGATCTCGGGTTCAATATTAAAACCGGCAAGCGCATCCAAATAAAATTGCATCCTGGATTTTTCCACCGCAGCGGAGATAAGGTTTTTGGCGCCTGTATTTTCATGTAATTCCAAAGGAATAAAATCGACGATAAGGTCTTCTATGGCAAACGGAAGGGTAGGTTCAAGTTCATAGGGCAGAACTTTTCTGATCTTTTTTTGTCCTTTAAACGGGACTTGAATATTTCTGAAAGATACCTCGTCGGCAGGAAAGGAGGCCACGCAAATGGAACCGGTTATATCCATCTGTTGGGATATGGTTTCCAGGGATGCGACCCAGCTGCTTCCATCCTCATCCCGATCAGGTGTCGGAACATGCGCTTGGGCTTCTATCACGGTGCCCTTGATGCTGCTTTCAACTACGACCGCTGAAACGGCATCATGCCGAATATCTAGTCCCAGGATCTTTCTGCTCATGGCGTGATCTGTTTTAGTCGTGTTAATTTAAATCAAAAAAAGTGCGATTATGATAACATATGAACCAAATGTCAAGTTGCGTATCCTGATCTATGATTCATCGAAAAAACCCGGCAGTTTTTCGGTACTGCCGTAATGTTTTTGATGATCTTATTTTGCCTTGCCCCGATTGCCGTCAAGACGAATGTATTTACTCGACATCCCATCGCAGAACGCGGCATATCCACTTTCCGGTTGTATCATTTTTTTCACGGTGAATTATCGCCGTGATCTTCATTTTCATTTCCATTAGCGTTGCGGTAGATTCAATATGGTAGATATCGCTGGCTATGGTAATCAGATTTGGATCGATGGTAATATCGGCCATTCCCGGTACGCTTTTATACCACTTGGGGCTTGTAAGGACATGGACATATCCGGAATCGGAAGTCTCGCTGCGATAATCGAACAAGACTTGTGCAAAATCTTCGCTTCCCGCGGGCAAAATTGCCGCAAGCGTAGGCAGATCCGCTGTATTGATGTTTATTTTCCCGTCATAGGTGAAGGAATTGTCCCCGGATTTAATTATCCCAAAGACGGTGATGTATCTGGAAAGCCCCCGCTCTCCTCCCGTACCTTGAAAAAGCGCCGGTGTCACACCTCTCACAAGCTCAAGCTCTTTGATATTGTCGAAAGGGGCGTTTTTACTGGAATACGGTGGATCAAGATCTTGATAATACTCCGATTCGGCGCCGTTTAAGCCCGTAATGGCATCGTCGTCTCCGGAGTCTATCCAGTCTTTAACAGAGTCGATGATCGTCATCGGTTCCATATCTTCAAACACATCATTTTGACCGTCGTTTTGAAGTTTTAAAAAATTTAAAAATCGCTCCCACATGACCTTTTGAGATTCATTGAACTGCCGTCCTCCGGGGTATTGAACCAGACTGTTGATCTGAATTTTACCGAGTTCATCGCTGATGGATACACTGACGCTTCCATTTTCAAAGGGAATCTCACTGAGAATCTCTTTACGTTTATCGGCATTGGCCCAGTTTTCCTGAAGTGAATCTGAATCCGAATCCTCTTTGTCTTTGATCAGCATCGCTTCGGCGGCATCTACACCGGACGAAGCCATATGCATCAGTGTTATCCGGTCTCGGGCGGCGGCTGCAGAGAATACCGCCGAGCGTACCTTTTTATTCATTTCAAGGGACGCCACCACCATCACGGTTGCAACGGATAGTGTCACAAGAAGGGCAATTCCGCGATTATTTTTCAGCACTTTTATCGGCATCGATCTACACTTATTTTTTCTTCTCTCGATAAACCGGTAAATCCACCAGGGTATCGAAAGTCAATGAACCCGAACTTTCGGCCAATTCGAGCTTTATGTCGATGGTCCTGGGCGTTGCGTATCCGAAGTCTTCACTATCGGAATCCCAGCGATCAAAGTCGGTGCCGTCGTCATCATAGTACTTAAATGTCAATGACTTAACGTCTCTGCACAGAACGGGATCGCCGGGTTTTTCTTTAAATTCTCCATAAGGATACAATTTGTCTGCCCGCTTGAGCACATAATTGCCGTCTTCAGCAGCCTGAACGTAGTATACGATTTCTGCGATGCCGCCCTTTTCTTTCTCTCCAAAGGATATGTGAGAAAGGGAGGTGAATCTCAACCTGGGGAAATCTGTTCCCCGAACATTGGTCGTTTCCCCGACAATCCGGTACAGCTCGGGGGATTCACCCAGTGCCGGCGGAGAATACTCCGGAGGCAAGGTCAAATGAATGGATTTCAAATCCATAACCATTCGGTTCAGACAATTTGTCGCCATTTCATAAGATGCGGTTTTCTGATCAATGATTTGGTTTCCCGAAGATACGGTGCTGTATGAAGTAAAGATCGTTGTAATAACGACGGCGAAGATAAAAATCGCAATCATGATTTCAAGCAGCGTAAAGCCGGCATTCGCACGTCGTTCCGCAACTGGCCGGCAGCGAAGCGGGCTGGCAGGGGAAAAGACATTGCCGCACAACTTTTTAAGCATTATGGTTTACCTGTAAACGACATTAAGTTATATTTTTATCAATCCTGAAAGAGCTTGTAATCCCTAAGGTCATAGGTGTATTCATCTTTGTTAAAGGAAACGGTGATATCGATTCTTTTGAGATTTTCCGCCACATTCCCGAGCTCTTTTGATTCCACATCGTTAATGACAATATTGAAGCTGTAATTCGGGAATTGATCCCCGAAATCACCGGATTCGTCCGATATATCCTTTCTGCTTTTGGATTCAAGTTCAGCCATCTTTTTTTGGGCCAGCATGGGGGCAGTTGCATAAAACCTTACCTCACTGGTCATGGCAACGGACTGGGCATGCAATTTGTACACGCTGACCAGAACAATAGCGATAATGGATATGGCGGCCATGATCTCAATCAGCGTGAAACCTTGCTGAGACGTTGTGGTCCGGTCCGGGGCCTGCTCGGCCGCGGCAGATGATTTTCTGTCCCGGGTCGGCATCATTTTCATGGGGTTTTCGGCCTTGATTTTTTGCCTTTCATCGATTTTTTTAATCCGTATCGCTCATAAAAAAAAACAGGAAAAATCCCAAGGGGGTTGTTCAACCGTCAAACCCGACATACTTTTGGTATAGACGAACCTGGCGAAAAAACGGTTCGATCACAAAAGAATACCTTTCCTTGTCGCTGTTTTCTATATGGATAATGGCTTTGTTGGAGTACCCTCTTTCATCAAAATGAATTTGGGCATCCCCCGTTGAAATTGTCTTTTGATCCGGATATTCGACATCCAACAGCCTGACGTCCTCGGGGAGTTGATACCCGCGGCTCCCATCGGGCTGGAGCCCCTCATCTGAATCCGTTTCACCGGAGATCCAGAGTTTGTTGGCATCAAAATCCACATGAAGAACATAGCTTTTTTGTTCTTTTTGGGCTTTTTCTTTTAAGCCCGGAATATTTATCAGAATCCAGCGTGAAACCGCCTTGGTGCTATTGGACAGAAAACTGCTCTGAAACTTGGGGATTGCCAAAAAAAGCATGATACTGATTAAGGAGATGACAACCACAAGTTCGATAAACGTAAAACCTCTGTATTGTTTTAAGCCAAGCATAATGGTTAAGCCGACGGGTGTTTAAATCGACGAATTCTTAAACATCGGCTTCATAAAATAAAAAGCCAAATGATTATGGTTAGTCCATCTCCCAACTTTCAATATCTTTATTTTTATCTTCACCGCCCTGGACACCATCTGCACCATATGAGATGAGATCATATTCTCCGTGAGCGCCCGGGGAAAGGTAGACAAAATCGTTTCCCCACGGATCTTTTGGAACCTTGCCCTTTTCAAGATATCCGCCGGTGCGCCATTTTTTCGGCAAAGTCCCTGTATCGGGTTTTTCCACAAGCGCTTGCAGCCCTTGTTCGGTATCCGGGTATACCCCGTTATCAAGATGGTACAATTTCAGAGCCGTCTCAATACTCTCCATCTGCATTTTGGCTTTAAGCTGTTTTGCTTCTTCGGGGCGTCCCATAATCCGAGGTATGATAAGACCGGCAAGTATTCCGAGGATTACGATCACCACCATGAGTTCAATCAGCGTAAATCCCCGACAATCCGTTTTTGCAATATGAAATCTGCTTTTCATAATAATATTCCCGCCTTTTCAAGTAATCAAACGCAAAACTCTTTTTTGCATCGTTTATCTGACAAGTTCGCTCATTTCAAATATCGGCAGACATATCGAAAGCACGATGAATCCGACAATTACCGCCATGACCAGTATCATGACAGGTTCCAAAAGCGATGTCATGGCCATGATACTGTTTTCCACTTCATCCTCATATACATCTGCGATTTTATTCAACATGCCCTCGAGCTTGCCGCTCTGCTCCCCGACCTGTATCATCTGGATGGAAAGATCGGGAAATATTTTACTCTCTCCCAACGCAACGCCCAATCCCTGTCCTTTTCCAACCTCTTTCGAAGCCGCTTCTACGGCATTGGCTATGAGGGTATTATCGGCAATATTCTTTACAATCTCAAGCGCCGGCAACATGGACACCCCATTTTCAAGCAGGGATCCCAGGGTTCGTGCAAAGCGAGCCACTGCGATTTTCTTAGCCAAAAGACCGAAACGCGGCAATGACAGTTTTGTTTTATCGAAAAAATATCTCCCCTTCACGGTTTTTCGGGCGCTGTTTAAAATGAACAGGATAGCTGCCGCAATAAGACCGATCACCCACCAGTAGGACTTGAGAATATTGCTGATATCAATCAAAATAAGTGTCGGCGCAGGGAGTGTCTGGTTCATATCCGAAAAAATGGACGTGATGTTGGGAACAATAAATGTCAAAAGGAGAAACAGGACTAAAATACCGATAAAAGACATTAAAATCGGATATGCCATGGCAGATCGAATCCGATTTTTTAATGCCTGCTGTTTTTCGGTAATGTCGGCGAGTCGATCCAATACAATGTCAAGAGCCCCTGATGTTTCTCCGGCGTTGACCATATTGACATAAAGCGGTGAAAATGTCCCCGGGAATAAAGACAACGATCTGGCGAAACTGTTTCCTTCGACGATTGAATCTTTGATCTTTGCGAGCATTTTTTTAAACGCCGGAGACCGGATTTGCGATATCAGGGCGTCCATGGCCGAAACAAGGGGAAGTCCGGCACCCACCAAAGTGGCCAGTTGTTTGGTCATCATTGAAACTTCATAGGGGCTGACACGGGACAAAGATCGCATTGTTGAAAAAGACTTGGGCTTTTTTAGTGCAGCGGTATCATGAACTTCCTTGACGGTAACCGGATAATTTTTGGATGCACGCAATTTCTGGCGGGCCGTCCGGGCACTTTCTGCATCAATGATTCCCGAGACGGTCTTGCCATTGATATCCAGGGCTGTATATTCATACACCGGCATTGTTAAAAACCTTTGAAACGTATATAAAGTATATTATAAATACGGCTAAACTTGACTGTCCCACAAAAAGTCAATATTTGCATTTCAA
>Ga0316575_10000171_pt1 | contig 16624 bp, 15 predicted proteins | sample J5NA_FD_203072 | JGI IMG/M metagenome (GOLD analysis project Ga0316575, IMG submission 203072) | Rhizosphere microbial communities from salt marsh grasses in Alabama, United States - J5-7_050615r2r3 | ecosystem: Host-associated > Plants > Roots > Rhizosphere | place: USA: Alabama | collected...
GGGTTTCCCGCTTGAACGCGGGATTACACGTCTTGATTTTAATAAATTAATGTGTGCATCAAGGGCCCCGCGAAGCGGGATTACATGTCTGAACTTAAAATATTAATGTATGCATCAAGGCGTCAGGCCGATCGGGAAAGCGCAGCATACATGATGGGCTAGTATGTGAGCATTTACCGGAGGCTGTGCTGCACCTCAATTCATACAATCAGATGCGAATCCCGCTTGCGGGGCAACGCAGCCATTGGGCCCAAGATGGAGTTTTGAAACCATTTCTATTCAGATACTCGGCGCCGCTGTGGCGCAGATCGCCGATGTCATTTTAATTCAGAATCAATATAGGCCTTAAGTTCTTCCTCAAGAGCCGGATCAACAAGGGTTTCAGGGGCTGCCGCCAAAATTTCTTTACAGGTTTTATTGGCCCGCTGCACGATGTCCCGGGCCCCTTGCTTTTCCCAGTCACTGTAACTGCCGCAATATGAATATGGCGCACGCCATCGATCGCGGCAGCGCTCGAACGTGACGTCGTGTAATAGATAGTTGCCTCCGTGGCCGACCGCTTTAATCATGTCGATATTCATGTCGCCGTCCGGACCGTCGATGCCCTGCATGATGCGCCGGACACGACTAATCAGCTCACCATCGATGATGGTCTTCTCGTAGGATACCGTCAGAATGTTATCGATAATACCAACCGCTTCGTTGAGCAGGTGTGCGCCGGCCAGCATGCCCATCATCAGGTTTTGCATGGTTTCAAAACCGGCCTGGTAGTCAACGAGCTTGGCGTCCGTGATGCCGGTCATGGCCCGGGCCGGTATGTTGTAAAACTGGGTTGCAAGTTGAATGTTCGCTATATTGATGAGCATGCCTTCGGGTGTGCCGCAAAAAAAATCGCCGCTGCGCAAATCTGCCGCAGTGGCACTGGGACCGTAGACCACCGGTGCTCCGGGCTGGATAATTTGCGCAAGCACGATACCGGCCAGAAGTTCCGCGTTTTGCAAAACCACCGTATCCATCAAACCGATCGGTGCAGACACGCCGGCCAGCGGCGCGCACAGCAGATGCACCATCTGATTGCGGCGTACATACTGCAGCAGTGTCTCCAATGGATCCCAGGTATAGGTCAACGGACTGGTGGCGCCGATGCTGACGGCGATGCAGTGATGTTGGTCCAGTGCGTTATTCCCCCCCATGGCAATTTCCATCATATCCAGTTGTGCTTGCGCCTGGTCGCCGGTTGTCATAAAACCGTTTGCGGGTTTATCGGTATGCTTCAAAATCTCCAACATCAGGTAAAGGTGCTTGCGGTCCTGGCTGACATCGCTCGGTTCGCAAGGGATCATCCCGACCAGGTCAAAAACGTCCTGTGCCTGATAGATTTTCTGCAGGTTTGTATAATCCTGAAGCGTGCCCGGCCTGCGACCGCCATCCAGACCATGTACATATACAGGCCCGGCTGCCGGTTGAACCAGGGGGCTTTCCCCCATAACCACCGAGCGCTCATTGTTTCTGGCCTGCCATCTAAATTTTTGGGGAGCCAGCTTTATACTGTCCTCAACTAATTTTTCGGGCATTCTCACTAAATTTCCTTCTACGATGGCGCCGTGATCTTTAAATAGAGAGAGCACCGCTTCATGACGAAACACAATGCCCGTCCCGGTTAACAACTTCATGGTTGCCCGGTGAATTTTTTCAAAATCATCGATGGATATGACTTCCAATCTGGGCTTCAAAGGCATAAAATTCATCCCTAAGGAATATTAGAACCGATCTCAAAAATGTCTTTTGGCCCAACGCGGGACAAAATTCTGGTATTTATTTCTGATAACACCATATCAAAATAAAATATTGGCTGCATGTCAATAGGAAAAATATCATATTTCGATTAATTTTAAATAGTTATATAGAACCCATCTCAAAAATATATATAGCACCCGATGCTACAGTTTTAAGGCTATAAAAAGTGCTGACAACAAATGATCTAAAATTAAAAATGATCTAAAATGCCTAAAATTATGGTTTCGCTGCGCTCCATCTTTTATAATAAATATGATAGAATTCCCCAAATTTAGGCATTTTAGCTCATTTTAGGCATTTTAGGCACTTCTAATTTTAAAGCACCTTTGGAACTTTTTTTCTCTGTCTTCCAAGATGAACTGCTTATTTTGAGATGGGTTTTAGATAAATGCACATTGTTATATAAATATGGTGCCACTTTTTATAACCGTTTTTCATGTTTCGATTATTTAAAAACCTTGGTATAAAGATTGAAAACAGAAACTCCCGCTTCCTGAAATGAGGGACGGGATTTTTACTTGCTCAAGGTTTAAAGGAGAGTGGATGGAGCTCACATGGTTTGGCACAGCCGGTTTTAAGGTTAAAACCGATACATGCACGATTTTGATCGATCCATATTTATCCCGCAATGACAAAGCACTACCGAAGCAGCCTTTAAAACCACCTGATATTCAGGAGGCAAATTTCATTTTGATATCCCATGGTCATTTTGACCATATTTATGATGTGCCGGCCGTCGCTGCAAATACCGGGGCAAAGGTGTATTGCGGCAAAGGTATCGCTGAGACACTCATCCGAAATGGAATGGAAAAGGCGCGTATCCATGAAGTTAATTCAGATGGAGAAAATTTTAAATTAAACGAGATCCAGGCTCAGGCATTTTTCAGCCGCCATGTCAAATTCGACCGTTGGCTAATTTTTAAAACCCTGGCGCGTATCAACTTTCGCCTGCCCCGTTATCTGCCGCTGTTGCGCGATTACCCGGAAGGCCAGGTGCTGAGCTGGCGCCTTGATGTTGAAGGAAAAGCCATCCATCATTTCGGAAGCGCCGGTTCAACATCTGATGAACTGGCGAAGCTCAGCAGTCAGTTAACGGATATTCTATTAGTGCCGTTACAGGGACATTCTGCCATTACCCAAATTGCTCACAAATACGTTGAAGCACTGCAACCCAAAGTGGTTATACCCCACCACCAGGACAGTTTTTTTCCGCCGATTTCAATTATGGTAGACCCGCAACCGCTTGCAGATATGGTCAAACAGACCAATGCAGAGGCTGAAATTAAAATTCTGGAAATAAATGAGACCGTGGCCTTTTAAAAAAATAATGTATCAAAGAATATATTGATTATGTAACCCACTTGTCCAATTTCAAAACTACCATCGACAAATCCAGCAGTGCAGGGATTTCCATCAGTTATAAAATCGCTGAAAAGTGAGGGAAATTATTTCTTGCGATATGAAGGTCCGATATATCGGCCGCCGAGTGAAGCAGAAAGTCTGTTAATCCAGGCCACGGTGGGTTGCCCCCACAACAAGTGTACCTTCTGTATGGTCTATAAAAAGGGACCGTTATACAGGATAAGGCCTGTAAAAGAAATCTGCGAGGACATCGATGAGGCCCGTGATATTTACGGGGAAAAGGTGAAATCTGTCTTTTTCCCGGCCGGTAATTCGATTGCCATGCCTGCCCGTGAACTCGCCGCAATATGCCGCTATAGTATGGCGCAATTTCCAGGTCTGCAAAGGATCACGGTGTATGGATCATCCCAGTACATTGCCAAAAAGGGGCTCGCCGATATGGCCATGCTCGCAGAGGCCGGCCTGAGTCGGATTCATGTAGGGCTTGAAAGCGGTGATGATGTCATCTTAAAACGGGTGAAGAAGGGAACAACCGCCTCAGAACAGATAAACGCCGGTAAAATGGTAAAACAGGCGGGTATGGAACTCAGCCAATATGTCATCCTCGGGCTGGGCGGCGTGGAACGGTCGGAAATGCATGCGCTGAAAACTGCCGAGGCAATCAATGAAATTGAACCGGATTTTGTGCGGCTGCGAACGCTTGTGCCCAAAATCAATACCCTTTTACTGCACGAAATTAAAAAAGGGCGGTTTCAACTTCTTTCACCCTATCAGGTATTGAAGGAAACCAGGCTGTTGCTCGAAAACCTTCATTGTCAAACCCGCTTAACCAGCGATCACTACACCAACTACCTGGATCTGTCCGGAATCCTGCCCGAAGACAAGAACAGGCTTCTCGGTGAAATCGACCGAGCCCTGACCTGGGAGCCGGACCGCTTTCGCCCTTTCTTTATCGGGACCCAGTAGCAGCCAGGCGTCTTATTTTCTGCTTGCACTTGCGGGTATCCCAGGCCGCATCGGCCCATTCGAGAAGCAACGCCAACCTTAAATCGGTCAAAAAAAATGGAAAAATCGCCCCCGGCGATAATTGATTCACATGCCCACTGCGGGGTGGTCGACCGCAGCATGCCGCAGTCTTTCGAGGACTACCGGCAGCAAATTGCCCGTACGGACATCGGCGGCGCTGCCCTGTTTTCTCCCGTTTTAGAGATATACGACCGCTACGACTTCCAGTTTAGCGACACGGTTTCCTGGCAGCGCAGCCGCCAGGAGAGCAATACCTATCTGCTCTCTCTCAAATCATCTGACCTAAACGTTTATCCTTACTTTTTTATCTGGAATGATTTTGCCGCGGAGCAGATTACCGCAGCGCATTGCGGTATCAAATGGCACCGTCATGCCGGCGAGCCGATCTACCACTACGATAACCCGAAGTGCCGGACCGCTCTAAACGAGATTCGGCGCAGAAAACTGCCGGTGGTCATGGAGGAGGAGTTCGACAACACACTGCGTTTCGTCCAGGAGTTTGCGCAAGGAATAACGGTGATTATCCCTCATCTGGGGCTGCTCAATGGCGGTTTTCGATCCATCGCTGAAGCGGGTCTTTGGGAACGCGACAACGTTTGGGCGGACACTGCTCTGGCGTCCAGGGACGAGATTCGCGCATACCTCCGTAGCTACGGTCACCGCCGGTTGCTGTTCGGATCGGACTTTCCCTTCGGCAGCCCGTCTGCCGAATTGCAAAAAGTGCGCAGCCTGGGACTGGAACGCGAGGTGGAAGCAGCGGTGCTGGGCGGCAATTTTACCCGATTACAGGGTATGCGGTGGGAAAAAGACTTAATTAGAGCTCCCATATGATCCCATCGGGTCCGGCATTGATAACGTTTGTTGAGCCTAACCGGGCTGTTTGGCCGGCACTGCCGTGTATGTGTCCGCATACGACCAATTCGGGCTTTTTGATGCCGATGATTTCGCGTACCGCTTCGCTGCCCAGGCTTCTGCCGTCGGAGGACATGTCCAGGACTCCCTTGGGCGGAGAATGGCTGATCAGCACACCGCCGGGCTGTATATCCTGCAACAATTTTTTGGCTTCACCTTCGGAAAAATCCCAACTCCATGCGCCGAAGGGCGTTATCGGTATGCCGCCGCCGATGCCGTAAAATGTAACAGCATCCAAGGTTGTCTGGTTGCCGTGCAGCACATAAGCATTCGGCCACGAACGGCATGCCTGAACCAGTTCCTCATGGGATTCGGCGTTTCCGGGTACGAGTACCGTGGGTTTCGGTATAGGGGACAGTGCCGCAATAATATCGTCCAATCCCCGGCGCGCCAGGCAATAATCACCGGCCCCCACCACCACATCAACTTTTAGGGATAATTCGACCAGTTTTGAGGCGCCGGTGAAATCACTATGTATATCGCTGAATAACAGAAGTTTCATGTTCCAAGTTCGTTATTTTTGGCAGAGCCCAATTGGGCCTGTGACTTCGGGGATGACTTCATCGGTTTTTCTGTTTTCTCGGCGTTAGTTGACAGCATCCGGTCTGTTTGAGAAGCCGCATCTTCTTTGGGCTTGATGCTGCAATTGCCTTCAAAAATGACTCCGGCATCAATTGTTACGACGGGCGCATCGAGATCGCCATACACACGCGCCGGGGGGTGAAGTTCAATGCGCTCTGTGGCGCGAATCGTTCCTTTTATTTCACCGTTGATGGTGGCGACCCGGACAAAAATGTCAGCATGAATTACCGCATCTTCGCCGACAACGATCGCACCTTTGCGGCTTTCAATGGCGCCTTTCGCATGGCCGTTCATAAACAATGAACCTTCGAATACAAGGTTTCCTTCCAGGACCGCCTGTGGTCCCAGCATTTGAATATCCTTGTCCGTGTTTTTCATGTGCCTTGTCCTTCCTTTCCGTTCATTCATAAAATGTTATTTTTTTTGAGAGAGAATGGCTGCAAAACGGGCTAGCGGTTTTTTGAACTTGACCTTTGGATCATAGGTCGCCTCAGGGTAAAAAAATCGCGTGGACATATGCCGTATGCTCTGGGCGGCCTTTACCCGTGGAGCGGCGAGAAGCAGGGGCCTTTTTTTCACTTCGGCTGCACGCAGTGCGCTTCTTTCATAGGGGATAGCCCCCAGATATTCAGGTTTGATGCGAAATTTGCCTTCACGCGAATTGATCTTTTCATTCGCTGCCTTTGTAAAGGTACCAAAAAGTTTGAACCCCTGGCGAAGATTACTTACCTGATTGATCACCAGCATCGGCGAAAAGACCAGCTGAGGCTCATATTTGGAGAACTTTTTTTCCAGTCTCTCTTCGATCTCTTTAAAGCGGGAAAATCCCGCTTTTGTGCATGCATAGCCGCTGATGAAGTCCTGGGGCGTGGTCACAATAATCGTGTGATCAGCGGCCAAGGCAAAATCCATCACCATGCGGGATATGCCGGCTCCCAGGTCAAAAATGGCGAATTGGTAACTTTTACTTATTTTTTTAAAATGGTTGATAAATTTTATCTTCTGGGCATAGTACAGATTCGCCAGTTTAAATTCACCATACGAACTGGCGATTAGATCAAAGCCATACGCTGTGCGGAAAAGAAGCTCATCCATCTTTTTCCTATTTTCCATGAAATCCATCAGGTGGCACTTTGGAAATATTCCCAGCTTGTTTGAGACATCCGCATTGCCCAGATCAGCGTCGATGAGCAGAACCCTCGCACCCTTTTTAGCCAGACCGTAGGCCATGTTGATGGAAAGATGGGTTTTACCGACACCCCCTTTGTTTGAGATCACAGATATAGTGCATGGCGCGCTTCTGTCCCCTTGGGTGGTCCTGGCGACAGTCTGCGGGGGGGTCTTGACGATTGTCTTTTGGGTGGTCTGAGGTGGGCGGTTTTTGACACCAGTCTCTGCGCCGTATCTGTTTCCATAATGCCTTTTCAGTGCGATTGCGAGCGAATTTTTCGGGGCAACGGCAGGACGAACCTTGAACCCGGTGAGCAATTCCAGGCTTTTAATTGCGACCGCTTCTTGAGGTGTCATCATTGCTACCAGCAGATAATTATCAACCACGCGGATGGGCAAGGCCTGGCGCCGTACAGCCATTTCCGGTGCAAGCAAGCTAAGCGCAGACGGTTCGACGGCTGCCCGAAGCGGATCAACAAAGGGAATTTTCAATCTCTGGGCCATTTTCTTCGCTATGATCGTATCGTTCTCTGACCGCCCATGCATTGAATAAACTTTTGATGTTTGCTCAGACATTGCAGTATTGGCTTTCAAGCCCCTGAATCATCCCGGGTAACCTGCCCCCAGTATTCGTAACACCTGTCAGGTTAGAATATGAATCTTTTCTTCAATGATAGGTTAGGATGTTCTCAATATCGCGCACACACACTCCGTCAAACTCTTCTGATATCGGGAATCGCTGAATTTTCAATATTTATTATACGTTAGATCTTTTTGGATGTAAACACTTAGCGCTAATTGCGCTGATCCAGGGTACGAAACGATATCTGAAACTGGCAAAGCTGAAAATTATCAATCCGGAATAGAAAGAGGGACATCCTAAATAAGTAAATCGCTTTTTAGTGAGGTGAATCTAAGGTTAAGTTTATCCTTGACATTCACCAGGCCTCTGTTTAACCACAATGGAAAGGAGTTATCCCAAGAGTGAACGAAAAAGCCAAAGCCGTGCATGAAACGGCAACTGTAATCGATTGTTTGGAGATCAGCAACTGGGGTGAAACGGTGTTTCAAAACATGCGCCGCGGGGGCCTGACAGCTGTCAACTGCACCTGCTCCATTTTGGAGGGCTTCCGTCAAACAGTCAAGAACATCATCTGGTGGCGCAAGGCTTTTAACAGGTATTCGAATCTCATTATGCCCGTGAAAAACACGTCCGACATAGAGGCCGCCAAGCAAGCGGGGAAGACGGGCATCATTCTGGGCTTTCAAAATACTTCCGCAATCGAGGAGGATCTTGATCTACTAACGATCTTTCACGATTTAGGCGTCCGGGTGATTCAGTTGACTTACATGGAAGGTAATCTGGTCGGCCATGGCTGCCTGGAGCGCATTGACGCAGGACTCACCTCCTTTGGCATAGAGGTGATAGAGGAAATGAACCGACTGGGGATCCTCATCGACCTGTCGCACGTCGGGCACCGCACCACCATGGAGGCTATTGAAGCCTCGCATGAGCCGGTGGCCTTCACCCACGCCAATCCCAAAAGCCTTTGCAATCATCCCCGTAACAAACCAGACGAGGCAATCAAGGCCGTGGCGGCCAAAGGCGGTGTGGTCGGAGCGACAATTTTCCCGCCCTTTCTGCCGGCCGGAAATAACTCGACCCTTAACGATTTCATAGACGTCATTGATTACCTGGTCGACATGATAGGTATTGACCACGTCGCCGTGGGAACCGACTTCACAGAAGGGCAGCCCAGGGAATGGTTTGATTGGATTCTGACCGGCAGGTCTAAAAAAGGCCCTGCCCTTGAGCTGAATCATCCACTGAAAAACCCGGAGGGCATTCAGGGTGCGGCCGATTTTCCCAATCTAACAACCGCTTTGCTGGACCGTGGTTACAGCGAATTAAACGTCCGGAAAATTTTGGGAGAAAACATACTGCGCCTTTTCAGCCAAGTTTGGCAAGAGCCCGAACCGCAGGAAATTTCGCAAACCGCTTATCAAAATCTTAAATCGCACCTGAACCTGACGCCGGAGCAACGGCTGATGCTGGACAGCGTGCCTATGGTCCTGATGCCTCGATGGTTCTTTGTGGCCATTAAACGTCAGGTTGAAGAACTCTGCGATCCGGAGACTGCCCGTCAAGTCTATTACCGGGCCGGTTGGGAAGGAGCGACCAAATGGGTCCAAGTGCAAATGGACCAAGCCGGTCTCAGCGGCAGAGCGGTCCTTGAGCAATACATGAACAGCGCAAGCTTGCGGGGCTGGGGCCGGCTGAAGATTACCGAATATGATGAGGACGCGGCTCGTGTCGTGGTGACACTTACCAACTCTGCGGTAGCCGAGGAAAGCGGTCAGACCGGCCGGGCCGTATGCGATCACCTGCCAGGATCAATTGCGGGCGCTTTCCACGCCATCCTGAAAAGAGCCGGATGCCCCAAAAAATTGACAGGCCGGGAAATAAACTGCCTCGCCAAGGGCGATGATCGGTGTGAATTCGAAGTTGGGCCGGTCGATTGATCCTGGTGCGGGCAGTATGCTATCTCGCCTCTGCTTCAGTCAGCGCAATAATCGGCACCATGGCCGCAGCTGTTGGACAGAAATACATAAGGATAGAAGAAAAACGCGTTACGGGCTAAGTTGACTTGCTGGCAGTGCAGGACCAAACGGATTCTTTGAAGTGGATCAAAATTTAAACGGATACAACTTTTTCGGTAAGCTATTTATTTTTTTCTGCTAGATTTATTTTAGCATAAAGAGAACACCACCAGAGGAGACCACAACCAATAAAGAAGATACCGAGACCACCAAAAAAACCAGCAAAAAAGACACCTAAATTCGCTAAATTTCCCATGCTTTCACCTCCTAAACAGAAAATCTCAAATTACATACATTGACACGCATTTTGGCAATTTTACAGATATCCTTGGACATCATAAATTTTTCAGAGATTCAAAAGTTCCGATTCGTTGGGGAAATCAACGGATACTGTTTTATTCAGAAGGAGATCCGATCAAATAAATTACCTGATCCCTTCATTCGCTATTTCAGCTAGCCTTTTAATTGTCCCCCACCATATAAAGGGAAGCGCTACCAAAAGGATAAAGCCGAGAAATGCTAAACAAATGTAATAATAATTTTTGATTTTCTTGAATTTAATTTCATTTTGATTGGATAATGATGCCCTTGTCTCAAAATGCTTGAATATCAACTCGGAAAACAAAAAGATCAGCGATATTGCACCTGCAAAAATATATACATTTACCCTGGCGTCAAAAATCTTGAGTTCATTGAAGATTTCAGCATAGATGACCCCAAAGATAAAAAAAGCTATCATGCATACAATCGTGCGGATCATTTATTTTATTTAATTATAATTGAGGGTTCTGAAACTGGTGATGAGAATACCTGAAAAAGACCGAAAGAGATATGCGAATGTATCACAGGTTTTTAAAGGATTCAAAAGTGCCGCTATGTTGAAGCGTAATCTGGTTACGCCTGTGAGGCTCCAAATCCCCCTGCCAACCAAAAAAACAAAGCGAAAATGACGCTCTGAACGATCCAGCCTATGATACAGACACCGACTGCTCGCCAAGTACTTTTATAATCAAGTGCCTGCCTGACAGCAATGACCATCGCCACCAGCATCCAGATACCAACGATGAAATTAAGAATAGCCCCCAACATGGGGATAATCGCCAAAATACGCAGAACTCCCGGAGAACTGGAGAATCCGATGGTGCGTAACAATTCCCCGTAATCTGCGCTTGTTTGTGGTTCAGGTAACAGTCTAGTTCCAATAAAATAGGTAAGAAACGCCCAGATATACCATCCCAGCAAGGCAACTATGGTCCCGAAAATAAGTCCATTTATCCCTGCAGCGCTGATAGTTCCGATTCCTGCAGCAACACTGGAGAGAATGACCACTCCCATGGCCTGCCCCATGGCCCCCTTATCCGCTTCGACCTCTTCATAAAGGGCTGCATCCAGCTTTGATGCCCTTATCATTCGATCTGTAAATGATGCCATGACTGCCCCCTTTTGCTATTCAGATTACAATTTCAAGATTTCATCTTAAATCTTTTTGCATGTTAACAGGGCCTTGTCAAAGCGAAAGTCCCCTTTTCATCATAAAAAAATTCCCCCTCCTTTTATCCAGTGGAAACGCATAAATTCATGGCCGCCACTGTGTTTGAACAAGCAATCGGCATTCCTGCCTCGACCCTCTTCGCTTCGTCAAGCGCAAAAAATCGGGATACGCAATAATTCAACCCCGTCCGGTTTTTTACAAGTTTAACAATCCGGATTGCCATCTTGATCTCTCCTTTTATTATGATAGGTTGTTGGGTGTCGAACACCACAGGAAATAAAAGAGGTCCACATTTTTTATTATCACCAATATCTAAACTTAAGTAAAAAGGAAAAAATATGTCAACCGTTGCATTCATAGCGATTCTTGCGTCCGCTCTGTTTCATTCCGGGTATAACCTGCTGATCAAGGTGAGCGATGAAAAGATCCTGTATATGTGGTCTATCTTCTCGGTCGCGGTCATTGCGGGCTGGGTCGTGGGATGTTTAATGGTACCCGGGTTTCTCGATATTAAACCCTGGGTCCTGTTTTACGCCGCCCTTTCGGCCGCTTTTTTCACATCTTACCATCTCTGCGCTGCCAGGGCCTATAACTCCAGCGAAGGGGATCTTTCCCTGAGTTATCCGCTCACCACACTCGCACCCGTCTTCATCCCCTTCTGGGCCTACATGCTCCTCGGGGATACGTTTACGATCAAAGTCATAGCCGGCATCTTCATTGCGACGGTGGGCACCTACTGTATTCAGCTCAAGTTTGGTCAAGAACGGGTTCGATTCAGGAGTCTCGGGTTCGGCAGTGAGGCCGTTCGCTTTGCCTTGCTCGCAAGCTTCCTCTATTCCTTCGGCGGAATATCGGATAAGATCGGTGTGAGCCAATCCGGCTTTTATATCTTTACCGTATGGCTGATGACTGGGATCTTTATCTATTTCACCTTCGTGGTCTTACTCAACAACCGAATTAGGCAGCGGGCACTATATTGCTACAGGCATCACCTCCTCAGCGTTCTTCTGGGAGGGATTCTCCTTTTCTTCTCCAACATGTCCTACCGTTTCGGTCTGGAGGCCACAGACGTCAGTTATGCAGCCGGTGTCCGGCAAAGCGCTACCCTCTTTGCCGTCCTTATGGGTGTCTTTCTGCTCAAAGAACCCTATGGTCTTTTCCGTTTCCTGGCCGGTCTCATCATCGCCCTGGGTATTGTGCTCATCAAGATCGGATAAGTATGGTGGGAAATGGGGACGCACGTGAAATAAGGGAAAACGCCGATCACGCAAACCAGCGTGACACCAACTTGCCAGATAACACAGGATGATTACGTTACTATTTGATCCTTTAATGCTTTGAGATCATTTGTCGAACGCGGCTGCAAGGAGATAAAGAGAATGAAAAATAAAAAAGAATTGGGTCTGGCAGTATTGCTGGCCCTTGGGCTGGTCTTTATAATTATAATTAACGCAAACCTGCAACCGAAAGATGAAAACCGGGAGTTAAGCAAAGCTGTCTTTTATGTCGCCTGATACGACGTGAGTGAAGAGGTCCTGGATGGACTCAAAGGTGTCGAACGCGTAAGCAGCCACTGGCTTGATTCCCATGAAGCCAACACCGTATGGTACGATCCTGCTTTAATCAGTATTGAACAAATAGAGAACGCTCTAAAGGATGGAGGCGGTTACCTGGGAACTGTAAATTGAATGTGCAAAAGGGACAGTCATGATCATATGCATTTTATTTTGACACGGGTATTTTGAGAGATTCTAATAGAATAGCCTCTCTGGGCAGGATGCTTCTGGCGCTTCATTGCCCTGAGAGGCTATTTTCATCGGCCAACACTCAAATACGCGTTTCTCTGACTCACGCTTCGGCTTTGTTAGCTGTCGGATTTTCTGTTGCGAATGGTTTTTCGAGCGGTTCAGAAATAAGTTCAACCGATCCTTTGAAAAAAGCACCATTTTCTACTGCTATACTTTTTGCGAGAATGTCACCTTGAAAATCGGCCTCTTTGGTAATTTCAATCTTGCCCGGTGTCTTGATATTGCCTTTCATCTGGCCGCTAATGCTAATGTTGCAGGCATGAATTTCGCCCTCAACCTTCCCAGCTGGACCCAGGGTAAAATTATGCGTTTCCATCTCAATGTTTCCTTTAACCGACCCTTCAATTACCATATGTTCCCTGCCACGGATGTCGCCTTCAATGGATATATCTTTGCCAATAATTGTCTTGGCATTACTTAGTTGATGGCTCGAATCTTTTGAAAAGGATTGCAGTTCGAGAAACTTTCCGGAACCAGATTTTTTGCCGTTTGGAAATTTCTTATTCGTTTTTAACATGCGCTCGCTCCTTTGTTCCCAATTTTATTTAGAAACCATCTCAAAAAAGCGTCTAAGTGCCCATGGCTGCGTTGCCCCGCTTGCGCGGGATTCGCATCTGATTTTATAGAGTGTGGTGCAGCACAGCCTCCGATAAATGCTCATCCGCCTCAGGCGGACTGCGCTTTCCCGACTTGTCCCGCCATAGCCCAAAGCTCGTCGAAGGGCGACGGCGGATCGGTCTGCGCCTTGATGCATACCTTAATTTTTTAAGATCAGATATGTAATCCCGCGCAAGCGGGGCCCTGAACCCTGATCCACCTTTTTGAGACGGGTTCTAGGTTGTCATGATATTCAAAATCTTCTGAAAACTTTGGCGAAGCTTCGGGACTCGGTCGTAAATGTTGTTTATTTGACTTATCGTTAATCCGTCCAGCGTCATCGTTTCTGAACGAATTTGATCTTTGGCTTCGCTGCGCATCAGGTTTGTTTTTTGAAGAAGATCATCGCGGTCCAAACGCTGATCTCGATCCAAAAGAATAGCTGCCAGCATCTGATGGATTGCCTTGCTGGGTTGACTTCGAGGATACTCAACAATGATGGGGGTAAAACTTCGCGCTGCTCTGCGGGCTAACTTATCAAATGGCATCGTTCCCAGAATCCCGACATCCAGAAAACATTTCTCTTTCAAAACACGCTGCATCGATTCTGCGATTTGAAAATCTTTGCGATTTTCAGCCATATTTACCACAAGGGAGACGCAGAAACGATCATACCGATCCTTTAGCTTATTGTAAGCAGATGCGTCCCTATCCCGGACTTCCTCAAAAATAGAATCCAGAGAGAGGTCTTTTGATTGCCCCAATGAACCATTTTTGATTTTCTTAGCCAGATCCTTGAAGGATTTGTGTTCTGAGAAAAACCGTTCCAATAAACGGTAAACCGATACCTTTACAAAACTGTAGCTGTCTAAAATCGAAGCGGGTTCGGTGCCGCTAATGACAATCTTGAGGTCGGCAAAAAGAAAGAAATCAAGTGCGTTGTAGGATGAATTCCCGCCCAGATCGAGAATCAGATAATCGCCCTCCATTTCTTGTAAATGCCGCATAATTTTGCTCTTTTGGGAATAAGGGAGATTTTCGCTACCCAGTCTAGAAGAATCTCCGCCGATTAGGTTCAAGCCTTCATAGGGGGTCGGCGTCATAATCTCTTCAATAGAACTCACCTTCCTATCCAGGAAGTCATTCCAGGTTTTTGGCAGAGATTTGACACCCAGATACAGATGCACATCAGCACCCCCCAGGTCGAGATCCGCCAGTACCACGCTTTGTCCTAAAAGGGCCAGACCAACAGCCAGGTTTGCCGCTAGTGCAGATTTGCCGACGCCGCCTTTGGCGCCACCGACGGCGATAATCGTCTTATTCGCCACTTCGGTTCCGGAGGCTTCCGGTTTCATTTGAAGCGCTTCAAGTTGCTGATTGTTCTCCGCATTTTCCACGGCGTCGAATTCATTGCCATTAATTTTTACCTCGCTGTCCTCATTCAATATCATACTTCAGTCTCCAATTTTTGATAGAACCCATCTCAAAATGTCTTTTGGCAAAATCGGCCAGGGGCCGATAAATCTCTTTGTTGGTAAATCGCCACGATTTTGGATCAAAATCCTATTTTTGCAATCGGTTCTAATTAAACAGAAAGGGAACTATGTTCAGATCAAGATGGGTATTCCGGATTTTTGATGATGAAGCAAATTGCAAACTATATGCCAGAACATTAAAAAAAAATGGGCCGCTTAATCCCTAAATATTATGATTACTTGAGAGACTCAGTGATACAGGTGAGCTGATGGGAACGTCAAATAATTGGCAATTCAAGCAAAAAATTCTTTTCTGCGGAAAAATATGCCGGCGGCAGGCGAATGGGGAGGCTCGTGAAATATTGAAATTTTAGCGGAAACCAGAACACTATAACCTATCTGAAAAAGCCATTTAACAACCGATGGTACAATTTTAAACCTATAAAAAGTGCTTACAACAAATGAGCTAAAATTAAAAATGATCTAAAATGCCTAAAATTATGGTTTCGCTGCGCTCCATCTTTTATAATAAATATGATAGAATTCCTCAATTTTAGGCATTTTAGCTCATTTTAGTCATTTTAGGCACTTTTAATTTTAGAGCACCTTGGGAGCTTTTTTTTTGCCGTTGAAGATGAACTGCTTATGTTGAGATGGGTTCTATTGAACACCTGCCATTCTTTGGCCTTTCGTCTGCCAAAGCCTTCTTATTTCAAACGCATTGACTTTCTTAAATATTTATGAATTCTAGAACAATGGATTTAATAAAACCGAATATCAAGGATTATCCGGGCAAGCACATCAAGTTGAAAATCGATAAAAAGGAATTAAAAGATGCCAAAAATAACGGTTAAACAGATTGAAGAGGCGTTGCGAAAAGAGGTCCAGAAGATAGATAAAAGTGTCCAGGTCGTGGCGGTTGAGGAGGGGAAAAAAAAGAACTTTTATCGGGCAACCCTCCTCAAAGACGGAAAGTCGAGCAGCGCCGAGCTGCAAAAGGATGTCGTAAACCAATACCTATCGCAAGAAGGCAGGGGCAAGGAATTAAGAAAGGCGCTTGGCAAGGCGGTCAGCCATTTGAGCATAAAGTATAAAAGATAGCTCCTTTCAACATTCAGCGCAATTTTGATTTAGCCCGTCGGAAAAAAGGCGTCCATGACACCAGACCATATTCGCGGAATCGCGGATGAAATCGCACTCCAGCCCGCGGCTGTGCAGGCCACTGTGGACCTGCTGCGGCAGGGGGCCACCATCCCATTCATCGCTCGCTATCGTAAAGAAGCCACAGGCAACCTTGATGAGGTGGTCATAACCGCAATCAGAGACCGCCTGAGCCAACTCGAAGAACTCGACGCCCGCAAGGCAGCTGTACTCAAATCTCTTGAAACCCATGGTCATCTTACAGATGAACTGAAGCAAAAAGTGGTCTCAGCGGCCAATATGGCATTGCTGGAAGACATATACCTGCCCTACCGGCCCAAGCGCAGAACCAAAGCCATGATAGCCCGCGAAAAAGGCCTGGAACCTTTGGCGCTCCGCATTCTGGAACAAACCGAGCAGGATCCCCTTGAGCTTGCCGGCGAATTTGTCGACCCTGAAAAAGATGTGATTACAACGGACGATGCGCTGGATGGGGCGCGGCATATCATCGCTGAAATCATCAACGAGGATCCCGCGTCACGTGAAAAAATGCGTGATTTGTATTTTACAAAAGGCATCATCCATGCCCGGGTGATTTCGGGAAAGGAAACTGAAGGCGCTAAATACAGAGATTACTTTGACTGGCAGGAAGCGGCCGCTAG
>Ga0316575_10000172_pt1 | contig 16621 bp, 12 predicted proteins | sample J5NA_FD_203072 | JGI IMG/M metagenome (GOLD analysis project Ga0316575, IMG submission 203072) | Rhizosphere microbial communities from salt marsh grasses in Alabama, United States - J5-7_050615r2r3 | ecosystem: Host-associated > Plants > Roots > Rhizosphere | place: USA: Alabama | collected...
ATTTTATGGTCGTATCGATGTGCACGTCCTCGGCAGTCGAATACAGCGCTTCCAGGATGTCCCGGTAGCGTTTTTCGACAAAACCGCGCCGCAGTTTTCGCGTTCTTGTCAGTTCATCATCATCCGCATCAAATTCCTTGTATAAATTGATGAATTTTACCACTCGGGCGGCTTCAGGGAGATCCTTGTTGGCCTTTAGGATCTGTCTTTCCACCAAATCATAGACTTCGCGCATTTGGGAAAGTTCCTGATAACTCGTATAATTAAGCTTCTTTTCGTCCGCCCATTTCCCTGTTACCGCATAATCAATACAGATAACGGCGGTGATATAGTCTCGTTTGTCTCCGATAACCCAGGAATCTTTCACAAAGGGACTAAATTTCAGGCGGGTTTCAAGGTACTGCGGTGAAAAAGGTTTTCCGTCCCTCAAAGTAAAAACATCTTTGGTTCGATCAAAAACCACCAGGTGACCTTCGTCATCTATAAATCCCTTGTCCCCGGAATAGAGCCATCCGTCCTTTAAGGCTTCTTTGGTTGCTTCGGGATTTTTATAGTATCCCAAAAATACCGAGGGACTCTGGGTAAGGATTTCGCCATCTTCGGCAATCTTAATCTCTGTTTCCGGGATTGGATGACCTACTGTATCGAATTTTATGTCTCCGCTGCGATGGACCACGGAAATACCGGCAACTTCCGTCTGCCCGTAAATCTGTTTGAGATTTACCCCCAGCGCATGAAAAAACCGAAAATGGTCCGGTCCCATGGCTGCGCCGCCGGTATATGCATTGCGCACCCGAGACAGCCCGAGGTGATCTTTGATTTTCTTTTGAATGATTATATTTGCCAGCCAATTTAAGAATTTCCAGTACGCAGGGATCTGCTTTTTCTGAAATTTGAGGTCCGCCACATGATATCCTATCTTACTGGCAAGTTCATAGCATTTTCGTTTAATCCATGTGGCGTCCAAATATTTGACCTGGACCGTTCGGGTCATCTGCTCATACATACGCGGAGGAGCAAACATCACATGGGGTCCTATTTCCCTGATATTTTCTTGTGCGGTTTCGGGTTCCTCGGGGAAATTGATGGTATAACCGACCTGCAGACCGCATGAAATCGACATCATCTGTTCACCAATCCAGGCAAACGGAAGATACGAAACATAGTCGTCCGCCGGAGTACAGGGATCCACCGCCATAAGATGCTGTCCCATGGTCAGCATATTATTGTGGGACAGAAGCGCGCCTTTTGGCAGCGACGTGGTCCCGGAAGTATAAAACAACAACGCCACCTCATCTCCATGGCCTTTTTGAATCAATTCTTCAAACAACCCGGGCCGTTCGTTTTCAAGCTCTCTGCCGAGACGCTGAACCTCCTTGAAACTGATCAAATAGTCCTGATCATAACCGCGCAGGCCCTTGGGGTCATCCCAGATAATTTTTTCCAGCTTGGGGCATTCATTAAAAATAGAAATCGCCTTGTCGACCTCTTCCTGTCCCTCTCCGAATAAGAACTTTGTGTCTGAATGATCGATGATGTATTTGACCTCATCAATCAGGCAGTCCTGAAACAGCCAAACGCCGACCCCCCTTGCGCATAGAGCGGCCATTTCCGCCCATAAACCTTCGGGACGATTATCACCGATCATTGCGACTTTATCGCCATCTACAAGGCCCAGACTAATAAGCCCCAGCGTCAAGTACTTGACATTTTCAAAATAATCGTGCCAGGTGATGGGCTGCCAGATGCCGAATTCCTTCTCCCGCATGGCCACCCGGCCTTTGCCGTATTGGCGGGCTTTTTCAAAAAAAAGCTTGGGGATTGTGAGATCTTTTGTAATCTGAATACCGTACGGATGGGTATTGTGAATCGATTTATCGCCTGGTTGCATACATATCCTCTTCACCCAGGTATGCCTTAATCACCTCGGGATGATTCTGGACTTCCTCCGGGGTCCCGTCGATGATCATGTTGCCGAAATTTAAAACAAATACACGGTCGGACAGATCCATGACCACCCCCATATCATGCTCAACCAGGACACAGGTGATCTTCCACTGTTCGTCTTCGTTAATTTCCAAAACAAACCGGGCCATGTCCTCGACTTCTTCAAGGTTTAGTCCGGCCAGCGGCTCATCTAAAATCAACAATTCCGGCTCAAGGGCCAACGCCCTTCCCAGTTCCACTCGTTTTTGAAGACCGTATGGCAACATGCCCACAGGTTTATGGCGAATGGATTCAATTTCCAAAAGATCGATGATTTTTTCTTCAATGAAACGTCTATGCTCGGTCTCCTCACGGGCGGTTTTACCGATATACACCGATCCGCCGGTAATGCCTGATGTCATATGGATATGCCGGCCCAGACGGATGTTGTCCAGTACCGTCATGCCGCCGAAAACTTCAACTTTCTGAAATGTCCTGGAAATGCCAAGCTTGGCCCGCTTAAACGGCCTGAGTGCGTTGATTTTTTGTTGTTTATAAAAAATATTTCCTCTTTGGGGAGAATAAAGTCCGTTAATGATATTCATCATCACTGTCTTGCCGGCGCCGTTAGGACCGATTACCGAATGGATCTCGCCTTTTCTGACTTTCAAATCGACACCGGACAAGGCACATACTTTCCCGAAAAACATGTGGATATCATGAAGTTCAAGGAGGATATCCTGTTTATTAGTATTATTTGACCCCGTCAATATATTTCACCTTTATAAATTATATTCTGAATGCCATTCATTATTTTTCGGCAGATCATACATCATAATTTCCATTAATCAAGGAGAAAATATCCCCATTTCTTCTTATCTATTGATTTTTTTAAGATGACTTCCGCAGGGCTTGTCCGCCCCTCTGGGAAACACTCCGTTGAAAAAAATATGCTAAATGATAATCACTTTCCTTACGGCCTTGACAATTTCTTCAGGATCGTCCATAATTTGAAGAATTTCAATGTCTTGAGTGGATATTCGCTTTTCGGCAAGCAGTTTTTCTTTGATCCAATCGACAAGCCCCGCCCAATACTCCGATCCGACTAAAATTAAGGGAAACGGCTGAATTCGTTGCGTCTGAATCAGTGTAACCGCTTCAAACAATTCATCCAGGGTACCGAACCCTCCGGGAAGTATAATGTATGCCGTCGCATATTTGACGAACATGACTTTGCGAATAAAAAAGTATTTGAAGCCGATCTTAATATTGGCGAAAGGGTTCGGCTTTTGCTCCCGAGGGAGAATAATATTCAGCCCCACGGAAGTTCCCCCGGCTTCTGCAGCCCCTTTGTTGGCTGCCTCCATCACACCGCCGCCGCCGCCGGTGATCACGGCAAAGTCGTTTTCGACAAAAAGTCGGGCCAGTTTTTCTGTTTTTTTATAAACTGAATCGGTGGGTTTAACTCTTGCGGAACCGAAAAAACTCACCGCAGGGCCTATTTCATGAAGCGCTTCGACGCCTTCCACAAACTCTCCGATGATTTTAAAAAGCCGCCATGCCTCACCGATAGTTAGGTCATCGACCAGAAATTGTTTTTCCATGTTTTTTAGCGATGTTTATTTTAAAATTTGGAGCTGCGCATTTTTTTAATTGAATCGACTGCCAAATTCCATAAGAATTCAGGGTATTGCAATGAACCGATTGGATATGACCTAACAGCTATTTCAGACTTTGTCAATGATTACGGATTGACAAATATTATGTGGGTTGATAAAAATTTTCCAGCTTCAAAAATGACTAATTCTCGACGAATAATTCTCTAATCCTGAATTTTATGAATATTGTGGCGGAAAGCTTCCAAACGATTACAGCATGAAGTTGTCAAAGTGAATATCATATTGAATTATTTCAACTTTTAGCAATGTGGTTTAAATAAGCCCGACGTATCATCGTCGAAAATGGCTCGACGATCGAAAGTGACTCCCAAACGCTATCCCGAACTTTGCTTCTTAGTGCGCTGCATCATATTACTCGTAAATCAAACAGCATATGCTTAATGGAAATTACGTATCTATTTTCGGAAAAAGAGGCCCCCGCTCGATTTAAATGATTTCCTGCATTATTAGGATGAAAAGATGAACGACTCGGAAAATGAGCTCTCAAGACGCGTCATCATAGCAAACGAACTGGGTCTTCATGCCAGATCTGCTTCAAAAATTGTTAAATTGGTTCAAAATGCAAAATTTAATGTATGGATTATTAAGGACGGAAAAAAGGCGGATGCTTCCAGCATTATCGATATTCTCACGTTGGCCAGTCCAAAAGGGTCAACAATCACGGTAAAAATTGATGATCGATCTGATCTTGAAATTTTGAATAATCTCGTCCAGCTGATTGAAAACGGGTTTGGAGAGTAACCAGACATGGACCACACGGATGAAAAAGAAGTACGCTTGAAAGGCATCAATGTTTCACCGGGCATCTGCATCGGCAAGGCGTATCTGGTCGGTAAGGAAGGTGTTGATGTCGTCAACAAATACTATATTAGTCAAGATAATCTGCAAAATGAGATCAAGCGGTTCAAATCCGCCGTAAAGCGCGCCAAAGACAAGCTTCAAGAAATCATCGAAACAACACCCGAAGAATTGCGACAACACATCCACATTCTTGAAACCCACAAGGTCCTGTATAAAGACAAGATGCTCTATGGCAGAACCATTGAAACCATGGAAAAGGAATTGGTGAATGCCGAGTGGGCTCTCAAACAGGTCGTATCCAACGTCAAAAGAATGTTCGATAATATGACGGATCCCTATTTGCAGGGACGAGCGGCAGACATTGTCCAGGTCTCCGAAAGCATCATGCAGAATCTGATGGGCGCAAAAGCACTGGATATCGGCGCCATTAGAAAACGGGTCATACTCGTGGCCTCTGATCTTTCTCCGGCAGAAACCAGCCAAATACAACTGGAAAAAATTAAAGGGCTGATTACCGATCTCGGCGGAAAGACCTCACATACGGGGATCATTGCCCGTTCCCTGGAAATTCCGGCTGTATTGGGTCTTGAAAGGGCCACGCATTTAATAAAAAATGATGACATTGTCATTGTCGACGGAACTGCGGGATGTGTTATCGTTCATCCCACCGATCAGACCCTTGTAGAGTTTGAAGAACGTCAATCCAATTATGAGAGATATAAGGCCGTTATTTCCCGACACAGCCATCTTCCGGCTGAAACGGTCGATGGCATTAAGCTGGAAGTTTTGGCCAATATCGAACTTCCGGAGGAAGTGGTATCCGTCATTAACTACGGTGGTGACGGAATCGGGCTATATCGAACGGAATTTCAATATTTGAGTCGGCTCCAATTCCCGGACGAACATGAGCTTTTTGATAATTACAAGGATGTTGTCGAGGTGATGGCCCCCAGGTCCGTTACCATTCGAACTTTGGATATCAGTGGTGAAAAAGGTCTTTCCTATGCTTCGGACCCGGATGAAAAAAATCCTGTGTTAGGACTCAGAGGCATACGGTATTGTTTAAAAAACCCGGATGTTTTCAAAACCCAACTCCGCGCCATACTAAGAGCCTCCGCATACGGCCGCGTCAGAATTCTGTTTCCCATGATATCGCGCCATGAAGAAGTGCTAGCCGCTAAAAAACTCCTGGCAAATACCGCCGATTCCCTGGATAAAGAGGGTATCGATTTCGACGATAATATTGAAGTCGGAATAATGATTGAGGTGCCGTCGGCAGCCATCATGGCGGACGTAATGGCAAAAGATATTGATTTCTTCAGTATCGGAACCAACGATCTGATCCAGTATTCACTGGCGGTCGACCGAGTCAACAGACAGGTTTCGCATCTCTACCAATCCCTGAACCCTGCAATTATTCGAATGATCAAACATGTTGCAGATGTCGCAAAAAACAACAATGTCGAAGCCTGCATATGCGGTGAAATGGCGAGCGATCCGATGAACTTGCCGATCCTCTTGGGCTTGGGCATCGACAGATTGAGCATGAATCCGCAATCAATTCCTATCATTAAAAAAACAATCCGATCGCTCAATGTCAAAGATACCGGTCTGTTCATTACCGATATTCTTAAGGAAACATCCGAGACGGGTGTTATGAAGATTTTAATGGGCGCTTACGGCAATATTCTGCAAGATACGGGTTATAAACATGATAAAGGCGTCTTAACGAATTTATCCACCGGGGGAGAGAATAGCATTTGAGCACGGATCACAAAAAAATAGTCGCCGAAAATAGAAAAGCCAGACACAATTATTTTATCGAGGATACTTACGAAGCAGGCATGGTTCTGTTAGGCACGGAAGTCAAATCCATAAGACTCGGCCGGGTGAATTTAAAAGATTCTTATGCCAGAATTAAAAACGGCGAAGTATTTGTTTACCAAATGCACATCAGTGTTTATCCGTTTGCGTATTATGGCAATCATGACCCGCTGAGAATAAGAAAACTCCTTTTACACAAGCATGAAATCACCAAACTATACGGCAAGGTCAACGAGAAGGGATTTTCTCTGGTTCCTCTAAAGATTTATTTACAAAACGGAAAGGTAAAAATGACGCTGGCCCTTGCCAGAGGTAAACGCCAGTATGATAAACGTGAGTCTATCCGGCGGCGGGATGAACAAAGGGATCTGGAACGGTCAAAAAAAGAGCGCTGAGACGCACCTGCGGTTTCCCGGCCCACATTATGTAACATAATTCACAATGTGAAAAAAACGCATAGAATTTACGGCGGAATTTCATTATTTAAAGGGCTTCAAGACGAACTGTCACATCTTTCGAATGTGCTTCACACTGTTGGAAAACCGGTTTTTCCTTCCGGCACCTAGAAAATAAAACAGATATTTTTTTTGTGACTATAACAACGTTGAACTTGCATCCGAGCGAAAAACACACGGTTTGTTCGACAAGAATAAAGCGTTATCCGTTCAGACAATAAAGGTGGGGGTTTTAAAAAATCTCGACCTCTTTATCTTGAAACAACCTCTTCATGGCAACCGCCTTTTCCACCTTGCATTTTCCACGAGGCGTGATTATATTTCATAAAATGAATAATTTTTAACCAACAACATGTAAGCGTAATATCGAATGATGAAAGAACATAACGAAAAATTACCAAATCCAAAAGAAATCGAAAAAGAAATCGGCGATTTTTTGGCGAAGAAATTCGGAGGCAGCGTCAAGATGGTGACCCCCATGGCATTGCCCCATAAAACCTCCAACGAAAAAGAGGAAAAATCAACCAAACGGGCAAAGAAGATTAATTTTGATTTAAAACCCGAAGAAATGATTTCATACCTCGACCAATATATCGTCAAGCAAGAAAGCGCAAAAGCGATACTGTCGACAAAAATATGCACGCATTTCAACCGTATAAAACGGGCTGAAACGGCATCGGATGGCGCCGATGACATGGTCGGACGTATCAAAAACAATATTCTAATGTTCGGACCGACCGGCGTTGGCAAAACATATATCATTAAATTGATCGCCCAAAAAATCAATGTCCCTTTTGTCAAAGGAGATGCCACGAAATTCAGCGAAACCGGTTATGTGGGGGGCGATGTCGAAGATCTAGTGCGAGATCTTGTGAGGGAAGCAGACGACGATATAGAATTTGCTCAATACGGGATCATCTACATCGATGAAATTGATAAAATCGCATCAAGCCGAACTATTATCGGCGCTGATGTGTCGCGGTCCGGCGTTCAGCGTGCGCTCCTCAAGCCCATGGAAGAAACCGACGTCGATTTAAAAGTACCCCATGATCCCATTTCAATGATTCAGGAAATCGAACGCTTTCGGAAAACAGGAAAAAGAGATAAACGATCGGTCAATACCGGCAATATTCTCTTTATTATGAGCGGCGCTTTTGGAGATTTGGCCCGGATTGTCAAACAACGAATTGCAGCTCAGGGGATCGGCTTCGGCGCAACCCTTAAAACGCCGGAAGAAAACATCGAGATTATTAGCCAGGCAAAGGCGGAAGATCTCATAGAATTCGGGTTCGAATCTGAATTTGTGGGTCGCCTCCCGGTCAGAGCCGTCTTTGAAAAATTGACGGAAGATGATCTCTTCGAAATTCTGAAAAATCCCAGCAATCCCATCATTCTGGGCAAAAAGCTCGACTTTGCGGCGTATGGTATAGATATAAAATTTGAAGACAAAGCCCTTCGAATACTGGCAAAAAACGCCTTTCAGGAAAATACCGGTGCCAGGGGGCTTGTCAGTGCCGTCGAAAAAGCCCTTTTGGTATTCGAGAAGAAACTGCCGTCGAGCCAAATCCGTAAATTCCCGGTGACCGGCACTGCTGTTGAGGATCCTGACGGGACGCTCAAGAAAATGATGGCGCTGTCGGACGTCGATGCGCTCAATGAAACTTATGAGAAATTGTTTTTTGAAGAAAAAGAATATATCAAGACTTATCTGAACGCCAACAAAAAAAATCTGGCGGAAAAATATGGCCTGACGTTGACGGCGTCGCGAATCGATATTGTGGCTTCTTACTATGCCAATCACATGATGGATATCGAAAAAGCCATTAAAAAGATCAAAACTTTTTATGACGACATAAAGAAGATTGAATTGTATTTTTTCAAAAACCATGACATTAACATTGTCATGGAAGATGATGCCGTCGATTTCATTATTGATCAGTTTGAAAAATCCACCCATGACCTTGGAGAACTTTACGAAAAACTGTCTGCAGATTTTGAATACGGGCTAAAACTTGTCAGGGAAAAAACAGGTAAGCACCGATTTTTTATTACCAAATACGCGTTGATGAACCCCGAAGCATTTATCAGTAATCTTATAAAAGATGAGTTGAGCCTGCCCGCTGTTAATCCCGGTGACCGAGAAAAATTAAAATGATCGGAATATCAAAGTTGTATTGCGGCACCGTAGAGCCATCCGATGCATTGCGTTATGGACGAATGTCCGCCAAGCTTCCGTCACATCTTCTTCAGTTTTCCAGCGATAAGCGGCCGGTGGTTGTCTGGAACATGACCCGGCAATGCAACCTCAAGTGTATTCATTGTTATGCTCACGCGAAAGATATTGGTTCAGATAGTGATCTTTCCCTAAGTGAAGGCAAAGATTTGATCGACGATCTTTCAGGATTTGGCGTACCTGTAATTTTGTTTTCAGGCGGTGAACCACTGGTCCGAAAAGATCTACCGGAATTGGCGTCTTACGCCGTCAAAAAAGGGATGAGAGCCGTTTTATCAAGCAACGGGACCTTGATAACCCCTCAGATCGCTCAAAGGCTAAACGATATCGGACTGTCATACGTCGGCATCAGCCTCGATGGAATGGAAGCGATTAACGACCGCTTCAGAGCCGTTCGGGGCGCTTTTGTTTCGGCGTTGAAAGGGATTGAAAGCTGTAAAAACGCTGGTATAAAGGTCGGTCTTCGCTTTACAATCAACAAGCAAAATGCCCATCAGATTCCAGAAATGTTCAAGCTCCTTGAAGAAATGGATATTCCCAGGATATGCTTTTATCACCTGGTATATGCAGGCCGCGGATCAGAACTCGTAAAAGAAGATCTCTCCCATGAAGAAACCCGAAAAGCTGTCGATTTGATCATGGATCTGACCAGAGAGCTTTATAATCGAAATCATCCCAAAGAGGTGTTGACCGTCGATAATCATGCCGACGGCCCCTACCTTTACATGCGGCTTCTCAGAGAAAACCCGGACCGTGCCCGTGAAGTGCTTGAACTTCTCGAAATGAACGAAGGAAACAGTTCCGGTATCGGCATCGGCTGCGTGGGCTGGGATGGCGAAGTGTACGCCGACCAATTCTGGCGCCATTACAGTTTCGGCAACATCAAGAACAGACCCTTTTCCGAAATTTGGACCGACACTTCGGATCCGCTGATGAGAAAACTCAAAGAGAAAAAAAAATACGCCAAAGGCAGATGTGCGGCATGCCGGTGGCTCGATATTTGCGCCGGGAACTTCAGGGTGCGGTCCGAAGCCGTCACAGGCGATGTCTGGGCGCCGGACCCGGCCTGTTATCTAACAGACGAAGAAATATCTTAGTATTGAAATGATAGAATACCAAGCCGTACAAATCGTAAAGAACGAAGTTTTATCACGAAAGCACGAAATTATAAAAACACGAAAAAGAAGTATATTTATTACTTCGTGCTTTCGTTCTTTCGCGCTTTCGTGATTATTTTTTTATTTTTTCACTAAACTCCATAATATTCACAGTGAGGGTGCCAAGATGCTGTTTCCCGATTACAGACCGAGACGGTTGCGACAAAACGCCGCATTTCGCCGAATGATACGCGAAACCAAACTTTCAACAGATGATCTCATTCTTCCGCTCTTTGCCATCAACGGCAAGGGAGTGAAAAACCCAATCGATTCAATGCCCGGGCATTATCAGCTTTCCATCGACAATCTTGTCAAAGCGGCCTCAAAAGCCCATGAACTCGGCATTCCGGCAGTAATGTTGTTTGGCATACCGGAAAAGAAAGATCCGCTTGCCACCGGCGCTTATGATAAAAACGGCATCGTTCAAAATGCAACACGCGCTTTGAAAGACAAAATACCGGATCTTGCCGTCATTACCGATGTCTGCCTGTGCCAATATACCGATCATGGCCATTGCGGCGTTGTGGAGGGGGATATGATCGACAACGACGCCTCTTTGGACCTGCTGGCCAAAACCGCTCTTTCTCATGCCCGGGCCGGTGCCGATATGGTCGCGCCTTCCGATATGATGGACGGCCGTGTCGCTGAAATCCGAAATATCCTGGATGAAAACGATCTCATCAACGTTCCCATACTCTCATATGCAGCCAAGTACTGTAGTGCATTTTACGGGCCCTTTCGTGATGCCGCACATTCCGCCCCGAAGTTCGGAGATCGGCGGACCTATCAAATGGATCCCGCCAATGCATTGGAAGCGGTTCGCGAGGTGATCCTGGACATCGAAGAAGGCGCGGACATCATCATGGTAAAGCCCGCCTTGCCCTATCTGGACATCATCCATCTCATCCGGGAGGAAATCGATCTTCCTTTGGCAGCCTACAATGTCAGCGGTGAATTTGCCATGGTCAAGGCTGCCGAAAAAATGGGATGGGTGGACGGAAAAAGAGTCATGATGGAAACCCTTATTGCCATTAGACGGGCCGGTGCCGACATGATCCTGACGTATTTTGCCCTTGAGGCCGCAGAAGAATTAAGGGCGTGACCCAGGCGGACCGGCAGATTCTCAAGCACCAATATGAGCAATCAATTCGTGATATTATTTATACGCTTTCCTGTTTTCTCTTTTCTCTTTACGTTTACCGGATTCAGTCCATTGCGTTAAGAACCCGGTATCCGTCTTTTTCAAGGGCTTGCCGGATAACCTCCGTATTGCAGGGGGAAAGCCGAAAGTAATATTCTCTTTTGCTCGGTTTTTGCGCCGTCATCCCGACATTGATGATGTCCCCGCCGTTCTCGTTGATAATTTGCAGTACATTTTTAAAAGATCCGGGTTTATCCCCCACCACCAGATCGATCCGTGAACTGGCATTGAGAAAACCCATCATATCGATGAACGTCCGGAGGATATCCGTAGCCGTAATAATGCCCACCAGTTTATGGTTTTTCACCACGGGCATGCCCCCGATTTTATGCTTGTATATCAATTGAGCCGCCACTTCGATGTCGTCATTGGGCCCTACCACAATGGGATTCTTGATGATCAAATCCGTCAGCGTCAACTCACCGATCATGGAAGGAATGAGACCCTGCTTTAAATCCGCAAGCGTAATAAAACCTTCGAGCTTGTTTCCTTTTGAAACCACCGGAAGATGCCTGATCGAATTGATCTTCATCACCTCAATGGCCTCCTGTATGGAAGCGTTTTCGGTTATGGTAATAGGATCAGGAACCATTATTGAATTTATTTTCATCATATCTTCCTTGTAGGAAAAAAATTAACCCAGTGCATTCAATAGCAGCGTGATGGGTCGATCTTCTTCGCTTTCTCCGGTGAACCTTATGGGACCCGGTCGCCGGTAGTTATCATCACTCGAAACGGCGGCGAGCCATTTTTCTCTTAACGCTTTTACAATGTTGAACGAAGCGGAATTGACATCGACCAGACTTTTTTCCAAAACAAGCTCGAGTTTGCCTTTTCTTTCTTCCAGGCGCATCAAGGGACCAATGGGAATTCCGATGGGCTCCCACTTCGAAAAATCCTGCTCCAGATTCCTGATGGCCGCCATTTGGCCGGTAGCGCCGTTGGCAATCAGGCTAAAAACCGTCAACCCCAGGTTATACGTATAGTTACAATCAAATCGGGTGGGATCGTTGCCTCTTCCGTCATATCCGTAAAAATGAATTTGCGTCTTGAATTTCGGCACGGATTTTTTATAAATCTTTGCAACAGGTTCGGGTATCTCCTGGGCTTCTGTAATCGCTTGTTCTTTTTCAAGGGTCTGTTTGAGGGTTTTTATGGAGATGATAGACGGTTTGACCAATAAATACGAGTCCTTTTCATAGTTTTCAAAAAGTATGGGGCCGAAATTCGCCGGATCGAGTCCGCCTTTTTTCATCACTTTTCGGTAGTAGGATTTTTCGATCCCGATTCTATACCCCCCACCCTCATGCAACATATTCAGGTAGTCGTTCACCAATCCCATGAGCACCTGTTCGGTTTTAACCTGGGAAAACTGAAAATTTCCGTGACTGTCTCTTTCCGTGAGAAGGCCTTCCTGAAAAAAATCCGGTATTTCGTTAAACAGATCATCATCCCGCGTATTCCAAACGGAAAAACTTTTATCTTCTCTGGACCGCCTGGCCATTCTTCGCAAATATTCCAGTTTATCTTCAAGCACCGGGAAATCTGAATGGAAATCCGTATCATGGGTTTTGTTATATTCCGCAATGATCGTGTTGAGCTTTATGATAAAAACCTGTATTTCATTGATGAACTCCAATATTCCTTCCGGAATGACAATTACGCCGTAGTTTTTACCGACAGCAGCCCTTCTGACGATGCCGTCGCAAATCACCCGCGACAGATGCCTGAGGGTCATTCCGTATGCATTGAAATCGACCACATGGTCTCTTGCCGCTTCTTCGATTCTCTTTTCATCAACATAATCGCAAAGTTCTTCACCAATGAAGGTCATATTGGCATGGGTCTGCAGCGCAACTTCAAGCGCCAAGTGGCTGGCAACGCGACCCATGACTTTACAGATATGCCAGTATTTGACGTCTGAACTGCTGTCTGTACAAAGATTACTGATCGAGCCTGAAAATGCTCTCGCTGCCGTGTGGAAACCGAAGGACATGGCACACAAAATCTGACCGTTTCGATCTCGGACCTGAATATCGCCATCAATAGTTTTGGGAACGCCAATGACCTGGATCCCGTCCTCAATCATTTCCTGAGCCAAAAAGGCGGCGTTTGTATTTGAATCATCTCCCCCCACGATTACGAGTGCATCCAATCCCAGCGCTTTACAGGTTTCCTTGGACAGGGCCAGTTTCTTTTTTGAATCTATTTTCGTTCGGCCGGTTTTTATCATGGTAAAACCACCGAGGTTACGATAAGCATCAACCACCTGGCCGGTTATTTCGATGGCTTCATTTTCAATGATCCCATCCGGACCCAGCAAAAAACCGTAAATTTTGGTTTCCGAATTCACCTTTTTTGCAGCGTCATACAGCCCTGCGATCACATTATGACCACCGGGAGCCGGTCCTCCGGAAAATACAATGCCGATACATCGTTTTTTGTCATAAGAATTTTGAAAGGATTCTTCAGGTGAATCCGCACCGACGATAGACTGGACCTTATTATTAATAATGTCCGGCAACTGTTTTTTTGCTTCCTTGTCAATGTTGAAGGTAAAACGATCAACATCTTTCAGCAGGGTATAACGGCTTTTAAACACTTGGGATTTGGGCGGTTCGTATCTTCTTCGCTCCACCAACTCACGGTTACTATTGCTGACCGCCTCTTGAACCTTGGGATTTTCCAGCAAACGCTCAATATAGTCGGTATCTTTATCTTTCATGCTGCTTCTCCGTTTAGGGGGATGGTTTGTGTTCTGCTTTCCGTAATGGCACCAAAACAACCGGGTTAGTGTACTGATTTTATCGGTTTCCCAACGATTGTGTCAAGAGCATTCCAACGATACCGGCGTGACGAACTCAATTGAACCGCCATACCGATGATCATATTTTATGACGGCGCGTGGCTTTTTCATACCGGCTTTTGCCGGAGATCGATTCTCAAAATATCTTGATTTCTTCGATCATGGGCATCTCTGATACAATTAGGATTTTAAGGCGTCTTAACCGTCATAATTGCATCCCAACTGTATCGATTAGTCGAGTGGCTGATAACGTAAAATCAATAGGTTAATTCAAACCCCCTTTTTTGTGACAAATGCTGTCGCTCGGCGAAGCAGATGGCGCAAGTTATGCCGGTGAACTATTAGAAAATTACAGGATTTTCGACAGGAACTGCCGTGTGCGTTCCTCGCGCGGATTATTGAAGAAGGCCTCGGGTGTGCCTCCTTCGATGATCTTGCCGTCTTCCATCATCAGCACCCGGTCGGCGGCCTCGCGGGCGAAGCCCATCTCGTGGGTGACCACCACCATCGTCATGCCTTCTTGGGCCAGCGTTTTCATCACCTCGAGCACCTCGCCCACGAGCTCGGGGTCGAGTGCCGAGGTGGGCTCGTCGAAAAGCATCAGCTTTGGCTGCATCGCCAGCGCCCGGGCGATCGCCACCCGCTGCTGCTGGCCGCCGGAAAGCTGACTGGGATAGGAATGCATGCGCTCGGCCAGGCCAACGCGACGCAGCAGCTCGCGGGCGCTGTCAAGCGCTTGCTCCCGGGGCATCTTGCGAACATGGATGGGCGCCTCGATGACATTTCCCAGCGCCGTCATGTGGCCGAAGAGATTGAAGCGCTGGAAGACCATGCCGATCTCGGCACGACGGGCGCAGACCTCGCGGTCGCGCAGCTCGTGGATGCGCTCGCCCATTTGCTTGTAACCGACCATGTGACCATCCACCCACAGTCTGCCGGCGTCGATCTTCTCAAGATGATTGATGCAGCGAAGGAAGGTCGATTTGCCCGAACCTGATGCCCCCAGAAGACACACCACCTCGCCTCGCTGCACCTCGAGGGATATGCCCTTCAACACCTCGATATGACCGAATCGCTTGTATACCGCCTGGGCCTTGACCATTGGCGTCAATGGCGTCGGTGTTTGGGTGGCAGGGCGATCATTCATGGCCATACACTCCGGTGGAGAAACGGACAAGGAAACCGCGGACTTTTTGCAACGGGGTGGCTGGCAGGCTGCGGCTGGCGCCGCGGCCGAAATGGCGCTCGATGTAGAACTGGCCGATCGACAACAGCGTCGTCACCATCAAGTACCAGATGCTAGCCACTAAGAGCAGTGGGATCGTGCGGTAGTTAACCGAATAGATGAGCTGCACCGAGTAGAGCAGCTCGGTGACCGCGATGACGCTCACCAGCGAGGTGGTCTTGAGCATCGAGATGGTCTCGTTGCCGGTGGGCGGGATGATCACCCGCATCGCCTGCGGCAGGATGATGCGGCGCATCGTCAATAGCCGCGACATGCCCAGCGCCGAGGCCGCCTCTGTCTGCCCCTCGTCGACCGAGAGGATGCCGGCGCGGACGATCTCGGTCATGTAGGCGGCCTCGTTGAGCCCCAGCGCCAGGATGGCGGCGACGAACGGGGTAATCAGCTCGTTGGCGTTCAGGGTGAAGCTGCCCCAGCCGATGACCGGATAGAGCGCGGTGATGTTGAACCAGAAGATGATTTGCACCAGTACCGGGGTACCGCGGAAGAACCAGATGTAGAACCAGGCCGCGCCTGCCACCAGCGGATTGGGCGACAGCCGCATCACCGCCAGCACGACGCCCAGGAAGATGCCGATGGCCATCGCGATGACTGTGAGTTCGAGGGTGAGCACCAGGCCATTCAGCACCCGCATCGAGAAGAAAAACTGCCAGACAATGCTCCACTCGAAGCGCGAATTGGTGGTAATCGAATACAGGGCCGCCAGCGCCAGCAGCAGCACCAGCGTGCCGGCGATCCACCGGCCGGTATGGCGCACCGGTATCGCCTTGATCAGCTCAGGAGCTTCCCGCGGCAATGATCTTCTCCCATCGAGCGCTCATTGCGCTCATTGTATTGTCCATATCAACCTGAACCGGTCCCGCGCGACCGGGCATGTAGCGAAAGACCGGGAATAACGGGAAGGGCAATGCCCGCTCCCCTTCATTCCCCTCGCGGTTTATTGTGTGGCGACATTAATCTTCGAGGTCTTCAGTGCCCCTTGGCTGATGCCCCACTTGTTCAGGATCTTCGCGTATTCACCGTTCTTTATCAGGTGCTCGACGGCAGCTCGTATCGGCTTGGCCAGGCCCGAATTTTTTGGCACAACGATGCCATAGGGCACGTTGTTATACGCCTTGCCCGAAAGTTTGAATTGTCCATGGGATTCCTTGACAATCCACGCGGCCACCGGCGAATCGGCCATGCCCACCTGGGCGCGGCCACTGGCGACGGCGAGATTGGCGCCGTTCTGATCGGGAAAGACGGAAACGGTCACCGCGCTCTTGCCGGCAGCGGTGCATTTCTTGCTCTGGGCAT
>Ga0316575_10000173_pt1 | contig 16605 bp, 15 predicted proteins | sample J5NA_FD_203072 | JGI IMG/M metagenome (GOLD analysis project Ga0316575, IMG submission 203072) | Rhizosphere microbial communities from salt marsh grasses in Alabama, United States - J5-7_050615r2r3 | ecosystem: Host-associated > Plants > Roots > Rhizosphere | place: USA: Alabama | collected...
GAGGCTTCAACTACAACCACTGGGTCGCGGACCCCGCGACCGGAAACATCAGCGACGCCCTGTTGTCGACGACCTACTGGGACGCGAGCGCCGTCGACGCCGACCTCGCGGAGATCGAGGACCTCGGATTCAACACGATCCGCGTGATGGTCGACGTCGCGAGCCCCGCCTACGGGGCGATCGACACCGGTCCGACGGGGCGGGAGCTCAACCCCGCGTTCCTCGACAACCTCACCGAGTTGCTCGATATCGCGCAACGTCACCACCTCGAGGTGTTCCTCAGTTCGAACACGCTTCCCGACGGCTCCTGGTGGATCAATCGGACCGCGAGCCACGAGACGCCGCTGTTCCAGGGGGCGGCCAACGAGTTCTTCACCGAGGTCGGCGTGAGCACGTACGTCGATTACTGGACGAAGATCGTCGAGGGCCTCGTCGATCGCGGCGCCGCGACCGACAGCATCCTCGGGTACGAGCTGCGGCAGGAGTACCACGTCTACGCGAACCAGCCGCCGTTCTCGCTCGCCTCGGGGACGGTGACCACCGCCAGCGGCGACACGTACGACCTCTCGCGCCCCGAGGAGAAGGATCGCCTCTTCGACGAGGGGACCGCGTACTGGGAGGATCAGATCCGCACCGCGATCAGGGAGATCGACCCCACCGCCCTCGTGACCGTCGGCTTCTTCACCCCGAACGACCCGCATCCGGTCCGCGGCGATGACCCGAGGTTCGTGCGCACCGCGTACTTCCTCACCCACGCGAGCGCCGATTTCATCGACATCCACCACTACCCCGGCAACGGTGTCGACGACGACGAAATCTGGGAGAACTTCGGGCTCACCGGCACCGATCGCATGCCCGTGCTCCTGGGCGAGTTCGGGGGGATCAAGGAGTGGTTCTCCAATGAGGCCGACGCCGCGGCCGCCGTGATGGGCCTCGAGGTCGCGGCGTGCCGCGAGGGCATCGACGGATACCTCGTCTGGGCATGGCGCGGCGACGACCTGCACGACATCTTCTGGGCCTCGGAGGGCGACGGGTACGTCGCCCGCGTCGTCTCGCCCGCCACTCGCCCCGACGCGTGCGAGTACGGGGCGTTCGACTTCCTCCGGTACAACGCCGCCTCGACGGCCGTCGTCACGGCATCGAGCGCGATCGACGGGCGCGGCCCCGAATACCTCAACGACGGGACGCCCGCGCTATGGAATGCGTCGGCGCGCAGCCCCCAGTGGGTGCAACTCGACCTCGCGGGTCCGACGACGCTCGACCGGATCGAACTCGTCGTCGCGCAGGATCCGCCCGGTCCATCCACGCACGAGCTCTGGATGCAGACGGACGGCGGCGCGCTCACTCGGGTCACGACTTACGCGGGAACGACCCGGGAGAACGACGTCCTGGTGTACGAACCCGACAGCCCCATCGTGGGCGTGGTGCAGGTCCGCGTGGTGACGACGAGTCTCGGCGACCTCTGGCCCGCGTGGCACGAGATTTACCTCTGGTCGCCCGACACCCCGACCTAGGATTGGGCGATGTCGAGGTACACCGATCGGCGACGTGACGTCGTCGCGCAGTTGCGCGCGGCCGGGTGCGTGTTCGCCGAGGACGAGGCCCGGATCCTCGAGGATGCGGCGACGGGAGCCGCGGAGCTCGACTCGATGATCGCGCGCCGCGTCGCGGGCGAGCCGCTGGAACAGATCGTCGGGTGGGCGGAGTTCGACGGGCTTCGGATCCTCGTCGCGCCCGGGGTGTTCGTGCCCCGCCGACGCTCGGAGGCCCTCGTGCGCGAGGCGGTCGCGCGCTGCAAGGCCGGGGACGTCGTGGTGGACATGTGTTGCGGGTCGGGCGCGGTCGGCGCGGCCATCGCGGCCCGCTCGCCCGGCCTCGAGCTCTACGCCTCCGACAACGACCCCGCCGCCGTCGCCTGCGCCCGACGCAACCTCGACGGCGTCGGCGAGGCGCTCGTCGGCGACCTGTACGCGGCTCTCCCGCCCGACCTGCGCGGGCGTGTGGCCGTCGTCGTCGCGAACGCGCCGTACGTTCCGAGCGAGGAGGTCGCGCTCATGCCGCGGGAGGCGCGAGACCACGAGCCGCGCGCGACGCTGGACGGGGGAGCGGACGGCGTCGACGTGCACCGCCGCATGGCCGCGGAGGCGCCGCGCTGGCTCGCGCCCGGCGGATTCCTTCTGATCGAGACGAGCGAACTCCAGGCGGACGCGACCGCACGCGCGATGTCTGGCGCCGGCCTCGAGACGACGGTCGCGCGGCACGACGACGTCGCCGGCACGGTGGTCGTCGGGCGACGGTCGGTGGCCCGCCTCTAGGAAGCCGGGCGGGTCGTCTTCGCGCGCGCGGGCGTCTTTCGCGTCGTACTCGTCGCCTTCTTCTTCGACGACGTCTTCTTCGCCTTGGCTCGCGCGAGCTCGGCCTGCCGTTCCCTCTCGCGTTCCTCGTCCCGCTTCTCGGCGAGCCGGAATCCGTTCCACACGGCGAGCGCGACCGCGGAGAACGCGAGGAACGCCGCGAGCACGACGACGACGTTCCCGCTCACCTCGTGGAAGTCGCCGGACATCGGCACGACGAGCGTGATGAACGTGACCAGCACGACCAGGTACGCGGCCATCCATACGCGACGCGACCACGCGAAGATCGCGCGTCCCTCGAGGAACGCCATCGGGAGCATGCCGATCACGACCGCCATGAACCCCTCGAGCGTCCCCGTGGTGAGCGCCTCCTTGGCGAGCTCGTGCCAGAAGCCCTCGTTCTCGTGCCCTCCCGACACCACGCCGTAGCCGATCCACGACGCGATGGCGAGGGCGAAGAACGTGCCGAGCGCCGCGAACGCGAGGCCGGCTTCCTCCTCCTTACGCATGTGGCGCGCGAGGGTGACGCCCATGACAAGCCCGAGCAGAAAACCCGGCTCGAAGTGCAGGATGCGGGACGCGACGACGCCGAGGGTCATGAAGAGCAAGGCCGCGGGCATCGCCCGGAACGTCGCGGCGGTTCCGTAGCGTGTGACGGCCACGAACCGGACGACGGCGTTGACGACGACCACCATCAGGCACGTCGAGAGGAAGATCGCCAGCACGAGTCGAGCGGAGTTGCCGTGGAAGCCGAAGTGGGGATCGGCGAAGGAGAGGATGACCGCGGCGGCGAGGCCGTTGACGAGGATCGTCGACGTCTCCCGCCCGAGGCGGGGGAAACGCACGAGCAGGGTCGCCCAGACGTGGCGACCCGCCGCCGAGGCGCGCCGGAACGCGCGGCCGACGCGCGAGGCCCGCGTGTCGAGGCGGGGTGCTTTGTCCTTCGCGCGGCGCCTCGCCGCAGCGAACCACGCGCTAATGCGCCAGTAGTTGTTCACGAGCGTGAGACGGAGGAGCTCCGCGGGGAACGCGAAGAGGAAGACGAACGCGGCGGCGAGGCCGCCCGTCGCGGCGAGGTGTTCGGCGTCGAGGTGGACGTCGTGTGCGGTCTTCATGGAGGTGCCGAGCGACGTCGAGTCGCCGAAACCCGTCCGCGGCGCCGTGTCGAGTCCCGGGGTGTCGACCGGGTCGGCGGACGCGGCGGACTCGACGACTTCGTCCAGGGACGCAGGCTCCGTCGTCCCGCTCGTCCCGGACGCGGGCTGAGCCCCCGCGCCCGTCGTCCCTCCCGTCGCGCCCGACGTCGTCGAGCCGTCACGTCCGTTATCCGTGCCCCCGTTCCCCTTGCCCGGGTGCGTTCCGGGCTCGTCGGTGCCGGGGTCCGTTCCACCGGGTTTGGCCGCGACGACGGTGTGGGGCGCGTCAACGGAGACCGCGGCGCTCGCGGAAGCCGCGGATGCCGCCCCGAACGCGACGAGGAAGGCAAGCACGGCGATTGCGAGGACGCGTCGGACGGGCGCGAACGACGGCGCGGACAAGTGTGGCACGGGTGCTCCCACGATGCGGGGCCCTACGCAGGCCCGGTGGGCATCATGCTATCGCGCGACGTCCCGCCGACCTAGAGGACTCCCGCGATCGCCTCGCCGAGCGCTGCGGCGGTGAGGCCGAGCGCGTCCGCGACGTCGAGCGCGGCGATCGGGCCGCCCCGGGAGGCGAGATCGGCCGCGCGGCCGTGGATGACGGCGGCCATGGCCCCCGCCTCGTCCGCGGGGAGCCCCGCAGCGAGTAGCGCGCCGGCGATTCCCGCGAGGACGTCGCCTGCGCCGCCGGTCGCGAGCCACGGCGGCGCCTCCGCCTCGGACCACGGCTGGCCGTCGGGTCCGACGACGACGGTGACGGCTCCCTTGAGAAGGACGGTGACGGAAGCGGTGCGCGCGAGCGTTGCGGCGTAGCCGACCGGGTCGCGCGCGATCTCCTCCGAGGTTGCCTCGCGTCCGGCGGCGGCGAGGGCCGCGCGCAGCTCGCCCGCGTGCGGTGTGAGGAGTATCGACGACGCGGGTGAGCGCTGGTTGGCGAGCCGGTCCTTGACGCACGCGACGATCGCGCCCGCGTCCACGACGCACGGGAGAGCCGAGGCGAGCGCGGCGGAGACGGCCGCCTCCTGGGTTTCGTCGTTCGCGACGCCCGGGCCGAGGACCCAGGCATCGACGCGCGGAAGATCGTCCGTCGGCTCGGCGACGACGACTTCGGGTCGCGCGGCGAGGACGAGGTCCTGGACGCGGCGCGGGCCGACGTAGCGGACGAGCCCGGCACCGGAGCGGACGGCCGCCGTCGTCGCGAGGATCGCCGCGCCGGGATACGAGTCCGAGCCCGCGACCACCCCAACGGTGCCGCGCGAGTACTTGTGGTCGTCGGCGCGAGCGATCGGCCAGCGGGAGCCGACCCCTGCGGGCGTCATGCGCCGGGCGGCGCCCGGCTCGGGATCCGGGGCGGGGATGCCGACGTCGACGACGGTCACGCGTCCCGCAAACCGCGCGGCGGGCGGGAGGAGCACGCACGCCGTCGGAGCGGTGAAGGACACGGTCGCGTCGGCGGCAACGTGGCGAGCGTCGTCGGAGGCCCCGTCGGCGTCCAAGCCGCTCGGGAGGTCCACGGCGAGGACGAGTGTGCGCTCGGGGATCGCCGCGACGAGGTCGACGGCCACGCCGCGGAGTCCCGGAGAGGCCCCGAGACCGACGATGCCGTCGATCACGAGGTCGGCTTCGGCGACGACGTCGGTGCGGGCGGCCGCGTCGGCCTCGCTGACGAGGATCCCTCCGGCGCCGAGAAGGAATTCGCTCCCGCGGGGGTGCGCGGCGGGGCCGACAAGCAGGGCGGTGACGATCGCGCCGTCGCGCGCGAGGGCAGCACCGGCGAGCAGCGCGTCGCCGCCGTTGTTGCCCCGGCCGACCAGGACGGCGACGACGGCGGAACCGGGGTCGACGCCACGGGTGCCGAGCATCTCGCGGGCACGACTCGCGACGGCCGCGGCCGCGCGGTCCATGAGGGCTGCCTCTCCCTCTCGGCGCAGGGGTTCCTCTTCGGCGACGCGTATCGCGGCGGCGGTGGCGGCGTGGAGGACGTCGGGTTCCCGCATGTCCCTAGGCTGTCACACGCGGGGCGGTCCGCAGTTCCGCCTCGTATACCCGCGAGTCGAACCATTCGCCGCCGACCTCGCGGTCCCTCGCGATGGTCTCGACGTAGCGCATCCCCAGTTTCTCCATGACCTTCGCGGAGGCGACGTTCGCGGGGCGGCATCGCGCGAAGATGACCGCGACGTCGTCCTGGGACGCGAGGTAGTCGAACACGGCGCCCGCGGCCTCCGTCATGATGCCCTGGCCCCAGAGGTCCCGGCGCAGCACCCACCCCATCTCCCACGTTCCCGGGGCCTCCGGGTGCGCGTGTACGGCACCCACGACCGTGTCGTCCCCGCGGAGCGTGATGCCCAGCTCGATCGTCGGTGGCGTCGGCTTGGTGGCCGTTTGGAGGTAACCGAGCGTGTCGTCCCACGTGTTCGGCCCGAAGTCCGTGTGTTCGGTGACGACCGGGTCTGATCCGTACTCGTGGACGGCCGGGGCGTCGGAGACGCGAAACGGCCGGAGCATGAGACGGGGCGTCTCGAGGATCACGGCTCCATGCTAGGCGCGTGGAAGAATACCCGCATGGCCATGAGAGAGATCCGGGTGACCGGCGACCCCGTCCTGCGCACGCCGTGCGAGGAGATCACGGAGATCGACGACGCCGTGAGGAGCCTCGTGGCCGACCTCCTGGAGACGGTCGACGCGGAGGGCCGGGCGGGGCTCGCGGCCAACCAGATCGGGGTCAGCCTTCGCGCCTTCTCCTGGAACATCGAGGGCGAAGTCGGGTACATGCTCAACCCGGTCGTGACGGAGTCGAGCGAGGAGAAGCAGGAACTCGCGGAGGAGGGATGCCTGAGCGTCCCCGGGTTGTGGTTCGAATGCGATCGTCCCGCCTTCGCGCGCTGCGAGGGCGTGGACCTCGACGGGAATCCCGTGGTGATCGAGGGCGAGGGCATCTGGGCGCGCCTCATCCACCACGAGACCGACCACCTGATCGGCAAGCTGTACATCGACCGCCTGGCGAAGGACGTGCGCAAGCAGGCGCTCAAGCAGATACGCGAACTCTTCGAGTCCTCCCGTTAGGCGCGCCGAAGCGGATGACACTGGCGTAATTCGCTCCGCTGAGGCACCATAGGAGTGCACGCACCGTTATCGGCGCCGCTTTTCTATCTAGGTCGTTGGGGAAGACGAACCTCGATAGGAAGGAAGGGCGATGGCGGCTATTACCCGCGGCGTGCTTTTCGTGCACTCTGCCACGCGTGCCATGTGCCCGCACATCGAGTGGGCGGCATCCAACGTGCTGGGCTCCCGCGCGTCCTTCGACTGGACGGACCAGCCCGCGGGCGCCGGGCTGCTGCGGTGCGAGGTGTCGTGGCAGGGCACCCAGGGCACCGGGGCGCGCCTCGCCTCCGCGCTGCGCGGGTGGGAGCACGTGCGCTACGAGGTGACGGAGGAGCCGTCGTACGGCTGCGACGGCGGCCGGTGGAGCCACACGCCCAGCCTCGGGATCTTCCACGCCGTCACCGATGTCGCGGGCAACATCGTCGTGCCCGAGGATCGTATCCGCGCCGCCATCGACGCCGGCGGAACGGCCGGCGACCTCAAGCGGGCCATGGACCTCGCGCTCGGTTCCGCGTGGGACGAGGAGCTCGAACCCTTCCGCTACGCCGGACACGGAGCGCCGGTGCGCTGGCTCCACAGGGTGGGGTGACGCGCGTGTTGCCGGAGATCGAGGCGGGGCTCGCGACGCCGGTCGCGGGCACGCGCTGGCTCACCGAGGTGGAGTTCGACGACCCCTACACTGGCCCGATTCCCGTGCTTGAGGAGACCGGCCCCATCCCCGTGGTCGAGGCCGAAACGCTCGCGCTCACCGAAGAGTCGCGCGGGCCCGTCGGCTCGATCTGGGACGCGCTCGACGAGACCCTCGGGCTACCGATCCTGAGCCGCGCGGCGTTGTGGCGCCGGGATTCGGTCAGGCGTCGAACGGGACGGGGCGAGGATCGAGAAGCCGTTTCGGCGTAGTACGGCGAACCCGACCGGCCCAGCGAGTCTCGTTCGCTCCCCAGTCACGCCCGGGTAACCATGAGGGACGGGCGCCCCTGGGGCCGTCTCGGGAGAATGGGGGCGATCCCCGATGGGGAGTCCCGGCGCGCCGCACCTAGTCTCGTTCCATGACGAGGCCGCTCCCTTCCCATTCGATACTTGTCGCAACCGCCTGCGCCATCCTCTCGCTCGGCGCGTGTTCGTCGTCCCCCGCGGAGCACCCATCCCCGTGGCTGACCCTCGGCAATACGCCTGAGGAGCAGTCGAGCGCACTTTTGACCACGGTGCTCGACCCCGCGTTGCCGGGGTGTTCGGCGGCGGTGGCCCGGGAGGGTTCGGTCGTCTGGGCCGACGCCGTCGGTAGCGGGGACCTCCAATCCGGCTCCGCCCTCACGACGTCAACGAAGTTCGATCTCGCCTCGAACTCCAAGCACATCACGGGGATGGCGATCCTTCTCCTTGTCCACGACGGGGATATCGACCTCGACGCGCCCGTTGCGATGTACCTTCCGCAGGCGGGCCCTTGGGCGGCGTCCACGACGGTCGAACAACTGCTGCACCACACCTCGGGGTTGCCCGAGTACGTCAACCTCCTCGAACAAGAAGGTCTCGACATCGCTGATCCCGCGAGCCAGGCGCAGGCGATGGCCACGGTGGCCGACGCGTCGACACCTCCCGCGCCGTTGCCCTGGGCCTACTCCAACACCAACTACACGGCGCTGGCGGACATCGTCGAGGCGGTCTCGGGCCAGCCGTTCGCGGAATTCGTTCGGCAGCGCCTCTTCGCCCCGGAGGACTCCGCCCTCGTGATCGACCCGCTCGCCGCGTACCCGGAGATCGCCGCGCGATACCACGACCGAGACGCCGCCGCGCGGGCCTTGACGGTGGGGTGGGACGTCGTCGGCGACGGAGGTGCGATCGGAACGCCGACGGACCTCGCGGAGTGGATTGACGTGATGCGAACGGGGCTACCCGACGACCCGATGATCGCGGACGCGATGCTCGCCGGTGCCGTCGATGTTCCGGACTCGCCGGGGACGACCTACGGGGCCGGGCTCTTCATCGCTCCCGACGGGTTCGTGTGGCACACGGGGGACTGGGAGGGGCATGCCTCGTACCTGGGAATGAGTGCCGACCGGTCGACGAGCGTCGCGATCGCGTGCAACTTCGACCAGGCCGATGCCGAATTCCCTACCATTCTTCAGGGGTTGACCGCGATATGGTACGCGCCCTCGGAGTAGGTGCGTCGGGGGCGCGGGTCCCGTTCTCGGGGTGGTCGAGGGTCGCTACGCGCTCGCGAAGGCGAGGGCGACGTTGTGACCGCCGAACCCGAACGAGTTGTTGATCGCGACGACGTCGCCCGAACGGAGCGCCCGCGGAACGTCGCGCACGAGGTCGACCTCGAGCTCGGGGTCCGGCTGCGTCACGTTGATCGTCGGCGGGGCCTGGCGTTCGTGCACGGCCTTGATGGTGAAGATCGACTCCACCGCGCCGGCGCCTCCGAGGAGGTGCCCCGTCATCGACTTGGTGGCGCTCAGGAGCGTCTGGTCGGCGTGCGAGCCGAGGAGCGCGCGGATCGCACGCGCCTCGATCATGTCTCCGACGACGGTCGAGGTGGCGTGGGCGTTCACGTGCGCGACGTCGGTGGTCGATGCGCCGGCGTCCTCGAGGGCGAAACGCATCGCGCGCGACTGTCCCTCGCCATTCGGCTCGGGTGCGGCGATATGGTGCGCGTCGGACGTGAGGCCGACGCCGGCGAGGTAGGCGTACACCCGGGCGCCGCGAGCCTTTGCGTGCTCCTCGGATTCGAGAACGATGATGCCCGAACCCTCTCCCATGACGAATCCGTCGCGGGTCACGTCGTACGGGCGCGAGGCGCCGGCGGGGTCGTCGTTGCGGCGGGACAAGGCCTGCATCGCGTCGAACGCGCCGAGGCAGACGGGGTGCGTCGCCGCCTCGGTTCCTCCGGCGACGACGACGTCGGCACGCCCGTCCATGATCATCCGGTACGCGGTCGCGATCGCCTCCGCGCCGGAGGCGCAGGCGGACACCGGGGCATGCGCCCCGGCCTTGGCGCCGATCTCGAGTTCCACGTACGCGGACGGCGAGTTCGGCATGAGCATGGGTACCGTCAAGGGAAGGACGCGCGCGGCGCCCTTCTCCTTGATGGTGTCCCACGCGTTGAGCAGCGTCCACACCCCGCCAATACCGGAGGAAACCGCCGCGCCGAGACGAAGCGGGTCGACGTCGGGAGAACCGGCGTCGGCCCACGCCTCGCGCGTCGCGACGATCGCCATCTGCGCGGACGGGTCCATGCGCTTGGTCTCCGGGCGCGAGAGGACTTCCTCGGGACGGACGGCGACCTGACCGGAGAAGGTGACCTCGAGGCCGTACTTCTCCCCCCAGTCGTTGTCCAGCGTCCGGACCCCTGAACGGCCCGCGAGCGCGCCCTCCCAGGTGGACGGAACGTCCCCGCCGAGCGGCGTGGTCATCCCCAATCCGGTGACAACAACCTTCGTCATAGCTCCTCCGAGCGGTGGTGGTGACGGCCGCCGGACGGCGGCCGGAACGTGCTTAGGACTGAGCGCCGGTGATGTACTGGACGGCGTCGTTGACGGTGACGAGGTTCTTGACGTCCTCGTCGGGGATGCGGACGTCGAACTTCTCCTCCGCAAGCGTCACGATCGTCATCATCGACAGCGAGTCGATGTCGAGGTCGTCGGTGAAGGACTTGTCGCCCACCACCTCCGCGGCGTCGAGGCCGGTCTCCTCGGCGACGATCTCGGCGAGGCCCGCGAGGACCTCCGTGTCGGACAATGCCATGGGTATCTCCTTCGGTTGGATCGATGCGTGCGCATCCGTTCGCGTGCGAACACTCATAGGTTACGGAAGAACGACCACCTGGGCCGCGAAGACGAGCCCGGCGCCGAAGCCTATCTGAAGGGCGATATCGCCCGACTTCACCGCGCCGTCGCGCATGAGGCGCTCGGTCGCGAGCGGGATCGACGCGGCGGACGTGTTGCCCGAATCCGCGATGTCGCGGCCGACGACGACGTCGTCCCGGAGCCCGACGCTCTTGATCATCTGGTCGATGATCCGCATGTTGGCCTGGTGGGGGATGAACACGTCGATGTCCTCGGGCTTGAGCCCCGCGGCCTCGATCGCCTGGGCGGCGACCTTGGGCATCTCGAACGACGCCCACTTGAAGACGCTCCCGCCCTCCTGGCGGAGCGTCGGGAAGGGGATGTCCTTGTCGCGGAAGTCGAGCCACGACGCCGTCATGTCGATCAGGGGCGCGCCCTCGGCCTTCGATCCCCACACCGTCGGCCCGATCGCCGGCTCCGTCGAGGGGCCGATGACGATCGCGCCGGCGCCGTCCCCGAGCAGGAACGAGATCGAGCGGTCCGTCGGGTCGACGAAGTCGCTCATCTTCTCCGCGCCCACGACCAGGACGTACTCGCTCTGCCCCGCGCGGACGAGCGCGTCGGCCTGCGCGATCGCGTAGCAGTAGCCGGCGCACGCCGCCGAGACGTCGTACGCGGCTGCGGTACCGCATCCGAGGCGATCGGCGAGGACTGGCGCGGCGCCCGGCGTCATCGTCGGGTAGGTGAAGGTCGAGAAGATGATCGTCGTGATCTGCCCGGCGTCGATCCCCGCCGCGGCGATCGCGTCGCGGGCCGCGCGCTCGGCGAGGTCGACCACGGACGTCTCGGGGTTCGCGCGCACCCGCGTCACGATGCCGGTGCGCTGGCGGATCCACTCGTCCGACGAGTCGATCGGGCCCGCCAGTTCGTCGTTCGTCACGAGGTTCTCCCCGCGGGCGGCGCCGAGGCCGAGGATGCGGGAGAACTCGGGGCCGCGCTTGATCGAGATACGGGTCACGACTGTGTCTCCAATAGTTCTCGGGCGGGTTCAAGGTCCGCCGGGGTCTTGAGGGCAACGCGGGGGACGTCCGGCATGCTCCGCTTGGCGAGTCCGGCGAGGACGCCGCCCGGGGCGGCCTCGATCAGGGCCGTGACGCCTCGGCTGAGCATCTCGCCTTGGCACAGGTCCCATCGCACGGGGTTGGCGACCTGCGCGACCATGCGATCGAGCGCCTCGCTACCGGACGCGACGGCCGTGCCGTCGGCGTTGGTCAGGAGCACGGCGCGCGGCTCGTGCGTCGCGACGTTCGCCGCCGCCTCCGCGAGCGCGTCGACGGCCGGGCGCATATACGACGTGTGAAAGGCGCCGGCGACCTGAAGCTCGACGACCCGAGCCTTCGGTGGCGCGTCGGCGACGAAGGCGTCGATCGCGGCCTTCGCGCCCGCCGCGACCACCTGACCTCCGCCGTTGACGTTCGCCGGCGTCAGGCCGAGCGACTCCAGGCGCGCGAGGACCTCGTCGGGATCCCCGCCGAGCACCGCCGCCATCGATGTCGCCTCCGAGGCCGCGGCCGCCGCGGCCATCGCTTTCGCGCGTACGGAAACCAGGCGCATCGCGTCCTCGTCGGTCATCACCCCGGCGAGGGCCGCCGCTGCAAACTCGCCGACGGAGTGACCGGCGGCGAGGCCCGGGAGGGCGTCGCCGAGGAGTTCGCGCGCGGTGGCGAGTGCGGTCGCGACGAGAAGCGGCTGGGCGACGGCCGTGTCGCGGATCGTGTCGGCGTCGGACGTCGTGCCGTGAGCGACGAGGTCGATGCTGGCGGCGTCGGAGTACGACGCGATGCGCGCGGCGACCGAGGGGAGTTCGAGCCAGGGGGCGAGCATCCCGGGGGATTGGGCGCCCTGTCCGGGGCAGGCGACGGCTAGCACGCTCTATAGGGTGCCCGATCCGCGCCCTCTTCGCTCATCCGGGCGCCTCCAACGTCGGCCGCGCGTCTTGTACATTTCCTACAACGGCGCATGCGTCGAGTCGCGCAGGCGCCCGAGCGCGAAGGCGATATCGAGCACGTGTGCGTCGCGCGTGTTGAGCGCGTCCCACCCCGCGAGGTCGGTGACCTTCTTCAGCCGGTACCGCACGGTGTTGGCATGGACGAACATCGTGCGCGACGCGAGTTCGAGCGATCGTCCGCACGCGAGGAACGTCAACACGGTCTCTGCGAGAGCCCCGCCCGCGGCGACGATCGGGTCGTACGCGACGGCGATGAGCCGCTCGCGTGCCGCGACATCGCCGACGAGCACGCGTTCGGGCAGCAGGTCGTCGGCGTTCACGGGGCGCGGGGCGAGCGACCAGGCGGGGGCGGCGATCACTCCCGCCAGCGCCGCGCGCGTGGACTTCGCGACCTCGAGGAGGCTGACGGCGCGCGGCCCGATCACCACGGGCCCGGGGCCGAAGTTCGGCAGAAGCGCCTCGCTCAGGGCGGCGGGGTCCTCGTCCGTCCGGGCAATGACGATGAGATCCCCGCCGTGGATCCCGACGAGGGCTCCTCGGGCGGAGCGACGAATCGTGCGGCGCAATTCCGCGCTCTCTACCTCCCCGAGCGTCCCGTCCGTCAGCCCGACCATGACGAGCGTCGGACCGGCTTTCCAGCCGAGAGCCGCGGCCCGCGATGGCAGCTCATCGTCCATCTGGCCCCGCACGAGCGCGTCGACGACGAGCGCCTCGAGCCGCGCATCCCAGGCGCCGCGGGACTCGGCCGCCCTCGCGTAGACCTCGGCGGCGCTGAAGGCGATCTCACGTGAATACCGAAGGATCGCCTCGCGGAGCTCCGGCTCTGTGCCGGGAGGGGCGAGCTCGTCGCAGTGGTCCTCGACGACTTTCACGACGGTTCGGACGATGCTGAGCGTGTGCTGGAGGGATACGGATCGCGTGAGCTCGGGCGGGGCGGCGGCGAAGACCTCGGCCGCCCCTCGACCCGGGGACTGAGGGTTCGCGTACCAGGAGACGAAGGCGTTGATGCCCGCCTGCGCGACCGTGCCGACCCATGACCTTTCGCGCGCGGGAAGCTCCCGAAACCAGGGATACTCTGCATCGAGGCTCGTGATGGCCGCGGTGGAGAGAACCCCCGTCGCCGAACGAAGCTTCCGGAGAGTCTCTGCTCGGGTGTCGCGGGTGGCCATACCCGTCAGCATAGGGCGAGATTGTGGGAACTCGACAAACGTCGCGTCGCCTACGCGCCGCGCGCACCGATAGGTTGGGACCGGAAGGCAGGGAGAGAATGCCGCGACCTCAGGGCAAACCCGTTCTCGGCGCCGCCGTCGGCGCCGCCCTCGGATTCATCGTCGCGCTCGTGCTCCAGCAGGGGGGCGTGGTGCCGCCGACGCGCCTCGTGCTATTCGCGCTCGTCGGCACCCTAGCGAGCGCGGGCTCGCTGCTGTTGACCGTCGCGTTCCGGCGCGTCGCGCCGCTCGTCGTTCAGGCCGTGTGCCTGGCGACCGTGGTCTTCGCCCTGACCGGCATCCCCGCGATGCGCGACCACGGCGGCCTGACCGGACCGTGCGAGGCCGCCGCGACGTCGTCCGTCCCCGACACGGCAATCGCGGCGGATACGTCCGTCGGCGACCCGTTCGACCTCGATCCCGACGGGACGCTCGACTACCGGGTCTCGGTCCCCGGCGGTCTGTCGAACTGGCGCTACTCGGCCTCGATCGACGTGGGCGGCATACCGATCGTGCTGTGGAACGACAGCTTCCCGGACGAGACGTTCGGGCCCGTCTACGAGGGCACCGAGGACATCGGGGAGGACCTCGCGACCCTCGAGGACATCACAGGGCTCCGGATCACCGGCGTCTATCACGTCACGGGGTGGGTCGCGGGCGACGAGGGCCGCTGCGACATCGACGCGTACGTCCGCCTCAAGCCGCCCCATCTCTTCTCGGGCGCGATCCTCGTCGGGCTCTGGGCGGCCGCCGCCTTCGCGCTGCTCATCGGGAGCGTGTACGCGGTCCAGGCCGCGCAGGCGAGGCGAAACACGCGCTCATCCACCGATCTCTAGTCACGGCGATCCCGGCTGGTTAGCGTGGAACGCAACCTCGGGAGGGTTGCGTAGTGAATACACAAGGAAAGCCGATCATCGGCGCGTTGCTAGGAGCGCTCGCGGCGCTCATCGTCATCTTGATCCTCATGTTCGGCGCCATCGTGCCGCCGACCCAGTTCGTCGTGTGGGGCCTCCTCGGTCTCGGAGTGATTGCGGGTTCACTCCTCCTCACGACCGCGTTCCGTTCGGCGAGATTCGTTACCGTCCTCGTCGTGTCCGTCGCCATGCTGGTGTGGTCGGCCGTCGGGTTGCCGTCGCACAACGCAAACGGCGACCTCACCGGCGGGTGCACGCTCGCCGGAACCTCGACCGGCGCCGACGGCTCGCCTCTCGACGCGGCGACGCCGGGATCGACCTCCGTCTCCGATCCTTTCGTCATCGATCCCGGCGGCGAGATCGAGTGGTCCGGCTCCACGCCGGGCGCGTTCGAGGGCTGGAAGGGGTCGATCGCCGTCGACTTCGGCGGATTCCCGATCCCCGTGTGGTCCAACGGTCACGAGAACTCGGGGCTCGACCCCGACGAGGGCGGCACGATCGACGTCGGCGGTCAGGTCGACGACTTCGAGGGCTCGACCGGGATCGCGCTCGCCGGGGTCTTCCACCTGGTCGGGAACATCCACTCGGCGGACGGCGCGTGCGATATGGACGCGTACCTCGAGCTTCCCTCGGATGGCCTCTTCTCGGGACTCGTGTTGATCGTCCTGTGGGTGCTGCTCGCGGTCGTCCTGGTCGTGCTCGTCGTGCTCATGCTCCCGGTGTGCCGGGTTCGCAAGGCGGCGAGGAATGCTCCGTCCGGGGCAACCGACGCGGTCGCCGCGGCTGGGGCAGGGGTCCCAGGGGCGGGGGAGACGCCGTCGGCGGCGTCACCGTCGGTCGCCAGTCCGGCACCGAAGAAGCCGGCACCGAAGAAGCTGGCACCGAAGAAGCCGGCGCCCAAGAAGCCGGACGCGAACGGGTAGGCCTCCGGCCACGCCAACGAGGAAGGGGCCCCGCCTGCTGGCGGGGCCCCTTCACGTTCTCGACCGGCGCTAGGCGTCGCCGCCCGCGTTGCCGGACGTGCCTGCCCTCGGGTCGAGCAGCTGGTACTTGTTGATCGCCGTCGCGACGGATCCCTCCGGAACCTCGCCGCGCCGCTCGAGCTGCTGGAGTACGCGCGTGGCCGTCGACGGCCCGTCGATGTGGAAGAACCGCCGCGCCGCCGGCCGCGTGTCGGAGAAGCCGAATCCGTCCGCACCGAGCGTCGCGTAGTCGCCGGGGATCCACGCCCGGATCTGATCGGCGACGAGGTGGTCGTAGTCCGTCGTGGCGACGAAGGGACCGGGCTCGTCGTGGAGGACGCGCGTGACGTACGGGACGCGTGGCGACGCGCCCGGGTCGAGGAACGCGTCTTCCTCGCATTCGAGGGCCTCGCGCCGGAGCTCGCTCCACGAGGTCACCGACCACACGTCGGCGCGCACCCCCCAGTCGTCCGCGAGCAACTGCTGCGCCTCCATCGCCCACGGCACGGCGACGCCCGACGCGAGGATCTGCGCGCGCGGCCCCTCGCCCTCGGCTCGGCTCACGCGGTGGATGCCCTTGAGGATGCCCTCGACGTCGACGTCGGCCGGCTCCTCGGGCTGCGTGATCGGCTCGTTGTAGACGGTGAGGTAGTAGAAGACGTTGGGGTCACGGTCCGACGGGTTTCCGTACATCCGCTCGATGCCGTCGCGGACGATGTGCCGGATCTCGTAGGCGTACGCCGGGTCGTAGGCGACGACGGCGCGGTTCGTCCCGGCGAGAAGGGGAGAGTGGCCGTCGGCGTGCTGCAGGCCCTCGCCCGTCAGCGTCGTCCGCCCGGCGGTCGCGCCCACGAGGAAGCCGCGCGTCAGCTGGTCGCCCGCCGCCCAGAACTGGTCGCCCGTCCTCTGGAAGCCGAACATCGAATAGAAGATGTACACCGGAACGAGCGGCACGCCGTGCGTCGCGTAGGAGGTGCCGACCGCTTGGAACGCCGCGGCCGACCCTGCCTCGTTGATGCCCGTGTGCATGATCTGCCCGGACTCGGACTCCTTGTACGAGAGCATGAGTTCGCGGTCGACCGGCAGGTAGTTCTGGCCTCGCGTGTTGAAGATCTTGGCGCTGGGGAAGATCG
>Ga0316575_10000174_pt1 | contig 16586 bp, 19 predicted proteins | sample J5NA_FD_203072 | JGI IMG/M metagenome (GOLD analysis project Ga0316575, IMG submission 203072) | Rhizosphere microbial communities from salt marsh grasses in Alabama, United States - J5-7_050615r2r3 | ecosystem: Host-associated > Plants > Roots > Rhizosphere | place: USA: Alabama | collected...
GAGGCCGACGACGAGCAGACCGCCGCGGGGCGCGGTCCCGGGGGTCATGACCGCTCGATCCTGAGGTCGAGGAAGTGCGTCGCGCAGGAGATGCACGGGTCGTAGTTGCGGATCGCGTGCTCGCACCGGTGGGTGAGCGTGTGATCGTCGAGGTCGACCCACTGCTGCGCCGCCGTCTTGAGGTCGAGTTCGATCGACGGCTGGTTCTGCGACGTCGGTGGCACGATCTGGGCGTCCTCGATGATGCCGTCCTCGTCGGTGATGTACCGGTGGAAGATGATGCCTCGCGGGGCTTCCGAGGCGCCCATGCCCTCGCCCTTGGCGGGCTTCACCTCGACGGACGGTGCCGCCCCGTCCTTCCATTCGTCGATGATGCGGATGGCTTCCTCGAACGCGTACGCGAGCTCGACGCCGCGCACGATGATCGACTTGAACTGGTTGCGGCACGTGGTGCCGAGGCCGGCGGCGAGCGCGGCCTCCTTGCACCGGTCGGACAACTGGTCGAAGTTGAGGGTGTACCGAGCGAGCGGTCCCACCATGTACATCCCGCCGTCGAAGGTCGCGTGCAACGCGTTCGAGTGTTCGACGTGGAACTCCTTGACGTGCTTGGGGAACTCGCTCACGGGAAATTCGACGCCGGAGGTCGACACGACGGTCCCGCGCTCGATCGCGTAATAGTCGGGGTGGCGGAGCGCGACGTACTCGTACGGCTGCTCCATGTCGGGGAAGTCGAACGTGGCGACGAGCTTGACCGCCTCAAGCGACTCCTCGAGCCCCTGGACGAGGGCGGGCCGGTGCTTCATCAACTCGGCCTTCGTCGGGAAGCGGTAGAAGCCGCCGACCTTCACGTTGACGGGGTGGATCGACCGCCCGCCCACGAGGTCCATGAGGTCGTTGCCCGCCTTCTTGATACGCAGTGCCATCTCGACCACGGGGCCGTGATCGGCGGCCATCTCGATAACGGAGTCGTACCCGAGGAAGTCGGGGGCGTGGAGCATGAACATGTGCAGTGCGTGGCTCTCGATCCACTCGCCGCAGTACAGGAGTCGGCGCATCGCCTGGATCTCCGGGGTGGTCTCCGCGCCGGCGATCGACTCGATCGCCTCGACCGACGCCGTCTGGTAGGCGACGGGGCAGATGCCGCAGATGCGCGCGGTGATGTCCGGCGGCTCCGTGTACTTGCGGCCGCGGAGGAACGCTTCGTAGAAGCGCGGGGGCTCGAAGATGTTGAGCTTGACCGACTCGACCACGCCGTCCTTGATGGCGATGTGCATCCCGCCCTCGCCCTCGACGCGCGCGAGCATTCCGACCTGGAGGACCTGGCTGCCGTCCTTGAGCTGGTGCGTCATTTCGCTACCCCCTGCGTGGCGATGGATGCCTTCTCGTAGCGTTCGGATTCGGCCTTGAAGGCCTCGGCGTTCGCGTTGAACGTGCGGTAGACGCGCGCGACGTCGGCGTCGCTCATGCCGAGCTCGACGAGCTGGGCCGCGAGCGCCGCGGTGTTGGGCGTGTCCTGCGGACCGAAGCACCCGTAGCACCCGCGGGAGAACGACGGGCAGAGCGCGTTGCACCCGGCCTGGGTGACGGGGCCGAGGCACGGCATCCCCTTGGCGACGGCGACGCACGTGGTACCGCGTCGCTTGCACTCGACGCAAACGGAATACGTCGGGATGCGAGGCGTGCGTTTCTGGATGAACGCCGCGAGCACCTCGATCAGCTGGTGCTTGTCGATGGGGCATCCGCGGAGTTCGAAGTCCACGTTGATGTGGTCCGCGATCGCGGTGGAGGTGTCGAGCGTCGAGAGGTACTCGGGGTGCGCGTAGACGATCGAGCGGAACTCGTCCACGTCGCCCCAGTTGCGCAGAGCCTGGATGCCACCCGCGGTCGCGCACGCCCCGATGGTGATGACCGTGCCGGACTTCTCGCGGATCTCGTGGATGCGCTCGGCGTCCTCGGGCGTCGTGATCGAGCCTTCGACGAGCGAGACCTCGTACGGGCCTTCGACGAAGGCGCGCGTAGCCTCGGGGAAGTAGGCGATGTGGACGGCGCCGACGATGCTGAGCAACTCGTCCTCGCAGTTAAGGAGGCTCAGCTGACATCCGTCGCACGAGGCGAACTTCCATACGGCGAGCTTGGGTAGGGGTGCGTCGGACATGTCAGAGCTCCCACTTCTGCATCAGGGGTGCGAGCACCTCGTAGGTCTGCACCGGGCCGTCCATGCAGACGAAGTGCTCCCGTAGTTGGCAGTGGCCGCAGAGGCCGATGCCGCACTTCATGCTTCGTTCCATCGAGAGGCGGATCGCGGACGCGGGGACGCCGCGCTGGCGAAGCTCGTTCGCCGACGCGCGCATCATCACCTCCGGCCCGCAGACCAGCGCCAGGGTGTGGGACGGATCGAAGTCCGCGCGCCCGATGAGTTGCGTCACGAAGCCGACGCGTCCCTTCCAACCGTGCGGCCCCGAGTCGACGGTGACCTCGACGTTCATGCCCTCAAGGTCCGCCCATCGCCGGAGCTGGTCGCCGAAGAGGATGTCGGCGGGCGTCCGCGCCCCGTACAGCAGCACGACGCGGTTGTACTGATCGCGCTCGGCTAGCAGTTCGAGGATGGCGGGGCGGAGCGGCGCGAGGCCGATCCCACCGGTGATGATGACGACGTCGCCGCCCTTGCCTTCGGTGACGTCCCAGCTCGTCCCGTACGGCCCGCGGACTCCGACCTGGGATCCGACCGGCGTGTTCACGAGGGCGCGGGAGACGCTCCCGACCTCGCGGATGGTGTGGATGAGCGGGCCGTCCTCGACGGGGCTCCCGCTGATGGAGATCGGGACCTCGCCCACGCCGAACGCGCTGAGCATGGTGAACTGCCCGGCCCTGAACTCGAGCGGAACACCGTCGGCGGGCTCGAGTTCGAGCGTGTAGGTGTCGTGGATGTCGTGGTCGACCGCCACGACCGTGAACGGGCGCGGGAGCATCGGGTCGGCGGGGGCCTTCGCGCGGGCCTTCGTCGCCGGCATGTCAGCTGCCCGCCGTCCCGTACAGGTCGAGCAGGCGTAGCCGCGCCGCCTCGAGCCGCTCGTACATGACGACGGCGACCCTCTGCATCAGCGCGTACCCGACGACGGCGTCGTCCTCGCACTTCTTGCGCAGGCACTCGCCGTCGAAGGCGACGGCGCTCGTCTCCTCGGACGCGCTGGCGTCGAACAGCCACTTGTACGGCGGGACGAGCCACGTCCATCCGACCACGCCGCCGGCGTCGACCGTGTCGAGGATGCTGCCTCCGCCGCGCGCGGGGTCGTGGACCTGGATGGCGATGCGACCCTTTCGGATCACGTAGAACGTGTCCGCCTTGTCGCCCTCCTTGAAGAGGATCTCGCCGTCCTTGAAGTGGACGTTGCGGGCGCAGCCCGCGAGGAACTCGATCAACTCCGGGTCGAGCCCCTTGAAGAACGGGTGCTCCGGAAGGTAGTCCTTGATCTCCTTGATGGCGCTCATGTCCGTGCTCCTACTTCCTCGCCGATGCGGGCGCGCCGCGGAGGGCGGCAGCCTCGGCGGTGATGTCGATTCCTACGGGGCACCACGTGATGCAGCGTCCGCACCCGACGCATCCCGTCATGCCGAACTGGTCCTCCCACGCCGCGAGCTTGTGGGTGATCCATTGGCGATAGCGCGATCGACCACTCTCGCGGACGCTCCCGCCGTGGATGTACGAGAACTCCTCGTTGAAGCACGAGTCCCACACCCGGTGACGTTCCGTCGCGTTCCCGGTGAGGTCCGTGACGTCGTCGACCGAGGTGCAGAAGCACGTGGGGCACACGAGCGTGCAGTTGGTGCAGGACAGGCATCGGGACGCGACGTCGTCCCAGTGCGGGCTCTCCGCACTCGCGTACATCAGGTACTTGAGCCCGTCGGTGTTGAGGTCGCGCCCCATGTGGAGCGCGGCGTCCTTCGCGACGTCGTCGGCCGCCGTCTTGTGCTCGGGCGTCGCCTCCTTCGCGCCGATCGCGTCGAGTACCTCCGCGCCACGTTCGGAACCGACGTCGACGACGAAGGTGTGCGAGCCGGGCGCGAGGACCTCGGTGAGGCTCAGGTCGTATCCCTCCGACGGCTTGGGCCCCGCGCCCACCGACGCGCAGAAGCACGTGCCGGACGGGGTGCCGCAGGTGACGGACACGATGAACGCGTCTTTCCGTCGTCCGGCGTAGTGGGCGTCGGCGAACGGCCGGCTGCCGAGGACGACGTCGTGGATCGCGATCGCCTTGAGGTCGCACCCGCGGACGCCGAGAAGCGCGTACGGCGCGGCGTCGTCCGTCGGCGCGGACTCGACGGCGATGCCGCCCTTCGCGTCCCTCTTCCCGCGCCAGAGCAACTCGTCGGCGGGGAAGAGCACGGGCTTCATCGACTGCGCGCCGGCCGCGTAGCCGAAGAACGCGTCGTCGCCTCGGTCGGTGAGGCGGTAGTGCGCGGCCTCCTGCTCGTCGCCGACGCCGCGCGGCAGTTGGTCGACGGATTCGATAGGCGCGTTGACGATGGCACCATCCCGAACGGTGGGAGCGATCACGGTGAACCCGCGCCCCCGTAGTTCCGTGATGAGCGCGTCCAGACCCTCGATATCGAGCGTTCGGGTGGTGTTCATAAGCCCCCTCCGATGGATGGCTCCCTTGATTCACGGTAAGGCTCGCATTACTTTCCCGAATGGGACCTAGGTCACTTTCCGATTATGGGAAGGCAAAGGTTGCGTAATTCTCGAACTGTCGGCGGGGGCCGCCGCGTCGATAGACTGGCCGCACGCACACCGCCGAAACTGGAGCCGCCGTGTCCCCCATCCGACCCGTAGCGCGCCGCGCGGCGGCCGCGATCGCCGCCCTCCTCGCCCTCGCGAGCGTCGCCGGTTGCGCGTCGTCTAGCGACGCGCCGTACACGATCACCGACACCTGGGTGAAGAGCGCCGACTCCGGGATGACCGCTGCGTTCGGGCTCCTGACGAACACCACCGACGACCCCGTGACCATCGTGTCCGCGACATCGCCGGTGGCAAGCAAGGTCGAACTCCACGAGGTGGTGATGGGTGACGGCGGCGCCATGGTGATGCAGCCCAAGCCCGGCGGCTTCGAGATCGGCCCCCACGAGACGCTCACGCTTGAGCCAGGCGGATTCCACATCATGCTGATGGGGGTGAAGCAGCCGATCGTCGCGGGCGACGACGTCGAGATCACCCTGACGATGGACGACGGATCGACGCTGACGTTCCACGCGATCGCAAAGGACTTCGCCGGGGCGAACGAGAACTACACCGGCGGCGTGGCGGCATCACCGAGCCCGAGCGCCGCGGCCTGACCGCGAGATGACCGAGCGGTCGCAGGGCGCCGAGGAGCGCGACGACGCGCCTAGCGGTCCGAGCCGACGCGGGTTCCTCTACGGAGGCGTCGCGGTCGGCCTCGGCGCAGCCGCAGGGGCGGCCGCCGGACGCGCCGGGCTGATCCCGGGAGGTCTCCCCGACCGGCCCGACACCGCCGGCGTCAACGGCGCGTCGACCGTGGCGTTCTTCGGCCCCCACCAGTCGGGCATCGAAACGCCGCCGCCCGCGTTCGTCGCGTACCTCTGCTTCGATCTGCGGGACGACGCGGATCGCGCCGCGCTCGGGCGGATGATGCGCCTGCTCAGCGACGACGCGCGTCGCCTCATGGCGGGCGAAGCCGCGCTTGCCGACCTCGAGCCGGAGCTCGCCGCCCGGCCCGCCAACCTCGTCGTCACCTTCGGATTCGGGCGCGAGCTTGTACGACGCGCGGACCCGGGCGCCGTACCCGCGTGGCTCGGACCCCTCCCCTCGTTCGGCATTGATCGCCTCGACGAGCGGTGGACCGGCGGGGACTTCCTCGTCGCGATCGGCGGAGACGACGCCATGACTATCGCGCACGCGGCCCGGCTGATACTCCGCGACGCCGACCGGTTCGCGACGCTCCGCTGGCGTCAGGACGGGTTCCGCCGCAGCTACGGGACCGATCCCTCGGGCCAGACGATGCGCAACCTGTTCGGGCAGGTCGACGGGACCGTGAATCCCGTCCCCGGCACGCAGGACTTCGCGAACCTCGTCTGGGCGACCGAGCCCGGCTGGCTCGTCGGCGGCACCTCGATGGTGCTGCGCCGCATCCGCATGGACCTCGACGGCTGGGACAAGGTCGACCGCGCCGGGCGAGAGAACACCATCGGGCGGCGCCTGTCCGACGGCGCGCCGATCACCGGCGGGCGCGAGACGGACGCCCCCGACTTCGACGCCGTCGACGCGCTCGGTTTCCCGGTGATCAGTTCGGACGCCCACATCCGTCGGGCCCACGGCGCGAGCCCGGCGGAGCGTTTCGTGCGCCGCCCCTATACGTACGACGAGACGCCGCCCGCGGGCGAGCTGTCCGATGTCGGCCTGCTGTTCGCGACGTTCCAGGCCGACGTCGAGCGCCAGTACGTGCCGGTCCAGCGACGGCTCGCCGAAGCGGACCTGCTCAACGTTTGGACGGTGCCGGTCGGGTCTGCGGTGTTCGCGATCCCGCCGGGGTGCACCGACGGGGGATTCGTCGGCGAGACACTGCTCGGCTGACGACCGAGCGTCGGCTACCCCGCGAGGTTCCCTCCGTCGCTCGCGACCGGGATTCGAATCGCGATCTCGAGCCCGCCCCCCTTGCGCGGCGCCGCATCGACGGATCCGCCGTGGGCCTCGGCGACGCGTCGGATTATCGGAAGGCCGAGCCCGTGCCCGTCGCGCTCGCTCCGCGACTCGCCGCGTTCGAATCGCTCGAACAGGCGGGGGATAGACGAGCGCGGAATCCGTGTCCCGGTGTTCGCGACCTTCACCGCGGCGTGCCCCTCGCTCACGCCCGTGGCGCACGCGATGCGTCCGCCGGCATCGAGGTTGTACTTCACCGCGTTGTCGAGCGCGTTAGCGACCATGCGCCCCAGAAGCACCGGGTCGCCATCAACCGGGGCGTCGGAGAGGTCGAGATCCACTTCGATCCCAGCGCGCGCCGCGTCGTCCGCCACGGCGCTCACCGCGGAGGCGACCACATCGGCCAGATCGACACGTTCGCGGCCGTACCCGACGTCGTCCGCGCGAGCCAGCGTCAGCAGCGAGTTCACAAGCGACTCCGACCGGTCGACCTGGGTACGCACCTCGGACGCGAAGGCCCGCGTCCCCGGGGGAACACGGCGCTGCTCCAGGGTGTTGTCCGCCATCGCACCGAGCACGGCGAGCGGCGTCCTCAACTCGTGCGACGCGTCCGCGGCGAAACGCTGCCGCGCCTCGAACGCGGACTCGAGCCTGTCGAGCATCCCGTTGAAGGCCGTCTTGAGGCGACGGAACTCATCGTCCGGGCCGTCGGCAGGGAGGCGGCGCGAGAGGCTCGACGCGGAGAGCGCGTTCGCCTCGCCCACGACCTCGTCGATCGGAGCGAGCACGCGTCCCGCGAGCCACCACGACACGGGGATAGCGATGACGGCCACGACGACGGCCGCGAGGATCGAGATACGCAAGAGGTCGTGGAGAACATTCTGGCGCGCCTGCTCCTGGACGTCGTGGATCGCGACGGCGATTTCGTCATTCGGACCGCCGACGACGAAGAGGTCGGGGCCGCCCTGCCCCTGCTTCTGGCCGGGGCCGGGTTGTTGAGGTAGGTCCGGGACGCTGACGCCCGCTTCCTGGAGCGCGTCGCGGAACGCCTGCGCGCGCGCCTCGGCCTCCGCCGCGGGCGTCGTCTTCGCCGCCATGAACGAGTACGCCGTAGCGACGAGCACCGCCGCGAGGACGGCAAACAACACGGCGAATAGCACGGTGATCTTGAGTCGGACGGTAAGTCTCACGATTCCCCCTCGGGAACGAGCCGGTATCCCCGGCCTTTGAGCGTTTCGATGATCCCGGGCTCGCCGAGCTTGCGACGCAGCGTGACCATCGTGACGCGAACGGCGTTGGTGAACGGATCGGTGTACTCGTCCCACACCTTCTCGAGCAGGTGCTCCGCCGACACGAGACGCCCGGGTTGGGACGCGAGTACTTCGAGGACGGCGAACTCCTTGGGCGAGAGGGAGATCGTGCGCCCCGCGCGCGTCGCACGCTGCGAGTGCGGATCGACCACGAGGTCGCCCACGGTGAGGACAGGTGCCGTCGCGACCTCCGTCCGACGGGCGAGGGATCGAATCCTCGCGACGAGTTCCGCCATCGCGAACGGCTTCGAAAGGTAGTCGTCGGCGCCTATCTGCAGCCCAGAGACGACGTCCTCGATGGCGCGCGCCGCGGTGAGCATGAGGATGCGCGGCGACTGCTCCATCGCGACGAGTCGGCGGCAGACGTCGTCACCGTGGATGCCCGGCAGGTCGCGGTCGAGCACGACGACGTCGTACTCCGTGGTGTCGGCCTTCGCGAGCGCCTCGACCCCGTCCGGGGCGACGTCGACCGCCATGCGTTCCCGCCGCAGTCGCAACGCGATCTCCCGTGCGAGCGCCGCGTGATCTTCAACCACGAGTATCCGCATGCAGGCCTCCCTCCCCGCAATCGTCCTACGTCACCGCGACGTTGTCGCCCACGGCGAGGTCGTCCGAATCGACCGCGGTCGATTGGCCCGTGGTCGCCCGTACGGTGACGGGGACGTACACCAGCCCCCCGTCGCGGATCGCGCGGACCACCGTCGTCCCGTCGTCACGCTTGACGATCGCCGCAGGCGGCACCAAGAGAGCGTCCGCCGCGAGCGGGATCGACGCTTTGACGGTGACATCCACCTTGTCGCCCAGGCCTTCGACGGGCTCATCGAGCAACGCCGTCGCCGCGTACTCTCCCGTCGTCGAGTCGAGCCCCGCCGAGATCGACGCGATTGTCGCCGCCACGGACGAACCGTCGGGAAGGCGCACGGTGACCGCCTGCCCCGCGGTGATCGAAGCGCGATCGGCGGGCGCGACCGAGAACGTTGCGACTCGCGAGGTGTCGCTCACCGTCATCACCGTATCGCCGGCGCCGACAGCGTCGCCGACCGCGAGCGCGACGTCGGTGACGATGACGTCCGCCGGGCGCATCACGACGGACTGGAAGGGGAACGTCGTCGTCTCGTCCAGTCCGTATGCGTCCTCGAAATCGCGGACCATCTCGCGCGTCGTCCCATAGTACGAACTGTCGACGATCACACTCCCGGCCGCGTTGTACCCGAGTGCCGCGAGCGCCGACTCGATCGCGAGGACGTCACTTCCCGTGTCCCCCGAGGCAAGCGGACGCCACAGCACAGCGTCCCCTTCCAGGAACACGACGGGTACGTTGTTCACGCGGTACATCACGTCGCCGCTCGCCAACACCGTCGACGCGGGCGCGACCCACGTCACGATCCCGCTGCCCGACGCGGCCGCTGCGCCGCGAGCGTCGGTCGACGACGACGCCTGGTATACGACGGGGAACGCGCCGTCGTACGTAAGCACTCCGGAAAACGACACGGTCTCGAATAGGTCGCCACGCTGGACGATGGACGTTTCGTACGCGGGACTCGCGCTCACATCCGGAACGGAGCTCGAGCAACCGGCTAGCGTGGCGACGGCGACAAGGGCCGCGCCGAGAGCGAACCGGCGAAAACGGAGTCGATCGATCACGTCAGGACCTCAGCGCTTCGGTCGGGGACATTTGGGAGGCGCGTACCGCCGGGTAGAGACCGGCGACTGCACCGATGGCGAGCGCGCTCGCGATTCCGCCGACGATCGCGACGAGCGGAAGCACGACCCTCCACCCCTGGCTCAGTGCGTACACGGCGGTCACGGCGGAGCCGAGCCCCACACCCGCGAGGCCCCCGATGCCCGCGAGCGCGAGCGCTTCAAGCAGGAACTGTCCGCGGATGTGGCGCCGCGTCGCGCCGAGGGCGCGCCGGAGGCCGATCTCGCCGCGACGCTCCATCACGCCAATGACCATGACGTTCGCGATGCCGACGCCGCCCACCAGGAGCGCGACCGCGCCCAGGCCGAGAAAGAGGGACGTGAACGCGGAGTCGGCGGCGAGCTGCGCCTGGAGCGCGTCGGACGGCCGGCTCACCTCGACCTCCTCGGGGTTCTCGGGATCCGCTGTCGCCCCGAGCACGCCGCGGACGTCCTCGACGAACCGCGGATCGGTCTGCACGTAGACGGTGCTCGGGTTGAGGTCGGCGCCGAGGTACGTCTCGGCCGCCCCCATGCCCATCAGCGCCGAGCGATCGAGGTCGGCGGCCAGCGGAAACGGGCGAAGGACGCCGACGACCGTGAACCACTGGTCGCCGATCAGAATCTGCTGCCCATCGCCCACGTCGGTGATCCCGAGTCGTTCCGCCGCGACGGAGCCGAGTACGACGACGGGGAAGTCGGCCGTCGCCGCGTTGAGCCACTCGCCCTCAGCCACGGACGAGTTGAGGGTCGTCAGAAGCGAAAGATCGACGGCCGCGGCTTGAAGTCCCCCGGTGGCTTCGGAATTCACCTCCGCGTTGCGCAACACGGCGTCGCTCAAGGTCACGACGCCGGTGACGGACTCGATGGGACCGATGCGGGCGATCGAAGCGGACGCGTCCTCCGGAAGCGTCGCGTCGCCAGCGCCGAAGCCGCTACCGGCTTGAACGGTAAGCAGGTTGGTCCCGAGGTCAGCGATCTGCGCCTCCAGGTCGGCCCGGCTGGACTCGCTGAGTCCGAGGACGGCGACCATCGCCGCGATGCCGATCGTCACGCCGAGCGCGCTGAGCGCCGTTCGGACCGGGCGCTGTCCGAGCGAGCCGAATCCCGCGCGCAGCAGCTCGACGAAACGGACCTTGCTCGTTCCGATCTCCGCATACCCGTCGGTCGCGTGGGCGCGTCGCGCCACCGAGAGACTCATCGCGCCGCCACCGCCTCGCGTCGCTCGTCGCTCTCAATGCGGCCGTCGCGGATGTGGACCTGCCGCGGCAGCCCGGCGGCGAGGTCGCGGTCGTGCGTGATGATCACGATCGTCGCGCCTCCCTCGTGAAGGTCGCGGAATAGGCGCATCGTCGCGGCCCCGGTCGCCGAATCGAGGTTCCCGGTCGGTTCGTCGGCGAGGATGATCGCCGGGCGGTTGACGAGCGCGCGCGCGATCGCGACGCGCTGTTGCTCGCCCCCGGAGAGCTCGGTGGGGCGATGCCCGACACGATGCCCCAGACCGACACGGCGGAGCGCCTCGAACGCGCGGAACCGTCGCTCGAGCGGCCCGGCGCCCGTGTACAGCAGGCCGGTCGCGACATTGTCGAGCGCGCTCATGCTCTCGACGAGGAAGAACTGCTGGAACACGAAGCCGATGAGGCGGCTGCGCGCCGCGGACAGCCGCGCGTCGGACAGCGCCGATACCTCGTGGCCGGCGATCCGCACCGCGCCGGAAGACGGGCGGTCGAGCGTTCCGATCACGTGGAGCAGCGTCGACTTGCCCGAGCCCGATGGACCGACGACGCCGACGAGCTCGCCCTGCGAGACGGTGAGGGAGACGCCGTCGAGGGCGTGCACCGGCGGGTGGCCGGGATATACCTTGGTCACGTCGGCGAGTTCGAGGACCGTTCGTTGGGCGTTCACGCGGGCACCAGAACCATGTCGCCGGGAGCGACGTTCCCCGTCACCTGGACCCAACCGTCGGAGAATACTCCCGTCTCCACGCCGATGTACGTGGTCGTCCCGTCGTCCTCACGGACCTGCACGGCGTAGCCGCCCTCAGCGAGAGCGACGAGGGCACGGACCGGAACCATCGTGACGGCGGAGTACGTCTCGCTCGGGACCTCGACGGTGACCGGACCCTCGACGAGTCCGGTCTCAGGAGCGTCAGTCACCGCGACCGTGACGTCCACGTAGAGATCCGAATTCGGACCTTGCGAGACTCGCTTGGCCGTCTGGCCCACCGTATCGACGACGCCGTCGACCACCGTGCCATCGGCCATCTCGACCTGGACCGCGAGGCCCTCCGTGAACAGAGACTGGTCGGACGTCGACACCTGGAGCGAGACGGTCTGGGTCGGGGACGACTCCGTCGTCACGCCGTGGTCGCCGACGACCGTGTCCGTCGCGTCGTCGGTGACGGCCACCGAAAGCACCGTCGTGCCGCTGGAGACGACGGTGCCGCGGGTGACGGCCGAGTCGACGCGAACCGCCCCGGGCAGGTAGACGATGTCGCTCGCGTCGAACGTCGTGTCGGGATCGGAGAACCCCATCGCCGTCTCCCACGCGAGCACGGCAAGTCCCGTGTTGTACGTGTAATCCTCGTCGACCGTCATGTTCCCGTTCGCCGTATACCCGAGCGCGGCCAGGTTCGTCTCGAGCTGCAGGACGTCCGGACCGTCGTCCGAGCGCGTGTCGAGGCTCCGCCACATCGGAAGGTCGCCGTAGAACAGGACGACGGGCTCGGAGTCCACCCGATAGAGGACGGAACCGCGAATCGCATCGGCCCCTTCCGAGGCGATCGCGGTGACGACGCCCGAGGCGGTCGACGGGACGTCGATCGCGTCACCGTAGCCGAGCGTTCCGGCGAAGTCGGTGTAGAGGATGACGTCGCGTTGCTCGGCGGCGACGGGCTCGAGTACGACGGTGAGATGGTCGGCCCCGCCGGAGTCCGCGGCAGCGATCGCGAACCCGGCGGAGGCCAACCCAGCGCCGACGACGAGGCCGACGGCTCCGACGACGGCCAGATTGCGCCGGAAGTGGCGCGATCGGGCGTCGACGATATCGGCAAGTTCCTCTAGCGTGGCGTCGCCCTGGGCGACGAGGTCGTGCCCGGACATCTAGTTACCCCCGTCCGCGGGGGCGGCACCGGGGGCGCCGATGCCGAGGCTCGCCATGGCGTCCTCGAGCGCGGGGGCACACGTCTCGTTCGCGGCGATCCACGCCGGATCACTCGTGTCCTGACCGAGAATCTGCGCGAAGCGATCGGTGCGGTCGCCTCCGCCCTGGAACTGGCCCGCCGGGGGCGCGCCCCCTGCGCTTGGTTCGACCGTCGGCGCGACATCCGCGCCTCCCGGACCCGTCCCGTCGCCCCGCAGGCCCGGCCCGTCAAACGTGATGTCGCCGACGTCGAGTCCCTCGTCACGCAGGCACTGCGTGTATGCGAGCATCGCGTCCTGCATCGCGGTCGAGTCGAATTCCCCGCCGCGGACGCCACCGCCGAAGGAGAGCCCGTCCATCAGATCGCGGCACGCGTCCATCGCGTCGCGGAAACTCGTGTCGCCCGGGTCGAAGCCCCCGTCCTGCGAGCGCTGGAAGGCGCCCTCGAACGACGGGTTGCCGTTCGCGTCGACCGTCGGGTCGGGGAAGTCGACCCCGTTATCGCGCATGCACTGCGCGAAGTCGAGCGCCTGCTGTTCGGCGTCCTGCGCGTTCGCGACGGTGGCCGTCGGGTTCGCCGCGCCCGCAAGGTGCGCGATCCCGGAGTCGTTCGACGTCCCGCATCCCGCGAGCGCCGCGACGCAGGCGGCGATTCCGGCCGTCCTCGCCATGGTGAGTCGTGTCATGGTGTGTCCGCTCTCGTGCGAGGCCGGGAGGCCCCGATCGGTGTACGGGCACGACGCTATGCGGACGGGTATTCGAAGAACGTAAGGATGTCGCGACGGGCGCGCGGTCAGTCGTCCCGCTCTTCGCGAGGCTCGTAGGGACCTTGGGCCTCGAGCGCCGCGATGAGCTCGTCACCGGACCCGACCACCGTCACCTTGTCGCGTCCCTCGGGCGGCAAACCGGGGATGAGCGCGGCGTCGGCGACGATCGGCGTACCGCCGACCGGAATGATCGCGGCGGCGTTGCCGCGTGCGATCGCGACGACGAGCTCCCAGATCTCGCGGCCCGACGCACCGACGACGGCGAGACCCCCGTCGTCCCCGTAGCCCCATATCTCGGCACCTCCGTCCTTCATCAGGACAGAGGCGACGCCGGCGCGCGTGGCGAGGAGGAAGGGCGCGACGAGCGACTCGATGTTGGCGTGCCTCAGGAAGACGGGCGAGCCACCATCGAACGCTTGGATGAAGACGTCCCGGGGCATGGTCGACCTCCTTGCAGGAGGCTATACCCGCGCTCGCTGCGGCACACGGGGAACGGCGACGGCGCCACTAGACATCCCGGACGTATCGGATTTCCGGGACGCGAAACTCCCCGACGTGTTCGATCCGCTCGGCCTCGTCGCACGTCCACCCGTGGGCGGCGTAGAAGGCGCGCGCCCTTCGGTTGAGAGGCAGCACCCACAGGACGAGCGACGCGAAACCCGCGCGGGCCGCCTCCGCGAGCACCGCCCCGTGGAGCGCGTGACCGTACCCCCGCCCCATCCACCGCGGGTCCACGTAGATCATGAAGAGCTCTCCGGCGGGGTTCGCGCGCGAATCGAGTCCGTCGAGCGATGCGTCTGGAGCCGGACCGAGCACGGCGAATCCCGCGAGCTTGCGCACCGAGCCGCGGCCGCCCTCGACGACGAGGTACGAACGGGAGTCGTCACGCGCCGTCATCGCACGCATCACGTCCTCGGCGAACTCTCGGGCGTCGCGCGAGTCAACGACCTCGTCGGGGAGGAGTCCCGCGTACGCGTGGCGCCACGCGCGATCGTGGATGGCCGCGATCCGACGGGCGTCGGCGAGCGCCGCGGGCCGTACGCGCGCCGCTTCTCGCCTCCCGACGTCGGGCATACCGCAAGGCTATCCACGAGCCTTAGGCGATGGCGATGATCCTCTTGCCGACGGTGTGGCCCGCGTGGAGCGCCTCGAGCGAGTCCCGCACGCGCTCCAGCGGGGTGACGTCGTGGACGAGAACCCGGAGGCTCCCCTGGTGGACCGCGGCGACGAGCGCGGCGAGATCGTCGGCGCGCGGTTCGACGAGCATCGTCTCCATGCGTACGTCGTCGCGGCGGTACGCGTCCGGGCCGAATCCGACGATGCTGACGTGCACCGCGCCGGGCCGTAGCCCGGATACCGTCGCCACGGCCGTCTCGCCCCCGCACGGGTCGAGCACGCCGTCGACGGCCGGGGCGAACTTGCCTGGCGACGTGGCGTGGTAGTCGATCGGGTGATCCGCTCCGAGTTCGGCGAGCAGGTCGAGGTGCGCGACCGACGACGTCGCGTAGACGACGAGACCGCGCGCCTTCGCCAGCTGGATCGCGAGATGTCCGACGCCCCCGGCTCCCGCGTGGACAAGGATCGACTGGCCCGCCTCGAGACCGGCTCGATTGAGCGCCTGGTACGCCGTGAGGCCCGCGAGCGGTAGGCCCGCGGCCTGGTCGTCGGCCACGCCTTCCGGAACCCGGGCCACGTTGCGCTCGCGCGCGAGGACGAATTCCGCAGCCGTCCCCGGGGCCGGGATGTCGGTCATGAGACAGACTCGATCGCCGACGGCGACCTCCGTCACGTCGGCGCCCACCGCATCCACGGTCCCGATCGCGTCGAAGCCCAGGGTGAGCGGAAAGGTCCGTCCGCCACGATGCCCGTGCAGGACGACCTTGTAGTCGATGGGGTTGAGGGCCGCGCGCGCGACCGCTACGCGGACTTGATCCCGGGCCGGTTCCGGAATCGGGACGTCCTCGACCGCAACGCCGGCGATGGGACCGACGGCGGGAACTCGGGCTGCGCGCATCACTTCTCCACCATCCAGCCTACGACGCCAGGACGAGGCGCGCTCCGGCCCGGCCCTACGCCTCCCGAGACCTTCGCTTGGGCTTGGGAGCGGGGAGAGAGTCGGCGCTGGTCTTCACGATGCGGCGGAACGTCGCGTCGTCCTCGATCACGGCGTCGCCGACGACGAAGTAGTCCTTAGCCCCGGGATACGGCTGCCCCGTGGGGAACTCGACGCCCAGCGTGGGTACGGCGGGCGAGGGCTTGAGGAAGAACGTGTCGTCGCAGACGAAGGCCACGACCTTCTCGTCGCAGTACACGCAGTACTCGCCGAACATCGCCTGGGCGCGCACGTCGAGCGGCTCGAGTTGCTCGAGTACGCGGGCGATGGTGTCCTTCGAGGTACCCATTCCCTGAAGGCTACGCGCGCGCGGCGACATCGCGTTCCGGCGCTTCACACAATCTTGATGATCGCGGCGGTACGTCCTCAACATCGCCGCGATGAGATGGATCCATCGCATCACACCGATGGAGAGGAAAGACCATGAAGATCGACAGGAAAACGTGGATGGTCGCGGGAGCGACGGCCGCGCTGATCCTCGTCCCCGCGGGAGTCTCGTGGGGCGTCGCGAGCGCGACCAACGACGCGCCCGCGCCGATCACGGACCGGTTCCAGCCGCAGATCGACGGCGGCTACGGTCCCGGCGACGCTCCGGGTCGCGCCTCGGGCCAGACCCAAGGGCGACAGGGCAACCAGTTCGGCGACACGGACCGCATGATGGACCAGAGCCGCGACCGCGACCGGGATCAGATTCGCGACCCCGAGAACTGCGGCGACGACGGCCCGATCGGCCAGGGTCCGCCCGACGGTCCGACGGGCGGCATGATGGGCGGCCGCGGCGGCGGCCGCTAGTCGCACGGACGATCGGGGCGCGGCGCCGGCAACGGCTTCGCGCCCCCCGTTCATCCCGCGGCGATCCCTATCATGGACGATGTGGCCTCCCCCAAGATCCTGGTGGTCGACGACGAGGAGAACATCCGCTC
>Ga0316575_10000175_pt1 | contig 16556 bp, 11 predicted proteins | sample J5NA_FD_203072 | JGI IMG/M metagenome (GOLD analysis project Ga0316575, IMG submission 203072) | Rhizosphere microbial communities from salt marsh grasses in Alabama, United States - J5-7_050615r2r3 | ecosystem: Host-associated > Plants > Roots > Rhizosphere | place: USA: Alabama | collected...
CCGGTGAGTTCGAGCCCGCTGTCGACCTTTTCAATTGATGTCGATGCCGCATCGTATTCGAACTGCAGGCGGTTTATCACCACCGGATCGCTGCCGCCTGCCGGAGCCGTGCGCATTGAGGAGTTTGTCAACTATTTCGCGTATGAATACCCTGAGCCGAAGGACAGTGATCCCGTCGGTGCACATGTTGAAATTGCGGAATGTCCATGGAACAGCAGCCACTCGCTCGCGAAAATAGGGGTCAGGGCCCGCACCATAGCAGCGGATAATCTTCCCCCCGCGCATCTGACATTTCTTATTGATGTATCGGGTTCGATGGGCAGTGACAACAAGCTGCCGCTTCTCAAGCAGGCATTCGGCCATCTCCTCGAAAAGCTTCGTGAAGAGGATATGGTTGCAATTATCGTGTATTCAGGTGCTGCGGGAGTCAGACTGCAGCCGACATCGGGAGGTGACAAGTCAACCATCAACGCTGCGCTTGCACGTCTCACGGCGGGAGGATCGACTGCAGGAGGTGCCGGAATCGTCACTGCGTATGATGTGGCGGAGAAAATGTATTCCGGGAATGCGACCAACCGGGTGATTCTTGCTACCGACGGCGATTTCAACGTTGGAGAGTCAAGCGAGGCGGGTCTGGTCGAGCTTATTAAAAAAAAACGGGACAAAGGCATTTACCTGACGGTGCTCGGGTTCGGCATGGGAAACCTGAAGGATTCGAAAATGGAGGCGCTTGCGGATAACGGCAACGGGAATTACGCCTATGTTGACGGCGTCAATGAGGCGAAGCGGGTGTTTCTCAACGAGTTCGGCGGAACGATATTTACCGTTGCAAAGGACGTGAAGATTCAGGTGGAGTTCAATCCGTCGATGGTGAAAGCATACCGGCTTATCGGGTATGAAAACCGGGTGCTTCACAATGAAGACTTCAACAATGATACCGTCGATGCCGGAGAGGTGGGCTCGGGGCAGACGGTAACCGCCCTGTATGAACTGATTCCGTCGTCCTCGGAAGAAGAGGTTCCGGGGGTTGATTCGCTGAGGTATCAGGCTCAGCAGGCTGTCGCCGACACCGCGCAGTCGGGTGAGTTCTTCTATGTAAAAATACGGTACAAGGATCCTGACGGTACGACGGGAAGGCTGATTGAGGAGCCTGCCGGACTGGAATGCTTTACTGAGTTTCCGTCGTCGGATTTCAGTTTTGCCGCTGCTGTTGCGGAGTTCGGACTGCTGTTGCGGCCGTCGAAATACAGGGGAGATGCATCGTTTAGTCACGCGGCTTCGGCGGGTGAAGAACATGTCGGGACGGATTTGGACGGGTTCAGGAAAGAATTTGTGGAACTGGTGCGAAGGGCCCAGGAGCTGTCGGATACGCTGGCGGAGGAGGGTATGCCGGACTGAAAATATGCATCGTCAAACCGGATGAACATGACGAATGTTCCTTTCTGATTTTACCCGTCCAGGTGATGCACCTCAACGGGCCGCATGCGCGCCTGCAGCCCGGTATCGGTCACTCAGCATCCGCAATCACAAAAATCACGGCAGCCCCTGACCATCGCCTTGAACGACTCTACCTTGCTTTTATCCTTCGGCGTGACCGTCCACTGAACACCCTGCTCGGTTTCAGTTGTCTCGACATCAACTTTATCACGCCAGGATTGCTGGTTATTTGAGCAGCACATCATTTCTCACCTCCTTTCTGTCGTTAAAGTTGGAAAGTTTGACAACATTCGAACAATAAAGGTAAAAAAAAGCTATTCCAGCATGTGTTTTATTTCCTCAATCGCTGTTTGATTCACCGAACAGATTTGTGATTGTCCCTGTCGTTCACAGGATATCAGCCCGGAGTTGGTCAGCTCCTTCAAGTGGTGCGATATTGTCGATCGCGACAGATTCAGACATTTACATGCCATTGAAAAAGCCTTCTCCACCCCGCCGCAGCACCTGGGTTCGTTTGTGTTCGGAATGGTTGTACATTGATGTTTGTAAATCATCATGAACAGTTTGAACCTCTGAGGGTTCGAAAGTGCCTTAAAATAGTCCGGGAGGTTCGATTGTTTCATATCTATCGAACAATATACTGTTTTTTCACGAGTGTGTCAATAGTTGCTGCTGCAGTGAAATGCAGAGTTCGGGCTGCGGATACCGGGTTTTACGGTCCCTGCAGGGTATACCAGTGTTTGCTCTTGACTGCGTGTTCGTAATCTTCTATAATTGTAAGGGGGAGCAGGTTTTATGCCGGTTTTTCCGTGTTGGAGATCGGATGAATCATCAATAACTATTTTTTCCGTCAATAAAAACAGTTGATCAGGCGGCCTTCCATTCAGGGGGGTGTAGCCGGGCCGGTAACGGCAACGGAAACCGAAATTCGGGGCCCGCGGGACAAATTAAACAGTCCTGCGGGCCTTTTTATTTACAGGGAGATTGGAAATGGAAAAGGGAAAGATCAATCTCGGGTATGTTGAAGGTATTCTTTCGGCGGTTGTCAATAGCGGACTTTTCATTTTGAAACTATGGACGGGTATGGCGGTGGGTTCGGTCGCCATGATTGCCGATGCATGGCATACGCTTTCCGATACGTTGACGTCGCTGGTGGTCATCATCGGGTTCTGGATATCGGGTAAGCCGTCGGACAGCAAACATCCGTTCGGACACGGCCGGGCTGAACTCATTGTCGCACTTGTCATCGGTACGCTTCTGGGTGTCGTCGGGGTGGGCTTTATGAAGGAATCGGTGGTGAACATTATGAAACATGCCCGTCCGCCGGCCTTTACGCTGTTTCCCATAGTAATCTTCGCCGTTTCGGTTGTAGTAAAAGAGGGTATGGCACAGTTTTCCCAATGGGCGGGAAGGAAGATCAATTCGAAGGCGCTTATTGCAGACGGGTGGCATCACCGCAGCGATGCAATCGCTTCGGCGCTCATTGTCGTGGGAGCGCTTCTGGGAAAAATGGTGTGGTGGATTGACGGTGCCATGGGAATCGGGGTTTCGCTGCTTATACTGTGGGCGGCATTCGATGTACTCAGAACATCAGCCAATGATCTTCTCGGTGAAGAAGTGGACTCAGGGCTTGCCTCGAATATCTGCAGCATTATCAGTGAGATCGCACCGGAGGCAGGGTGTATACACCATATGCACATGCATCGGTACGGCAGTCACAGGGAGGTTACGCTTCATCTGCGAATGAATGGAGATAGTATACTGCAAAAAGTTCATGAAGTTACCGACCGAATCGAGGCGCACCTCCGTCAGAAACTCGACATCGAGGCTACGGTGCATGCCGAGCCGGGCAATATCCCGGGATAGTGCCGTCACCGCTGAACTGAATGGAGAATGGAAGGGGTTCGGACCCTTCCGGCTTCCGATTGACGAATATCTACGGCACGCGTCTGTTGAGTAATTCCGCGAGATCGGATTTCCTGAACGGTTTACATATGCTTCCGGTGAAACCGTAAGCAGCGGGGTTGGCCATTATGGGATCTTCCGCATAGCCGCTCACGACATATACCGGTACTGTTCTGTCATGGTCCCGGATCAGTCTGGCAGCCTCCTTTCCTCCCATTCCGCCCGGTACCGTCAGGTCCAGGAGCAGTCCTGCGATGTTCTGTCCTTTCCGGTATTCTTCAACGAAATAATTGACGGCCTCATTTCCGTTTTCGCATACTGCAACCGTATAGCCGAATGATGTCAGCATTTTCGCGATGGTGTCCCGGATAACCACTTCATCGTCCATGGCGATGAAGATACCGGTCCCCGTGTGAATCTGCCGGGACTCGATAGCGGAGGGGAGGGATTGTTCATCGGTTGCGGGGAGGAACAGATGGAAGGTGGTTCCCTTGCCCTGCTCGGATTCGACGTCGATGCATCCGCCGTGGCGGCTGACAATGGAGTAACAGGTTGCCAGCCCGAGGCCGTGGCCCTTAGTCTTTGTTGTAAAGAACGGGTCCGTTTTGAGGATCGGTTCGCCTCCTTTTGCGAACGTGAGCAGTTGTTGTGTAAGGTTGCGTGCCCGTTCGATTGTCTGGAGGGATTTTTCAAGATACTCGCCGACGGTGTCGCTGATGGCTGGTTCGCGTGCCAGATCGATATATCCGTAGATTCCCCCGAGAAGATTGTTGAAGGCATGAGCGATGCCGCCTGCAAGGATGCCCAGGGATTAAAGCTTCTGCGTGTTCTTGAGCGGCTCCTCGGTCTTCGTGCGGCCGTCGTAGGTGAATGGCGTCACGCAGAGCGCCGTGAATCAACTGCGGAATTTAGGTTAATGCATGCCGTATTGTCGTGACTTCAAAGAGGAAGGATTCGACCCGGAACACTGTTGAACCGCCGTGCTTGAAGAATCGTCCGTCACGACCATTGCCGGCGTCGCCAGCAACAGGCAGCAGATGCAGCTGGTGACCGAATAAAAACGGGGGAGGCCGGGTGGTCTTCCCTGTTTTTATTGAGTCCGCACAGTTACGGAATGGAAAGCGTCAGCGACGGACAGCCCATGTCGAACGGATGTCGAAGTATGATTCATCTGTCAGGTGAAACAACGGCTCTACTGACTGCAGATCCGGTCGTGCCGTCGGTAACATTGACAATTACAATTCCGGAATGTCTGATTCCCGGTGCCTTACAGGCTGTCTGGTTAGTGATACCTGATTTTGCAACGGATGTGGAAAGCAATTCTCCCCGCAGTGAGTAGACCCGCACCGTTGAAGCGGCAGCATTCGCTTTTTCCCGATAAACAGCACGGGAATGCGATTGCGGAAGTTCCTGCCGAAGATACGTTCCACCGGCAGCAGTGGGCGTCACCAGACATGCATCTCCGGGAGTGCAGTGATCGAGATCGACTGAATCAATCGTGTTGAGCCATCCGGCGATAGTTTTCGCCGCAGAAGAGGAGTTGCAGATCGTCTCGTCGCCGATCTGATGGCAGATGGCTTCCGTCACTTCATTGTTTAATCCTCTCCGCATGAAAGCACTGTAACGGTAAATCCCGAAGTCATTGCAGCCGCCGCCGAGGGTAAGGGTACCGGCTGCTGCGGAATCAACGAGAGACTGCATAAGGATCAGGGTGTCACGGGAAACGGTCTTTCCTGTTGCGACACCTTTTTCAAAAAGTTTGTTGTATACTGCAGACGGTGTCGGATTTGACATGTTAAAATACCCGATGCTGTCGGATTGGGCAAAACTGAATGTGTACAGCATCCCTGTCGAATCGATGAACAGCCCGTGGTGTGAATAACCCCATGCGTAATTGACCCACGAACACACGAACGGAATCGGCGGTATTTCCGATGGTTTGTCCGACGGTGTCGCTTTAAGCCAGTACGATGCCGGGCTTGCTTCGATCCGGGTCTGGGTGATAACAAGCGTGTCGGCGCGCACGTCAATTTCAGTTCCGTACTCTGCCGTGATGAGTGACGAGAGCGAATCGGATTGCTTCAGCGTGTCGCCGTTATAGGTGTACACCGAATCGTTTCTGATGATCATGTGCTTTGAATAGCCGAGGTCGGCAGGTGTTTCCCAGCCCCCGGCAAATCCGCCCCGGTATGATTTGATCCAGTCCCACCGGCCGGTGAGGTCAACCTTATCGGATGCGAAAATTAAACACGGTAAAAAGAACAGCAGGATTGATGACGGTCTCAGCATACGGACCTCCGTTTTCTATTATTGCATAATGAGCATCCCGACGATGTCATACCGGTCGGAATCATTGACTGATGATGACACTGCCGGATGAGATGCACTTGTTGTTACATGTCAGACGGTAGATATAACAGCCGCGACCCGATCCGTTAATCCTCACTTCGCCGTTCGGAGATGTGGTGGTTTTAAGGGACCTTCCGCGGGTATCGAACAGTTGTAATGTTGAACCGGCTTTGTCAGTTCCGGCGTACAGGACACCGCCATGCAATGTAAACCGCACACTGCTTTCCGCTGCGTGCCGCCCGACCCCGGCAACCCTTCGTGCGGTAGGTACCGATTCGTACCGGTAGACTCCGATGGTGGTTCCAAGCCAGAGAACCGTGCCTTTTTGCTGGGCAAGGCATGTGTATACTGCGGATATGTTCGCATCGAGGTCGGTCCAGATACAGTCTGCGTTCGGCGGACATTCCCGATACACTCCCGAAGGTGTGGCTGCCGCCAGAAGTGTCTCCCCGGAACTCAATTTCGTAAAGTGAATTGCAGCGAGGACCGGATAATTGTTCTTCGGTGAAGGAATCGAGCGCAGCAGGGTATCTCCCTTGAAAATCTGCACACCGCTGTAGTAGGTCGCGATCGAAAAGAGCGAATCATCCGATGGGACAAAGTCGTTAATTGACAGAACATCCATTTTTCTGAAGGCGTCGAGAGACGATGTTCCGCGAAGCAGGGTGGCGGTGTCGTTCATGGGTCCTGCCGCCATTCTGTTACCGAAAGTACCGCCTGCCCAGAGAGCATGGTCGATCGGGGAGTAGCGCAGTGCGGTACATTTGCTCCATGAGTTTTCGGGAATCTCCAGAGCGGTGAGCGCTTCGACGGAATCGCCGCAGTGTGCTCCCGATGAAACGCGTGATGCATTTCCGACATACACGGTTCCGTCGCATCTGCTCCCGCTCAATCCGGCCGACCGGTACCCGACTGCCGTCGGACGGGGGTACTTGACAAGAAGAGTGAACTTCCACAGGTTGCCCGGTTCTCCGATGGCAATGACCTTTCCGAGATAGATGCCGTCGGAATCGGAGCCGTTGCCTGCTGCGGCAAGAATCCTGTCGTAGGCAATAAGCTGCATGTCATACACGGGGAGGCCCTGCCATACGCTAACCCAGTGACCGTACTCATGGTTCCAGATGCCTTTGGAGGTACCCACCATGATCGCATCGTCGCCGTTTCCGGGAGAGAGAGGAAGAATGGTGTTGACAGACTCACCTTCCAGGCCGAAAAGTGTCCATGATGCTGCCGCATTGACGGGTAATGCACCGGCAACTGCGGTGATGCCGATCATGAGAATGGTTTTCAGTATTGGCATGGTAGCTCCTTTAGTGTGTTCACGGTATTTGTATCCTGAGCGTGTCGCTGTCGGCAAGGCCTGAATAGTCGATGGTAATGCTCTTTTCCTTGAACTCCGGGGGTACGAAGCCACTGGATACCGGTATGACGCGATACAATATCCGGTACGTGCCTTCAGGGATACCTGAAATCGGAACGGATTCTCCTGATGTCGAGAGAACATGGAACGGCGTTCCGGGTATGGTCACTTCAAGACGGGTTTCAACGGCGCCGACGAATGTGTACGGCAAAACCGTGCTGAGGTTGACGAGTGAAATAATGTCGAGCGTCGTATCGGATTCGAGCATGAGTCTGGAGGCGCCGAGAGAACGTGCCGTATCCCAGATAAAGAGATTGTATGATCCTTCCGGCAGTGAGTCGAAACGGAAGTTTCCGTCAAAATCAACCGTTGTCGTTTCGGCACGGCCGATGCCGGAATCCGGCCGGTAGGTGGTGGAATAGAGTGCGGCGATGACGGTCTGTTCGTAGGGTCCCGAAGCGTTTACCAGTTCAACCGTTCCGTATATGCCGTTGGTCGTTTCGGTACCGCCGCCGGCCACATCATTCGTACATCTCGAAAGTATGAACATGCAGCAGAATACTGCTGCCATTATCTGTATCCGGTTCATCGTTTACCTCCACTGCGGTGGGGGTGAGAGACCGGGAACAGGTGAATGTTGAGATGATAGATCCGGTCGGCGAATTTGTCTCCACGTGCCAGTTCGAGGACCTCTCTTCTGAACTGTTTTGTCCGTTCGCGAATACGCTCAAGGGTTTTTTCGGAAATGCTTACCGTGCAGGTGGAAATATCGCGCAGTTCCCGCGGGGTGTTTTGTATCGACTGTTCCACAAGCCCGGCAGTTGCGATCTGGAACTGTTCGATTGCCAGCGAACTCCACGACTCTCCCGTCGAGATTACCGCATCGGTCTGTTCATAGAAACCTTCGGGGCTGCGGGTGACAAGCCCGAGTTTTTCAAGCACGGCGATTGCCTTTTTTGCTTCCGACTCCCTGATCTGCGGAGTCACCATTGATGCGAGTTCCTTGTAATCACCGTAAAACGGATAGAAGTTGAGCAGCTCCCTGATGACCACATAGTACCAGGTGCTGAACAGTTCGTACTGTTGCGGCACGAGGTTCTTTCCGTCGGTCTGTTTCATGGAGAGGAGCTGTTCGAAGAAATGCTTTTTGGCATCATGGGTCTGCGCCTGGTTGAACTGCACCAGTATTTCGAAGTAGCGCGTTTCCTGTTTCGTTAACTTGAAGAGCAGCGCGAAGGCAATGGCGCTCTTCGTCGAGATGTTGGTGGTACCTTTGAGAATCTTGGAGAAAAACCCTGCAGAAGAGAATCCGGCCTTTGCAGCAATGTATCTATATGAAAAGACCGGATTGGCGGCCTTGCGCTCGCTGTAGATATCCGCGAGGAATTTCCGGTAATCGAAGTAGTCATATACTGAAATCATATTATGGCCCTCTTTTCATAATATACCCGTTCGGGCCGGGATGCAATAGAGGGAAGTTAGGAAAAAGTGTTTCCTGGCATGAAACGGATTAGGAGGGAATTTTGTGCGGTGTCCATAGAACGAAACGTGGCAGGGTGTGTTACGGGTTGTAAAAAAGCTGGTTTCATTGCCCGGAAGCTGGAGCGACCTGTTTCATGCAGTTGCAATGTAAGGCGCATTACAGCGAAAGAACATACTGCACCAGATCCGAAAACTCCCGGTCATTGAGACCGCGCTGAGAACTGGCGCTGTGCCCGTCGTACCGCAGCAGTGTTTCGAGGGTGTCGTATGATCCGATATGGTCATAGGGCGGGTCGCGCCATGCTTCGATGAGCGACGGGGTGTCACGGTCGGGCAGCAGATCCCAGCGGTACCCGATTCTCGAACTGTGGTATTTCATGTCGGTAAAGAGCGGGCCGTAATGACAGCTCCTGCAATCGCAAGCCGGCTGTTTGAAAAAGATCTCTTTCCCCTTTTGTGCCGCATCTGAAAGTCTTCCCTTAACGAGATAGGGGCTTGGTACCGGCCTGAGATACATCAGGAACGTATCGATGCACGCTGCCGACACCGGGTTTGTCGGTACGAACAGGGAATTTTTAAACCCGAGCCTGATAGATTCGGATGCGTGTTTACGTTTGCCTGCCCACCCGGTGGGGGGTGTCCACCAGGAGGTGATCATGCTCTTTGCATTGCGCGGTGCGGATGTCGGGTCATTGCCGAGCGTCCAGTTGAGTCCGTCGGCCCGGGCGAACGGATGGCACGAGAAGCACGACTGCCATGAATGACGGCAGATGCTTCCGTCCGAAAAGATCATTTCGCCGCGTCGTGTCGCAGTGAGCGGCAGTGCTGCGCCGAGGCTGATGGTTCCCTGCGGCTGCGGAGCCGATTCGTCGGGGGGAAGACGATACATTTCTATGATGTCGGATCCGTCATCATTGCCGAAATAACCGGCTGTAAAGAGTGTGCGGCCGGTGAGTGCAATCGACCGCGGGCCCTTCCCCTTGACCGGTACGCGATATTTTATTCCTGCAAGAGCCATAAGGTCGTGTGAACAGCCGGTAAAACGAAGTCCACGCTCCCCGGTGATGCGATTACTGGTCAACTGTGCAATGGAGAGCAGTTTCGGCAGGTCGATGATCGTCAGTTCATTGCTTCCCGCATGGGAGACGCAGAGTGTTTTCTGGTCACGGGTACACGCAACCGCCCAGGGATTTGCAGCGCCGCATAGCGGTTCGTCAAGAGAAAAGTCGTTGAGCAGCCGTTGATTGACGAGATCTACGACCGCAAGGTTGTTGGTATGAATCCATCCGCTGTCGATGGTGACGGTCGGGAGGGTGAAGAACGCCACGAGATGGGTGACGAACGCGTATCTCCCGTCACCCGAAACAGCGGTACCAAGAGCGGAATGACTTCCGACCGGCAGCGGGATGACTGCCGTGACGCACTGCCGTCGGGTATCGACAAGAACAACCTTGGCCGCTACGGTCGATTCGTCGGTCGATTTCTGATCGGGGATGCAGTTTGCTATGACGAGCGTCGATCCGTCGGGGGTAAGGCTGCAGGAGTACGGATGGCGGAACGATTCGAAAACCGACCGCACTGATCCCGATGCGATGTCGATACAGTACACGTTGTCGTCATACTGGTTGCAGACATAGAGCGATTTACCGTCGGGAGAGAGCACCGGGGAGCGGGCTCCGGCTCCTGCGGGAAGGTGCCGGATGATTTTTCCGCTCGAAACGGATGCCTCACACACCATTCCATCCGGCCAGATGTCCGAAGAACAGGTTGCGTAAAGAACCGTTCCCGATGCGGAAAGGGCGATCCCGGTTACTTCATTCGGAAAAAGGATGGTTTTAATTACTTTTTTTGATCTGATGTCAATGACTGCAATCCGTTTGGCGGTTTTTTCGGCGACGAAAAGGGTTGTTTTGTCCGGGGATGGAACCAGTGCTTCAGGGGAGCGGTATCCGGGCCACTGAGGTGTGACAAGGTCATGGTCGAGAGCCAGAGCCTCGAAAATGACGGAAGGGGGAGCTGTTGACATGATCGGATCTTCCGCATACGCAACGGCGAGTGCTACCTGCAGGATCGCAGCAATATAAAGAAATGTTTTTTTCATTGGGACTGGTCCTTCTGGCGCAGCGGAGTCGGGATATGATGTCGCCGGGTATTGATTAATATACCATTCTCTGTCACGGTTTGTACATTCTGAATAATTTTCCCTGGTGGTCGGAATCGGGGACCGGCATAGTATCTGAAAGGCGGGATGTTGGCGTGAGGCGGAAGCGAAAAATCAGGTGTATAGTATAACCTAACAAAGTAGAAACAGTTCGTGTGGTTGACTGATTGATGTTTCTGCGGTGGTGGTGGAACAATATATTTTTCATGCATCGGGTCATGATCCAGTCGCGGAGACCGGCAGTTTCCGACAAATCACACGGCAATGTGTTCAATTGCCGGTATCCACAACCTTTCAGGGGAGATGTACTTGTTATGTTTGTAGACAAAATGGTGAGTAAAGCAAAAAACGGTCGGAAAAAACTGGTGCTGGCTGAAGGCACCGAGCCGAGAACCGTGCAGGCCGCCCGCAGGATCATCGACAGGGAAATCGCTTCGGCGGTGTATCTTGTCGGCGATGAACAGACAATTTCGGCTGTGGCATCCGAATATGGTGTCGATCTCTCGGGTATCGACTGTATCAACCCTGAAACATCCGCATTACTCCCCGCCTTCGCTTCCGAATATCATGAATTGAGAAAACATAAAGGTGTGACCGTCGACCAGGCTGCAGCCATAGTGAAAGAACCCCTGAACTGGGGTGCCATGATGGTGCGGCTCAGCCATGCGGATGCGATGGTGGCCGGTGCGGAGAGTGAAACGCGGAAGGTGCTCCTTGCCGCGTTCACTATTATTAAAACCGCTCCCGGCGTAGGGTGCGCTTCGTCCTGTTTTGTCATGTGTCACCCTGATCCGTCCTGGGGGGTGAACGGCTCGATGATCTTTGCGGATTGCGCGACAATCATTGATCCTGATTCAACACAGCTTGCCGAAATCGCCATTGCTTCAGCGGCATCATGCAGAACTTTTCTTGAGGCGGAACCGAATGTGGCGCTGCTCTCCTTTTCAACGAAAGGATCTGCACGACATGAAAATATCGATAAGGTGACCAGAGCACTGCAAATAGTCAGGGAGCGGAGGCCGGAACTCAAGGTTGACGGCGAGTTGCAGGCGGATGCCGCCCTCATTCCGTCGGTTGCGGCGAAAAAGGCTCCCGGATCTCCGGTCGCCGGCAAGGCGAATGTGCTGGTGTTTCCCGATCTGCAATCGGGCAATATCGGCTATAAACTAGTTCAGCGCCTTGCCGGTGCGGATGCATTCGGTCCGGTGCTGCAGGGATTTGCCAAACCGGTGAGCGATCTCTCCCGCGGCTGCAGTATCGAGGATGTCGTCATCACTTCCGCTATCACCCTTGCACAGGTCGAAGGGTGAGGCAGTTGTTTCGATCGCCACTGCATTTTGTAATGATTTTAAGCGGCCGGGGATTTAAACCTGAATAGTTCTTTAGAGTTGAACAGGGAAGCTGTCTTTCCCGCGGAGGCAGGAAAACGGGCACGATAAAAACAGTGCTGTTTTAAGCAAGTACTAAAAATAAGCTCGAAATTATTTATCGCTGCAGAGTGTAAAAAATTCTGACACGGCGATTTTTTTTTAACAGTTTCCGATATTGGCACGTCTCAATGCACCCGGTTCTGCCGGAAGGTTCCAGTTTGGTCCCGGCTAAGTGATTGCCTCCTAAGGGAATTCGATTTATAACAATAGAATTGACCGATTGGCATAATAGTTGTTATCTGCCTGTAGAAACCTAAAAGGAGTTGTTCGATGCTTAAAAAAATTTTAGCAGGTGTTGTCGGGTCATGTTTTTTATTCGGAAATGCAAGTGCGAGTTACATTGATTTTTCTGATATTGCATTTAGTTCAATATCTGGTCAAAGTTACACCGAGTTCACTGATGTTCAAGGCAGCAGTGTTGATTTGGCCATATCCGCATCACCAGCCTTTGCAAGCGCAGTTCTTTCTTATAGTGCTGATGGAATCGGCATAACAAGCAATGATAATCTTAGTAACAGTGAAATTAATGGTGTGGAATTTCTAACACTATATTTTGAAAATGATCCTGTAACATTAACCCGGTTAGATGTTTCAAATCTTTTTTCAAATGATTTTACCGACTATGGTCTTCCGGAGGTAGGTATTTTTACATCGATGGGAGAAACATGGTACGATTTTGATGCCGGTGTGTTTATCGGTAATAGTACCACGGGCGATTATACCTTGAATCTGAACCTGAACAATGTTACTCAGATTTCTTTTGCTGCGAGTCCGATATTTTTCTATTCCGATTTTACCGTAAAGGGAATTGGTGTGGAATCGGTTCCGGAGCCGACAACCATTTCATTGATCGGTATAGGATTGCTTTCCTTAGCAGGAATAAATTTCATTCGCAGAAAAAAATAGATTAAAACGGTATTTTTTTAAATGTTCTGGCTGCCCCTTGTCGGGTGGCCTTTTTTATTGCGAAAATATGGTAGATCAGTTAGTTTTTCAAATTGCAGGAATTTCTCCTTACGCTTTTATGAATTTACACTATGATTATTTTTGTGTTGCGTACGGTTCCGAAACGTTCGCTGTAATTGAAGAGAAAAATGCATCGCACCTGTTTCCGGAGGATTTTCGCAGGTCGTATTCCGTTGTTTCATAGTTTCCGGTTGAACGGTTTCCTTGTTCATATCTATTTTGAACAAAACTAAATAGTTTCAACAGCAGTATAAGGAACCCACGACCCGATGCTCCACCTTCATTTCGCACCGTCGCTTGACATGCTCATCCCTGATCTCCTCGAAAAGGTGCGTGAGGTATGGACCGATCCGTTTTTTTCTCCGCAGATTATCGTTCCCAGCCCGGATGTCGGCAAATGGCTTACGCTGCGGATGGCTGACTGCGGTGTGTCCGGTGAGGAGTGTCGACCGTTGCCGTGCGTGGCGAATCTGGAGCTTCCGACCATCGAAAAATTCCTCTGGAACATTCTTGAACCTGACGACTGCATCCTGCTTACGCAGCACGGGATGCTGCAGGTGCTCTGCGCATTGCTTGACGAAAAAACCGTTTCACAGCCGCAGTTCGGTCCCGTACGGGCATACCTGAAAGGAACGAACGGCGTCGATCCGGTTAAAAAGGTGCAGCTTGCCGTACGGATTGCCCGGCAGTTCATGGAGTATGAATTCAACCGCCCCGGCGTGTGGCGGCCGTCGCACAGATGGGAACCCGCAGGTATCGACGGCATATGGATGTCCGGCGGCCGTCAAACCGATGACACCATCAATGAACCGTGGCAGGCGGAGCTTTACCGTCGAATGCGGACGTGCTTTGACAGAAGCGATTCCGGGGCAGGGCGGTATTGCACGCTCCCGCAGCTCTACCGTCTTCGAAGGGAGCACGGGTGTGCGGACGGAAGCCCGTGGAAGGTTGCCGCGGGAACGTATTTCATGTTCGGCGAGACAAGGGTAAGTCATTTTCACCGAAATCTTTTTGTCGAGCTCTCGAAACATGACGGCGTTGAGCTGCATGTTTTCCTTACCAATCCGTGTGCCGAGTTCTGGGAGGATGTCAACACGTCGCGTCGCAGCATCCGGCGATCGTGGAGCAGTGTGTCCGCCGATGCACCCATCGTTGTGCGCAGTCCCGACGATTATGAACGCAGTGAACTTGCCGAATTGTCACGGGGAGCTCCGCCCGCAGATCAGAAGCTGCTCGAACTCTGGGGTAATGCCGGAAAGGAGAACGTCTTTCTCTGGTGTCAGGATGCCGAGTGGAATTTCGATTACCGTACTCCTGAAAATGTCGACAGCGATACGCATCCGGAAACCGTGCTCGAAGCGCTGCAGCGTTCACTTCTGCAGCGGCAGGATGGCGTCGATCTGTCGGTGATCGACTGCGGGTCGGACCGGTCGCTGCAGATTCTCGCCTGTCCCGATCGGGGTCGTGAGATGGAAGAGGTCAGGGAGCAGGTTCTCGACGCGGTACATGACGGCACAATCACGAAACTCAGTGATGTGGTTGTCTATCTGCCCGATCCGTCGGTATATGTTCCCTGTATTCAACGGGTGTTCGGATGCTATCATCCGTCCGATCCGCATCATATTCCCTTTTGTATACTCGGCACGGCGGGAAAGAGTACGCAGTACGCGCAGGGGGTGGAAGTGCTTCTCGCATTACCGCAGCGGCATTTCGATCGCGCTCATGTGTTCGAACTGCTCCGCAATCCGATCGTGCAGAAAACCCGCGGAATAACTTCCGACGAGGTGATGATCTGGGAGCGGTGGGCAGAGGAACTTTCGATTTTTCGCGGATTCAACCGGGAGCACCGCAGGGAACTGGGCGATGTCGGGCAGACCGTTACCGATGTGCATACCTTCGAATACGGGATGGCGAGGATGCTTGTCGCCGAGCTTGTCGAGGGGCCGGTACATCTTGATTTTTACGAAGAAGGCGGAGGCCGGACGGGTGCGGAACCCCGACCGCTGCCGGTTGTTCCGCTGTACGATTTTACCATGTCCGACCGGCAGAGTCTCGAACGGTTCTGCGCAACGGTTGAGACGCTGCATGACGATTGCCGCGGGATACGCAATGATGCGGCCGCTGCGCGTGTCGTAAAGGCGGTTGCCGATCTGCAGGATATGGTTGACCGGTGGCTTGGTGATATTCCCGATGATGCATCGATTGATATGGCCGCGGAACAGTCGGTACGCAGGGGGTTTTCGGAAAATCTTCTGTCAATTACATTGCAGTCGACGGTGCTTGGTCGAGACTATATTTCTTTTGAAGAACTTGTCGCACTGGCATCGGCATGTCTTCCGCAGGAGGGCGTGATGCATTCGTCTGCATGGACCGGAGGCATCACCTTTGCACCGCTCAGTCCGTCAAAAGTGGTGCCGCATGCCATGGTGGTTGCCGCCGGACTTGATGATACGGTGTTTCCCGGATCGAATGAACGGCCGTCATGGGATCTGCTCGGACGAAAGCGGATTGTGGGCGACAGTGATGTCGTCAGGGCGAACCGGTTTGCGTTTCTTGAACTGCTTCATGCCGCCCGAAAAAGGCTGATACTCTCATATCGCGGCCGCGACATGCAGAAAGAACAGGAGCTGCATGCTGCAAGTGTCATTCAGGAACTTGAAGGGTACTGCATCGATGCCGGTTGTTTTGTAAAGGATGCGGCAGGACGCAAGGTCTGTACTTTCCGCGTGGAAGTACCGTGGATCGTTTACGAGTCATTGCGGGCCGGCCGCGAACGCGGACGCAGAGGCGGCACATGGAGCACACCCGATGCGGCGCTTGCACGATTTGCGGATGTAGCGATTGAAAAACGCAGCAGGTACCGGTATTCATTGGTGCCCGGGGCCGAACACGACATGGCGCATCCCGAAATGTTGCATGTTTCGTACTATGGATTAAAAACTTTTCTCGCAAATCCGCTTGAATACCATTTGAGGGTCAGGCTCGGTATTGAGCATGACGGCGAACCATCGACATTGTCGGCGGTTGATGAACCGCTTGATTCGGGGAATCTGGTTCTGAGCATTCTGCAGCGCGATGTGTGGACTTTGCTTTTGCGCACATTTTTTACCGATGATAATAATGAGGTATCTCCGGATGTTGATGGATTATCGGCGTATGCAGAAGAGGCGATGCGTCTCCGTTACGAAAGGCATGTCGCCACGGGCGGTGCACCCGAGGCGATGGCCGGGCGGATGGAGATGGATTCGCTTGTCGCATGGGCGCGGCAGTGTGCCGTCGCGACAGCACGGTTACGGGAACGGTTTTCCCGACATGTACTGATGGAAAAGACGGATTGTTCCCTCGGTAGAAGCGATGTCCCTGCTCATTTGAAGATTGCCGGTGATAACGCCGCTGAATGCACCGTTGACTGTCCGCACCCGCTGGCGCTGCTTCCCGCAGATGGTGCCGCTAATGGGGAAATCGG
>Ga0316575_10000176_pt1 | contig 16449 bp, 12 predicted proteins | sample J5NA_FD_203072 | JGI IMG/M metagenome (GOLD analysis project Ga0316575, IMG submission 203072) | Rhizosphere microbial communities from salt marsh grasses in Alabama, United States - J5-7_050615r2r3 | ecosystem: Host-associated > Plants > Roots > Rhizosphere | place: USA: Alabama | collected...
TATTCTGCAGGAAGAGATTCTTTAATGCTTGCAGCGGTTTCGTTCTTTTCCTTGGCCTGAGCATTCCAGTCATCAAGGATCTCCTTCGGAATACTGGATGGCATGGCATCGTCGATTTCAGCTTTTGCAACCGGTACCAGAAAAGTCCCGGCTACTATTGCAGAGAGTAGTACTCCCTGCAGAAAGGATGATTTCAGATTCAGTAAATCTTTTTTTACCATACTACCTCCCCTAAGAGTGAAATGGATTATTAGATATTTTGACAGTTATTTTCATAAAAAACGGTTAAATAATTCTCACGAAGAGTGGAAATCGGTCAGTTTATATGCTAAATTGCCTTTTTCTTACATTTTTCAGGATAGTCGTATTCATTTTTTCCCATGTAGCTATCATTGTAATATAGATATTGTTTTTTAATAGCGATAATTATTCATTATTATAAAGATTTTTTTGTAGAACTTTGTGGAACTACAGCTGCATGAATAATCAGCGTTCTATTCCGGACAAACACATGCACAAGCAATCATGTGCGGTAAAATATCACGCCTGCATACACCTATCTGACTATCGAAAACAAACCAGAAAACAGCGTATAGACCGGTCATCTTAATTTTATGTCAACACCTCCGTTCCACCGTTGACCTTAATGCAAGAATCGAACTGATGATAGTGCCAAAGTTTCAATGTTCCCGCACTGCAGCACCACACCTCTCCTGTAGCCATTACCCTGCCCCGGAAACTATTTTGAATCTTGTAATGTGCTCATTTCACCTTTGTGAGGAAATGCTGATACCATGGATTTGCGCGCCTGTCCGCTGGAAGCTCCCGATAAAATACTCGTCCGTCAATACCTTGCAGGGTTGTCACTCAATCACCTCATCACACTTACGGAGGACGTTTTCCGCAATCTCTCCTCATCTGAACAGGTTACCTACTCCATGCTTCGGTTCTGTTCCGGATACTCCGATCATGACGGCCGGATCAAATTCCTGATAACACTTATCAACGACAAAATAATCAGCCCGCTTCGGGTTCCGACCTCTGCTTCCACTGATCCGAAGCTCAATCGTTACTTTAAACAACCGACCTACGATTATTATATCCCGATTGCACAGGAACAACACCAGGAATCGCAGGCACTTACCGATGACGTGGAAATTGTTCCCGCAGATGCCCTCTCCGTTTCAAATCCCCGTTGGGAATGTGTTGACAAAGAAAAAAATGCTGACTCAACTTCAATTGCCACTGTCGGAGATACAATCGCATTACTTGTGGATGTAACCGGGTACCCCAACGGAGCTCCTGTTCAATTTGACATATTTGATACAAGCTGTGATCCGGCATTTCGTATTAACACAGTAAACGGTAAAAATGACAATGGTACAGCAAAAATCACCTGGACCATCAGTGATCCGAATGAACGTAAGGATGCCCTCAAACTGGCATTTGAAGCAAGCGCACGCAGTAAAAGCAGCGGCCGGACACCGATCGATCCGCACTTCGGAAAGATCTATCTGGTAACAGTTAAGGACGAAGAGGAAAATCCGCTCGAAGGAATCAGGGTCGAGTTTACGGTTCCCGGCGAAGAACCGGTGATCGTATTGACGGATAAAAACGGTATCGCCGAACAGCCGGCGACAGACCCTTCGGTGAATGCGGATGTCCGGATCCTGTGGAAAATGTCTGAAGAGGAGACTGAATCTGCACCGTATGATAACGAAGTATGACCATTGGTGTTAAAACCTGATACCATTATCATTTTTTTCCTTTCGACAAATTTACCGTAGTCGGAAATTTGAATTGCAGCTGTATCATCTTTTTCATTATAATACGTCCAGACGCTAACCCATTTTCCATGACGGAAATATCCGATGGACACGCACCACCCGAAACACTATAATCACTACCATCACGCGAAAGAACCGCGCCCTAAAAAGAAAATCACCACGAAGCGCATCTCCTTGTGTTCTTCCGCTCCGCATAATATATTACGGAGTCTCTAAAACCTTTTTAGACCAGAGAAAGTGGGTGAGATTCGATGAATGGTATTTATGTCCGTGAAGATGAACCTTTTGAAAAAGCGATTCGCCGATTTACGAAAACCTGTGAACGTGCCGGCATTCTTTCCGACGTGAAAAAGTATCGTCACTTCGAGAAACCGAGCGAAGAGAAGAAAAGGCGTCTGAACTCATCCAAACGCAAACGCATCCGTGAGGAAAAACGCGTCTACTTTCGTGACCGTTAATCCGGGTGGTGTTCACACCGAAAACTAAAGCCGCCGCAGCAACTTCACGGTGGCTTTTTTATTTGCAGCCATCGTTTCGAGTGCCTTGTACCCGATCACTGCGCAGGCGGTTGCCACATTGAGTGAATTCTTGAATCCGAAAAGAGGTATCTCCACAAGCTCATCGCAAAGCGACAACACCTCAGGAGCAACACCGAGAGCTTCATTCCCGAGAACGATCGCAAGCGGCTGCGGAAAGGAACACTCAAGGTACGAACATGACGTACCGGCAGTTTCGGCAGCCCATACAGTAACTCCCTGTTTTTTAAGACACTGTACAGCCTCAACCGTCGTGGTGAAGTACTGCCATGGAACAAAATCCGTGGTACTCATCGACGTTTTTTCGAGCTTGACATGCGGCGGATATGCCGTGCAGCCGCAAAGGTAGAGTCCGCTTACCCGCATACCGTCGCAGAGTCGGAATATCGCCCCCACATTGAAGGCGCTTCGCAGATTGTCGAGCACAATGAACAGCGGATTTTTCGGAAGTGAGCGGTATTCTTCGATGCTGAGCACTGCGTCGAAGTGACGTACGTCAATCCAGGTCTCCATCTCCCCGACCTTGGGTTTGCCTTTACCGGTCATCGGCAGTACTGTCCTTTACATTCATCGACTGAATAAGCATTACCGCACCGGCGATGAAAAGAACTGAAACCGATGCCATGCCGACCCGTGATGCGAGCATTGACGGTAAACCGGCCATTTTCGATCCGACCGCCACCGTCCCCACCACGAGGGGACCGAATATGACCGCGAAACGGTTGACAATATTGAAAAAACCGAAATACTCGGCGGCTTCTCCATGCGGAATCATCTTTCCGAAATGGGAGCGTGAGAGTGCCTGAATACCTCCCTGCGCAACACCGGTAACCCCAGCGAGAATGAGATACCCGCGGGCGGTGTGCAGAAAAAATGCACCGATTCCGCAGACACCGATGTAAATGGCGATACCCACCAGAATCATACGATGCGCCCCCGTACTCTTCGCAAGCCATCCGAAAAGCAGCGAACTCGGTACCCCGACGAACTGGACTACAAGCAGGGCGATCATGAGTGAAGTTGCCTTGATACCGATTGACATACCGAAATCGGTTGCCATGAGCACGAACGTATGCACACCGTCAATATAAAGCCAGTAGGCGATCATGAAAATAAACAGTCTGCGTCGCAGGACAATTTTTTTCGCTACGGCAACGGCTTGTGCAATACTGTTTCGTGCGGCAACGCCAAGCGGAACAGGTGTACGATACCGTGCCTCTTTGACATTGAAAAAGAGCGGGAGAGAAAAAATCATCCACCAGAGTGCAGATATGACAAATGAAATACGTACTGCAGATGATGCATCATGCAGACCGAAGCATAACGGCTGATTTACCATAACGACATTCAGGGCGAAGAGCAGACCGCACCCCAGATATCCTACCCCGTATCCTACCGACGACACCCAGTCCATCCTCTCTTTTTCAGCAACATCAACAAGCAGCGCATCGTAAAAGATATTACCGCCGTTATATCCCACCGAAGCAACCATAAAGAGGAGTAGTGCAACAAGCCATCCGCCCTGCGGAACGAAACAGAGCAGTATCGTACTGAGCGATCCGGTAATCATGAATGCTGCGAGAAGCTTCTTTTTAACCCCGCCTGCATCGGCGATCACTCCAAGCAATGGTGAAAGTACTGCTACAAGGAGCCCTGCGACTGCGTTTCCGGTTCCGAGCCGGGCAGTACTTATGGTTGCATCAACACCCGTACACCAGAACGATTTGAAGAATACAGGAAAGAAAGCAGCGGCAACGGTCAGAATGAATGCACTGTTTGCCCAGTCGTACATCCACCACGAAACAACCGACCGTTTTTTTTCATCCATCTCAGGTTTTCTTCTCTTTCTTTTCCGCAGCGGGAAAGAGCACATTATTAAGGATAAGTCGATAGCCGGGGGAGTTTTTATGCAGTTCAAGCATGGTCGGCGGATCTCCAACCGCATGCGAGTAGTCTTCGGGATCGTGCCCGCCCAGATAGGCAAACTGCCCCTTGCCTACCACCCCGTGGATATAGTTGACCATCGGAGTACCGGGAACTTCACCGAGGATGATGACGCTTTTTCTGATCACCGCTCGGTTGAAGGAAGTAAGCAGCCCGTGATAGGCTGGAATGACATTGACATGATCCTGCACCAGCATCGACGGCACCGGATCGAGCTTCGCACTGAAGTCGAACAGAACGAAATCCTGCGCATCGATCCGTTGCGGTGTGTTTACACGGTTGACATCGATATTTCCGAAATACGATGCGAGCGGATTGGTCTCGATGTCAAAGTTCTCGAATGCCATACAGTTGCTGTAGTCAATTTTCGATCGCCACTGCGGATCGATACCGTCGCCGTCATAAACATTATCCACGATATCGGTACCAAGTGCGGCGAGGGCGATTTCGAGGGTATTGGTAGCGCTACACATCGCAAAGAGAAATCCCCCGTTTTCGACATATTTTCGGATGGCAAGAGCGACCGCCTTTTTACAGTCGCTCACCTTGTTGAATCCGAGGCTTTTTGAGAGCGTTTCAAGTTCGAGTTTCTGCTTCTGGTACCATGTCGCCTGCGAAAAACCACGGTAGAATTTACTGTACTGTCCGGTAAAATCCTCATGATGCAAATGCAGCCAGTCGTAATCGGCAAGTTTTCCGGTTACAACCTCTTTATCATAGATTTTGTCATAGGGAATTGCGGCATACGTGAGTGCAAGGGTAACGGCATCATCCCATGGAAGCTTTCCCGGCGGAGTGTAGACCGCAATTTTCGGAGCTTTTTCGAGAGTTACTTTCTCCATATTGTTATCGGCAATAGTTGCCTTTATTGCTTCCCAGTCGCCGGAAGAGATGGTCTGGACGGTAACCCCCGCAGTACGAAACTCCAGAAGTACCTGGTTCGATTCGTCGGTAGCAAATGAACCGCCCCGATAATTCAGGAGCCAATAGACCTTCTGGCCCTGTTTAAGAATGGAATAGACCACCCCGTAGGCTTTTAGATGGTCATTCTGTTTCATATCCATGGGGACAAGCAGCATTGCTGCAAGCGGTTGCCAGAGTACCGCCACCAGTACGGCCGTCAGGCAGAGTATCTGTCCCCTTCGATGTGTCATTGATTAACAACCTGCCTGATGTGCAATTCCCGCAACTGAAGATCCGTCACCGGCGCCGGAGCCTTCATCATGAGATCCTGCGCCTTCTGGTTCATCGGGAAGGCGATCACTTCGCGGATATTCGGTTCATCCGCAAGAAGCATCACCATGCGGTCAACTCCGGGAGCAATTCCGCCGTGCGGAGGTGCGCCAAATCTGAAGGCATTGATCATCCCCGAAAAGCGCTCGTCAACCTCCTCCTGCGTATACCCGGCGATTTCAAATGCGCGGTACATTACTTCGGGACTGTGGTTACGGATGGCACCACTCGAAAGCTCAATACCATTGCAGACAATATCATACTGATAGGCAAGAATATCAAGCGGATCCTTTTCATCGAGTGCCTTAAGTCCGCCCTGCGGCATCGAAAACGGATTATGTGAAAAGTCGATCCGGTTGTGTTCTTCGTTAAGTTCGAACATCGGAAAATCGGTGATCCAGCAGAAACGGAAAACATCCTTTTCAACCATGTCAAACTCTTCGCCTAGTTTTACCCGCACATGACCGGCAAGACTGCACGCTTTTTTCTCGGTGTCGCAGACGAAAAATGCGGCATCTCCGGCAGTTGCACCGAGTGCTGCCGTCAGCTCTCCCATGCGCTTCTCATCAAGAAATTTGGCAATGGGACCTTTGGTCTCGTTTTCTGTCCAGGTAAGGTATGCAAGTCCGGGAGCACCCAGCGACTGTGCGAAAGCAATCATACGGTCAAAGAATGCACGTGGTTGATTTGCTCCGTTCTTGACTATGATGGTACGCACCACCCCGCCCTTTTCGACCATTTTACTAAAGACCTTGAAATCGGAACCTCCGAAGATTTCGGATACATCGACGATTTCGAGCGGGATGCGCAGATCGGGTTTATCGGTACCGTACCTGAGCATCGCTTCACGAAACGGAATCCGTCTGAAGGGAATACCGTCAACCGTCTTATTAGAAAAGGTGGTGAAAAGTCCGTGTATCACTTTTTCCACGGCTGCGAAAACGTCGTCCTGAGTGACAAATGACATTTCGATATCCAGCTGATAGAATTCACCCGGAGAACGGTCGGCACGTGCATCTTCGTCGCGGAAACAAGGTGCAATCTGGAAATAGCGGTCGAACCCTGCAACCATGAGCAACTGCTTGAACTGCTGCGGTGCCTGCGGAAGTGCATAAAATGTACCTGGATGGAGTCTGGACGGTACAAGAAAATCACGGGCACCTTCAGGAGATGAACAGGTGAGAATAGGGGTCTGGAACTCGTTAAATCCCATTTCGGTCATCACCCGGCGCAAATAGGCGATGATCTGCGACCGCAGAACAATGTTATGATGCAGCTTGCTCCGTCGAAGATCGAGAAACCGGTAGGTCAGCCGCATCTCTTCAGGCAGGGGATCTTCAGGAAAAACGGCGAAGGGCGAGTCTGTGCATTTGCCGAGAACTTCATAGCTACCCGCAACAAGTTCAATCATCCCGGTAGGCAGTCTGGTGTTAACCGTTTCGGTTGAACGCATGGCTACAACCCCGTCAAACCGTACCACACTCTCCTTGTGCATATGTGCAAGATCACGCTGAAACGGCTGTTCCGGATGAATGACGATTTGTGTGATACCGTAATGATCGCGTAGATCAATAAAAAGAACACCGCCGTGATCACGTCTGCTGTGAATCCATCCTGAAAGACGAACCGTCTCTCCGACATGGCTCTCTCTGAGCTCGTTGCAGGTATGGGTACGAAAAGTATGCAAAATGGTTCCTCCTGATATTTTTTCACGGCACGTCATGTTTCAACCGACACGCAACGATACCGATACGATCGGTGACTGGCTATTATTGAAAAAAATGTATTACCGCTATCCGGGATTCTGTACGAATGAGTGTCCCGATGCCGCCGGACAAAAGCAGACAATCGGTTAAAAATAATTAAAATCCTCGGCAAACGCACCTTCTGTACCTATTTCATTGTGTTGAATAAAAATGAATCGGATGATATAATGAAAAAGTATTGTGTGGTATTATACGAAAACAGACTCAAGCTGCGAAGCTGCCATACTCAGGTGAAAAGATCCGGGAATGACTGAAGAGAGAAGACATACCCCTCCCCCAAGCAAACTCACTGTAAATAGACACTCTGTCATACCTGACTATAAAACCGTTTTTTTCAACAGTTCAGAAGGTATTCTCGTTACTGACAGTAACAGGAAAATAATAGCAGCAAACCCCAGTTTTACCCGAATTACCGGCTATCAGGAACAGGACGTTCTGGGAAAAACACCCTCATTTCTCAAATCGCAACGGCATGACCAGCAATTTTTCGATGGCGTCGAAACAGTTCTTTCGAAATATGAAAAGTGGCAGGGAGAGATCTGGAATCGCAGAAAAAACGGAGAAATTCATCCGCAATGGCTGTCAATCATTCCGGTCGTCAATAATGGCAGAACTGAACAATTCATCGGTATTTTTACCGACATCAGCGGTTTTCTTTCAAATAACGCGGTCATGCGCAGCCATGCCTACAGCGACTCCCTCACAGGACTTCCCAACAGGATGCTTTTGTACGACCGGCTGACCTTTATGCTCAATCTTGCCCGAAGACGCAACGGCATCATGTGCGTTCTCTATCTTGATATCAACCGCTTCAAAATGATCAATGACACACTCGGGTATTCACTGGGAGATCAGTTGCTGCAGAATGTTGCCGCACGCCTTAAATCATCCACGCGTGAAGTCGATTCGGTATTCAGACTCGGTGATGATGAATTTGCAATACTTCTGGAAGATATCGACAAACCGCAGGATGCATCCCGTGTGGCAAAACGCATTCTCTCCGCCTGTGCCAAACCGTTCGTCATGAAAGAACAGGAGATGTACGTTACGGTAAGTATCGGCGTAAGTCTCTATCCCAATGACGGGGAACATTTCGAACAACTTCTCAAGAATGCCGAAACTGCAATGCTGCGTGCAAAGGAACTGGGTATCAGTAATTATCAGCACTATAAGCCATCAATGAATACCCAGGCGTACGAGAGCCTAACACTTGAGTATAATCTACAGAAGGCATTGAAAAACAATCAGTTCAGAGTTTATTATCAACCGATAATTCAACTTAACACCAACGAAATTATCGGTGCCGAGGCCCTTATCCGGTGGGGCCATCCGGAGCTGGGTATCATCACACCGGCTCAATTCGTACCGCTGGCAGAAGAGACCGGACTTATTCTCCCTATAGGAGAGTGGGTACTCGAAACGGCATGCGAAACAATGCAGCAATGGAATATGAAAACAGGCCGCAGCCTCTTTGTGTCGGTCAACCTCAGTGCACGCCAGTTCCAGCAACCTGAACTTGTGGCAAACATTACACGGGTCCTCGAACGATCCGGTCTCTCTCCTTCGCAGCTTAAACTTGAGATCACCGAAAGCATCGGTATGAAAAACCCGGTACAGACACTCAATACCCTGCGTGAACTCAAGGAACTCGGTATACTTTTCGCCATCGATGATTTCGGTACCGGGTATTCTTCACTAAGTTATCTCAAGCAGTTCCCGATCGATACCATCAAAATCGACAAATCATTTGTCATGGAGATGGAGGCATACACTAATGACTCGGCAATCGTCGATGCAGTTATCGCACTTGCGCACAGCCTCAACGTTGATGTCATCGCCGAAGGGGTGGAAACCGCCGACCAGGTAAACTATCTGCGGTCTAAATCATGCGATAAAGTGCAGGGTTTTTACTACAGCAGACCGGTGAGCACCGATGATTTCTATCAGTTGCTTGCCGACACACCGTGGATCACGACATAAATAACGCTGCCGCGTTTGCAGTGGTCAGTTCCCCTATTTTTTCGATGGCCGTTTTACGAATCTCCGCAAGTGCAGATACCACTTTTCCCAGTGTCGAAGGTTCATTAATCCCTTCATGATTTTGCGGCGGGATGTCGGGACTGTCGGTTTCAACAAGCAGCAAACCGTCGGGAACCACTGCCGCAGCCTCACGTCCACGTCGGTTGCGATCATAGGTAATCGATCCGGAAAACGAGAAATGTATTCCGAATGAAGCAAGTTCAGGAACAAGGTCTGCGGCACCACCGAATGAATGTATGACTACACCTTCAGCCGGTCGAGGGCCCCCTTTGCGCAGGAACGCAAGCAGACTTCCCCACGCTTTTCGACAGTGAACCGAAACCGGCCTGTGCAGTTCACGGGCAAGATCCATCTGGGCGATAAAAACCTTTTCCTGCTCCTCATCGTTACGCTCCGAAATCTGATGATCAAGACCGATTTCTCCAATTGCCGCCAGTGAATTACTTTCGAGGAACGTACGAAGAGTATCGATCCAGCCGGAGGTTCTCTCTCCGATATACCAGGGATGAAGTCCTGCCGCAGGAATAATGCAGGAGTACGTTTTTGCAAGATCAGATACCGCCAGCCAGTCCTCTTCACAACTTCCGCAACAGAGCATTCTGGTAACACCTGCGGCAAAAGCACGTTCCATCACAGCATGAAGTGATTCATTTAACCTGTTGTCCTGTAAGTGACAATGAGTATCAAACAGTGGAATCATTTCTCTATTCATCGGGATGGGCTGCTGATTTCGACGAAGTATTCACCGCCATTTCATTCATACCGTATACCACCTTACGACACTTTTGAGCCACCATACTTAACTGGTCAAACCCGTCAATCTGTTCGAGCACATGACATAACCGTTCGAGAGCAACCGGGATAAATTCCTGGTACCACTCCTTGCCTTTGTGCAGGGTAAGGTTGCCATAGGCGCCAAGAGCCTGCATCAGACGCTGTACGGCACAAAGCTGCAGGGAACGCAGTGAGCATACTTCATCTCCGGCCGTGTCGCAGTAATGGTCGTAGAGATCACCGACAAACTTTGGAGTAAGCACGGAAACATAGGGATCATACAGCAGTGATGCAATATCATAATGCGGCGGTCCGAGACGGGCACCCTGAAAATCAACAAAACGAATGGCACCGTCATGGAGCATTACGTTTTCCGACTGAAAATCACGATGTATCGCACACTGCGCCAGTGCTGCACATTCATTGGCAAGTTCAAGACGCTCACGTTCCCAGCCTTCATCAAGAAGCGTTTCACACCCGCAGTAATCGGTTACACAGTATTTGCTGAAATACCAGCTCTCCCATAAGAATGTTTCGGAATCCATTTCCCGTGCGGAAATAATCCTGTGTTTTGCCAATTCCGGCCGCTGCCAGTGATGCAGTGCATCGATCACCTGACGATATATCTCGCCAAGATACTCTTCCTGAAAGTTCACCATGGAGCAGTATTTCTTCAGGGTAACAACACCGAGGTCTTCCTCAAGGATGAGTCCATGCCGTGCGTCGGATGCAAATACCACCGGCAAGAGAGACGCAGTCGCATCCCTGTCGGCAGCAAGATCGAGAAAGCGGGGCCAGTCTTCATCCCTGCTGTCCCATTCCACCAGAATGTAGGTTTTCAAATCGTGGCGAATCCGTGTAAAATAGCGTGATGAAGCCGCCCGTCCTGCAAGCTCCCCGAACGTATCGGTATCTTCAAATTCCGGCAGTGTTTTCCTGATGAATTCCACCTGTGCAGGCGTCAACCTGATCTGTTCAATCATCGATACCGATCTCCCCCCATGGCGTTATTAGTAATCCATTGTTATTATGCCTGTTATACCGCTTACCTTCATTAAAGACAACAAGCCGAGACTCTCCGGGTTGCGGCTCAAACGACGGATCGTCAATCCAGCAGTATGGTCCGCAGAGAGCTTTGCGTTCCTCTTCCCACACTTCCGGAAATCGTCCCTTGCGCTGGAAATCAATCCCTGCGCACGATGGCGGAAATGGAGGAAGAAGACCGTCAATGAGGTCAAAATGCGCCTGTGCGAGTGCAAGAGGTGTCCCCAGATCTCGCCAGAAGCCATCGTCTGCAATGGCAACACTTACCCGCATTCCGTGATTCTGTGCACGTTTCCAGACCGGTATGATCGAGAAATCTTCCCCGGTAATGAGTTCCAGAAACTCTTTGCGGTAAAGAGTGATGCCGATGAAATCGGCAGATGCTACATTACCTGATACCTCGTCTTTGCCAGGTGTACCCATATAAGTCATGGTTTGCGGATCATAAAGAATCGTCCCCCTGCCCGATGGCGGAAAAGCGATGAGTCTGCAAATATCATCCGAAGCTTCAAACGAGTTTATCTTACTCTTTATATCAAAGCGTGTTACGATATCTGCGTTAGCGATAAGAAAGGTATCATCTCCGGAAAGAAACTCCCTTGCAACGTCAAGCGCCCCGCCTGTCCCCCTGATTTCGGGAAGTTCAACAAAGAGACTATATTTTGCCTGGTGATCCCTAACCCAGCCCTCAATTGTCTGCGGAAGATAATGAGCATTGATACCGATGGGTGCGACATCGTTTTTTTCAAGAAAGGCAACAGCATGTTCGAGGAGCGGAATTCCGGCAAAAGGTACGAGTGCTTTCGGCAGATGATCAGTCAGTGGTCGTAACCGGGTTCCGAAGCCCGCCGCAAGTACAAAACCTCTCATTCGCATGCCCCGCTGTTCAATCTGCGCATGATTGCCAACTCGAAATCCGAGGATAAGGCCATGATAATTTTACGTGACAAAAAACGCAGATTAATGAGATAATGAAATCAATCAGAAAAATGGGACTTGCAGGCTTCAACGTTTTATGTGCACCTGATTGTACCACTCTTCCTGTCCCGATATATATTTAATGCCGATTATGAGATTCACCTCAAAATTCAACACGACAAATTCATCATTTCAATAACCAACAAGGGAGCCTTGCCCGCTTGTGAATATAGTAATTGTCGGTGCCGGTGATGTAGGGTACAACCTTGCGGAACATCTCAGCAGACAAGGGCACCACACTGCAGTGATCGAACGTTCATCCGTGATCTGCAACGAAATCAATTCCCGGCTTGATGTACTCACCATTATCGATACCGGTTCGAACCCCCAGGCGCTTGAACAGGCAGGCATAAAAGATGCCGATATGCTCATTGCGGTCACCCCGAATGATGAAACCAATCTTGTCGCCTGCAACTTCGCGATGCAGTACGGTGTTCCGCAGCGTATCGCACGTATCAGATCGCTCCGGATCAGCGACAGCCCCGAAATTCCCATAAGTTTCGGCGCACTTGGTGTTACGCATGTTATCGAACCCGAACTTGAGGTCGTTGACAACATTATAAAATATGTCGAACTGCCCGGTGTTTCGGAAGCCGAAAACATCCAGACCGGTAATGTTTACCTGCGCGGCTATGTAATAACCCGGGACATGCCGATTGCCGGCAAGACGCTCATCGAAACAAATGAACTCACCAGATCTTCACATATCCTCATCGCTCTGATTATCCGTGACGGTAAGGCGATTCTCCCGCGCGGCACGGAACTGATTCTCCCCGGCGACGAGATTATAGCAATCATGAAAGATGATTCACTCCAGGTCTTCAGGGAGCTGATCAATCAACCACCGGACAAACGAAAAAAAATCGTCATTTACGGAGACAATCTCGAAGCAATCGAGCTTGCCCGTCGAATGACGACACGTGCAGACCGGGTCATACTGGTCGATCCGAATGAAGAGCATGCACAGCATGCAGCTGCAGTACTCCCTGATGTAGAGGTTCTTTTCGGAGACTGTACCGATGTTGAAATGCTTCAGGAGGTGCGGGTTCGCGATCTGCCCTTTCTTATCGCAGTGGGAAACGATCCGGAAGACAACATCATGTCGTGCCTTCTCGCCAAAGCCGAGGGGGCACAGCGTGTAATTGCGGTGAGCACAAACCGCCGTCATAACAAGCTTTTTCTGTCGCTTGGTATCGATCATGTGATCAATCCGAACAGTATCACCACACAAACGATTATGCGAAATGTGATCAAACTGCCGATCGCATCACTACTGTCACTTAAAAGTGTCAATGTTCAGGTAACCAAATTCATCATAGGACCGCAGAGTGCCGTCATCGATATGCCAATCAAGCAACTTGGAACACGGCTCAAGCGATCAATCATCATAGGCAGCATTCTCCGTGGCGACCAGATGATCATTCCAAGCGGAGAAACCGTATTTCTCGAAGATGATGAGGTACTCACCCTTTCGCATCCTGACGATACACGTGAAGTGGGCAAACTGTTCAAATCGGAATCCGCGCTGTGAATACCGGGTCTCGAAAAACCAGATTGAGATGCGCTACCTATAAACTCCGCAACAACCAGTCACACAAGTGCGCATAGTCGGTTAACGTTACGATATTGTAAAACACTATTATGAATACACATTTCATCAGGTTCTCTTTAGGAAAACTCCTTCAGCTGCTCTCATTTTTCATGCTGATCCCCGGAGTGATCGCCGTCTTCGAAGCTGACCACAGCTCGTTCGGCACATTTTTCTTCGATCACAAATTGTTCGGATTCACCATTGCAATTATATCGGCATTCATCACCGGAACAATTCTCACCCTTCTCCCCACGAAGGATACCGACGAAAAAACCGTCCGTGAAGGATTTGCAATCGTTACCTTCGGCTGGATACTGCTTACATTTTTCGGGTGCCTCCCCATTTTCATTTATTTCGTGGAAACAATTCCGAAACATACCATCCCGGAACTCGGCCGATACTTTACCGATGCATACTTCGAAGTGATGAGCGGCTTCACCACTACCGGAGCCACCATCATGACCAATGTCGAGATTATTCCCGACAGCCTCCTGCTCTGGCGCAGCATGACTCACTGGCTTGGCGGCATGGGAATCGTCACATTGGGGCTTGCCATTTTTCCGGCATTCGGTGTTGCTGCCTATCAGCTCTTCCGTGGGGAAGTCCCAGGACCGACAACCGAAAAACTCACCCCGAGCCTCTCTCAAACAGCAAAAATTCTATGGGGAGTTTACGCACTCCTTACTCTCATCGAGGCGATTCTTCTCATATTTGGCGGTATGACACCCCTCGAAGCATTCTGCCATGCATTCGGAACAATGTCGACGGGTGGTTTTTCCACACGCAATGCTTCAATAGCTTCATTCAACAGTGCGTATATCGACTGGGTGATCATTGTGTTCATGTACCTGGGCGGTATCAATTTTATCGTCCATTACAATATCATCTTTTTCCGCCGCTGGAGTGTTCTCAAAGGGAACAGCGAACTTCGTTTTTACACCATCGTGATTCTGACTGCCATTGCCATTACCGTACTTGCATTGCAGATACAGGGTCTGGCATCTCCGCAGAATGTGATGCGCAGCTTTCGTTTCACACCCCTTACCACTCAAACCGCAACCGAAGGAATGGTACGGGAAGCAGCAAAAATTCATACGGTCGGATCATCCATAAGGTATGCCGCGTTTCAGACTGTTTCGATTCTGACAACCACCGGCTATTGTACGGCGGATTTCGACATGTGGCCCGGAGTGATCAGGCTGATGCTTGTGGTAATCATGTTTTTTGGTGGTTGTGCGGGATCCACTGCAGGGGGAATTAAAATCGTCCGAATCATGATTGTCCTTAAATCCATATTACGTGAAATACGATCGATGATCCAGCCGCGTCAGATCATCACCGTCCGCCTCGCGGATAAGGCTATCGACGAAAAACAGATCAGGACAATTCTCGGCTTTTTCGCAACATTTCTTGTTTGTACGGTACTTTTCACGCTCATCATGTCACTCATGATTCCCGATTTTACAACAGCCATAACGTCGGTTGTCGCCACCATGTGCAATATCGGTCCCGGTCTCAGCGGAATCGGTCCGGTGGAAAATTATGCCTGGATTCCTGCCCCCGGAAAGTGGGTTCTCTCTCTCTGCATGCTCCTCGGACGACTGGAGCTCTATACGGTTCTCATCGCTTTCGCACCTGCAACCTGGCGGAAGTAATTCCCGGGAAACTGAATTTACGACATCGATGTCGTACTTTTTTTTGAGCAATTACACTATATTTTTATCATGCTGATACGCGCTCTTCGCTTCACCTTTCTAACAAGATCGGGCGGGTTGCTGTAAAAGAGTTTATTTGCTGGGATACACACCGACTTTGGCACCCGCTCTTGATCTTGATTTTTAAACATGTTACACAAATAAACAGTCGAACTACCGTGTTTTGTAATGGTTCAGATCATTGTTTCTGTAATTATCCTGCCCAGTAAATATGGTGGAATAAAACGAACGGATCTACCGTGAATGATCCGCATTTCCGGTAGTCCGCTATAAACGACAAATCCATCGGAAATACTGAATCGCTCCATAAAATCAACCAGCTGATGCAGTGTTTGCAGTTTGATCCGGGATGCGGACTTCACTTCAACAGGGATAGTTGCTTTTTTTCCCGTTACGACAAAATCCAGTTCAGTCTGCACCCTGTTGTTCGAATGATAACTGGATATGGCACCAATACTGCCAACTCTACTGATAATGTCCTGAAGCACCCCGTTTTCAAGAAGCATTGCTGCAATCGTATCTCCTTCTCCGAATTGTACTGGAAGTAAACGGGTAAGCAGAAAATTGGCAATACCGGTATCAAAAAGATATTTCTTCGAGTTATACCCCTTTTTACTTGAATATTGTGCTGTTCTGAATGACAGTGTATACGTCAGATGCCATGAATTCAAGGCCTCAAGCACCAAGGGTAGAACAGTTCTGTACGCGGGTGAATCCGTTGAAAGGATCGTCGAGTTCTGGGTTGCAGATGTTAGATGATGTGCTATGGAACCGAGTACCGTTTCGAAAATTCTTCCGTATTGCGCAGCCCGCCCCGTCCGCTCTATACCAATGTACCGGTCTGCATCACGATACATGTTTGCAAGAAGTGACTCCATGAGCAGCTGAGGATTCTGGTTATTTTGTATAGCCACCACAACTCCGGGAAGACCTCCCAACTGAAGAAATGAACGATATTCATCCATGAAAATGGCATGTACATCAGGTGATATGGATGTCCCGTCGCCGGACAGATCGAAGTACTGCTCTTTACTTTTAAAC
>Ga0316575_10000177_pt1 | contig 16442 bp, 11 predicted proteins | sample J5NA_FD_203072 | JGI IMG/M metagenome (GOLD analysis project Ga0316575, IMG submission 203072) | Rhizosphere microbial communities from salt marsh grasses in Alabama, United States - J5-7_050615r2r3 | ecosystem: Host-associated > Plants > Roots > Rhizosphere | place: USA: Alabama | collected...
TGAGAGGTTTAATATGGCTGGTCAGGAGGGACTTGAACCCCCGACCCGGTGGTTAACAGCCACCTGCTCTGCCGACTGAGCTACTGACCAATATTTTCAATAGTATGACTGAATTACGCGGAAAACCGTTGAAAAACGGGCATTCTCAAATTCAGATGGTTAAATATATATTTGCATTACCGTGCAAGTCAATAATCCGATCACAATTCAGGACCAATGAAACGATTATCCGGTCATATTTTACTGCTTTCCGCACTTCTTCTTTTCTGCAGTAATCCTGTCGATGAACCGGGTCGGAGATCATCCGGATGCACAGTTTTCACCTCTCCCGATGCTCCATTCTCTGATCCGCCATCGACCGCATCAATAAGGTACATCATCACCATACCTGATACTGTGCACACCTCCCCGCTTTTTACCTGCATCATCAACAGCGGATATCGTTTTCTGCTGCCGGTTCATTATGCCGATAACCCGCTGCAACAGACAAACGGACCGGTGGTTCGTGACCTTCACATTACCGACCACGACGGACAGACGATTCAGCCATCCTTCACTACCGTTACCGTCGGTCCGCAGACAAACACCGAAATGATCCTCCCGGATGATGTTGCCTACCCTGTTACCGTAACATATTCCATCGACTTTTCAACGTTCATTCCGGAAGACGATTCGAAAAGCATGCCTGCAACCTTCTGTAACGATACCGCATTTTTCTTTACAGGGGCACACTGTTTCATCATTCCCGAAATCTCCCTGTCGCTTGCAGACCTCTGGAGAACACCGCTGCAGTCCGAAATCGTCATCCATAAAAATCCCGTAGTGAAGGTTTTCGGCATACCCGGAACGGCATTCTCCTGCCCGACACTGTATGAACTCCTGTTCCTCCAGTTCTCGCATGGTGCACCCGTACTCACCTGCGGAAACGGAGGCGGCGTCGACTTCATCTTCACCAATTTTACGGCAACACCGTGGAGTGCAGGGCTCGCCGATTCGACCGCCGGTCTCTTTGCGATGGTTCTTGACACACTCAGCAGGACGTATGGATCATTTTCTCATTATGCAATCGACCCTCTGCCCTACACCCTTGCAGTATATACCCTGTGGGGAGCGCTCGAAGGAACGTTCGGATTCGCCGTCCGTGAACCGTTCGAAGGAACCGACGGACGCTTCTGCGAGATACTCGCCCATGAAGCACTGCATCATTTCATCGGGATCCGCTGCGGTGATCTTGATGATCCCTGGTGGAAGGAAGCCGCAGCAGCCTACCTGGGACTCGAAACGGCTGTCAACCTCGGACAGTATGACAAGGAAAGCTTCAGATCACGCATGACTGCCCGTTTTTATGCGGCCGATTCACTTCGCTTCAGACGCGCGCTCTCCGATCCGTGGCTGCGTGACCACATGTTCTCGGAAGTGCTGTACAACATCGCCTATGACCGGGGCGGACAGATAATGATGCTCCTTGACGACAGAATACGCACGGGTTCGGGGGGTACATTTACACTTCATAATGCCGTCGCTGCGCTCTGTGCCCGGTTTGCGGGAAGAGGGTTCTCCCGCAACGATTTCATGCAGGTTTGTTCGGAGTTCGGTGCGCAGGGGGTGGATTCCGTGTTCGCCGTCTACGTGGACCGCTCCGATACGGTACCGACACCCGAAACGCTCATGTCGGCGTTCAACCGTATCGATTCACTCGCCGCATGGTAACGGCGGTTATTCCTCGTTCTTCCACTCAAGAACCTGCGGATCGCGTTCGCGCATCACCCTGACGATATGGTCGGCCATCCGGCGATACCCGATGATATTGGGGTGTACGGGATCCCAGGACAGTGTATCGTTAAACTCACCGGTATATTCGTCATAGAGGGTGGAGTCTCCGACGTCAACGACAAAGGCAGCATAGCCGCTGTCCTGAAGGGTGTCAACGCCAAGGCGTACGTGGTCGTTATAGTAGTTGCGCTGGACCTCGGGAATCGATACGAACGGCTGGGAGGTAAGCACGTAGATGCGTGCATGCGGATTGCGCGTCGCCATCCTTTTCATCATGTCGATGGTGGCCTGTGTCTCGATGGCGCTGAAGCTGCCGTTGACCCCGAGCATCAGTACCCAGATGTCGGCCGTCAGGGTCGTATTGGCATGATCCATGAGTATGAGCATTTCACGTGCAAACGATCCGGCGATTGCGAAACAGGAATCATCGACGGGATTCATGTTTACCTGATTGGTGGTAAACGGACCGATGGCCCGTATGCGTTCGAGTGGTCCGAGACTGTCGCGAAGCGCCTGCAGCACCAGCGGTCTGAAGCCTCCCTGATACGTGGTATCTCCCACGCCGACGGGGATCGAGTGTCCTGCGAAACAGAGGGTATGTTCAAGCCCGACAGCAAGAGTTCCTGCGCGGGTGACTGCATTTCCGAATGCATCGAAAACCGTAAGGGTAAATGCGTAGTGCCCGATTGAATCAACCGAAATTCTCAGACTGTCGGTACCGGTAACCGTATCGGGTTTACTGCCCCACAGGAACTGGATAGTATAGAAATCCCCTTCGGGATCGACTATCGAGACCGGAAATGCCACCGTTCCCGGCAGTGCCCCTTCATGCGTCCAGATGGTATCACCATCCGAAAAATCGGGAGACATAAGTACCGGCGGCAGATTGAACGTCACATGAAACGTATCGGTAAAGAACGCTCCGTCACTGTTTCGCGCACCGGTGACGACCGCCGTGCGACTGTTGCCCCTGAAATACACGGCGCAGTCCGCAGAACCGCTGTCGTCCCATCCTCCGCCGTCACTATCGAAGTACCATTGTTCCACCACCTGCGTCGAATCGGCCGTTTTACGAGTGATACGCAGGGTGTCGGCACTGCCGATCGTGGTATCGCTTACCTTCTGCAGTACCGGTACGGTACTGTGTACGACGAACGTACAGGTGCCGTTAGGCGATCTGAGCGAATCTTCATCCACGGCAACCACCGTTGCGGTACACGGTCCGATATCATCAGTTGTCCAGGTGTGCGAAAGTACCGGATCATGCGTCTGCATCTGAACCGTACCTGATCGTGAAACTATTGTCCAGAGATAGGTAACGATACTCCCGTCGACATCATGCGCACCTGCCGTGATCGTTGACGAAGCACCTGCAGTCGCCTGTGCCGCAACAACGGAATCGATTACCGGAGGATTGGCGGTAACCCGTATCGTAATCGAATCGACAGGCGAAAGCTGATCGTCGTCATCAACCGCCTGGACCCGGATAACGTGCAGCCCCGTATCGGACGGAAACCATACCCGGGCAAATGATCCGGTGTCGCCGCCTCCGTGGATAATGGTATCATCGGTCTGCATCCAGCGGTAGGCCGCGATCGTTCCGTTTACATCGGCAGCAATGCACGAAAACCGGGCCGTATCATTGACGGATATTACCGTGTCGCCTGCAAGAGTGCTGATGACCGGTGCACCCGCGGATACAAATACCCGCACCGTATCGACTGCCGATTGATTCCCGTCGATATCAACCGCATACATCGTCAGCAGCTGCTCACCGGTATCCGCAGGTGTCCAGGCGACGGGAACCACCGTATCGAACGGAACGATACGCGGAACTTCCGGACCCTTCGTCCAGATCAATGTCGCAATCCTGCCGTCATCATCAACGGCGGAAACGCGAAGAACCGATGTATCATTTATAAATGCCGTACTGTCGGCGGCAAAGGAAAGCGACGGCAGGAGACTGAGAACCTGCACGGTCAGCGTATCATTTTTGGAGATACGCCCGTCTTCCGCACGGGCATGCACTACTAAACGATGCACACCCGTATCGGGAAATTCCCAGACAAGCGGGAAAGAATCGGCATCGGTGGAATCACAACGCCAGGAATCATCATATTCGATATACCAGGCGGAAATGCGCTCATCATCGGCCGTTGAAAAATGAAGCCTCAGCGTATCGCGAACGGCAACGGTACTGTCTGCGGTGATCGTCATGAGAATCGGCGGTTTAGGTTCATGGGTACAGTATGGTAGAAAAAAAGCCGCAAAAACAGCTGCAGTAAGCAAAATACGGCGAAATAATCGGTTCATAACACCTCACGCTTGTAGTAACATCCCCCGAACTTCCGTAAAAATAGCTCACCTGAGCATGATCTGCAACAGACTGTCGACCCTCGCCGCAATCTTCGCACCGCCTCGTGCGTTGAGGTGATTGGCATCGAGCGCTTCGGAATCATCATAGTCATGCTCTCCGCCGTTATTGGCATCGTAAAAGAGGTAGTGCGGATAGCGGTTCATGTATTCCTTCATCTTTTCCGCAAGCTGCGCATAGGTTGCACGGTTCGGCCCCGCACGCCCGGCCATGTCGGTGGTACGATAGGCGGGATTCTGCGGAAAATTTATCGCCAGCAGCTTTACACCGTGCGCCGCAGTCGAATCGAGCAGTCCCTCGAAGAGTGCGATGTTTACCTTGACAATTGAATCATCGAGCGAATAGTCACGGCCTTCGACGACCGGTTCTCCCCAGCCCTCGCCGATGATGGAGTCATTGAACGCTCCCTTTGTATCGAAACCCTTCCAGTCCTCCCCGGAAAATGCGGCGGCTTTCTGCTGCACCCCCCCGGGAACGCCGTCACGGTAGAAGTTGCTGTTTTTATCCAGTTCATACCCTATCGTGTAGTAAAGACCGGTCAGTGCCGGCATGGCCCTGCTGTCGACGGAAAAGTAGCTCGCGTCAAGATCGATGATGAGCACCTTCATGTTCCGGGCGAGCGGCAGCACATACTCCTGCGCAACCGTGACGCTCGTCCCTATGCAGCTCTGATACCATGCCATGTTAAGCGTCGGAAGCGTCGTGATCACCCGCGGATCAAATCCGTAAAGCATTGGCGAATTACCGATCGCCACACACCCGACGCTGTCGCGTTCATGCCAGAAAAGCCGCAGCTTTTTCGCGAGCGTCACATGCCCCGCAGTTTCGATCGGTTTGTCGTACTGCCCGAAATGCCGGTACGGATCATCCGCCTCGGACGATTCCCGCGGGTCAACCCATGCGGCGACATCGCGCAACCCCGACCCTTTTATAATCCTGCAGTAGGCGCTGTCGGGAGCGTTGATGAGATAGAATGCGTCTCCGTTACCCTGTGCAAGGGCGGCAATCACCGACGGATGGTTCGTATACTCGGTATAGTTCCACTGCGTATACTCCGACGGCACCACGAACCATGCGGAGATCTGGTCGTTGCTGAAAAGCAGCGTAGTGCCCACGAAAATGATCTCGTGCAGATTATACGGGCGTCCGACAAGCGTGCTTACCCCCGGGTATCCGAAGTCAAGAAAAACGGCTTCTCCCGGATTCGCCCGCGACGGCGACATGGAAAGGTTGCAGACCTGCGGGGTATCGGGCCGACCGGGAAAAAAGGGCGGCGTAAAATAGAAAATGTTCGTATCATTGAGCTGCAGATCGACCAGTTTTGCAACAGTAAATGCAGTACCGAGATACCGTCCGTCACTTGAAAGCCCTCCGTGATACGATCCGTGGTCCCAGATGACTTCAGGGTCTCCCTGCCGCCTGCCGCCGCTGACGCGGCACCGCAGGGTGTGTTCGGTATACCATACAGGCTGATTGTCGATCGAGGCGCCGTCGGTATAAATCAGAAACGTATCGGCCGACTCCGGATCAACCCAGAAACGGGGCAGAAATCCCGGAAAGCTGTCGGTCAGCGTCGCCTGTTCGTCAAGCTTCCTCATCGAGATGGTGCTGTTTCCGTTCGCGCCCTCGTCTTTCGATCCCCATACGAGATAGTTACCGTCGGGAGAAAAAACCGGTTGTGAGACGGCGGTATCATCACTGAACCGGCGCAACACCACCGGTGACTGAGCGAAGTCGGCAACGGCGCAGTATCGCCGGTGCTGCACGGTGTAAACCAGGGCTGTTTTCACCTTGCCGGTTCCTGCGACGGCGATAAGGTCCGACGTGTTGGCAACGATCTGTGCATCGAGCGAATCGGCGAGGACCGCGGTTTCCGGAGCGGATTGCGGAGCCGAAAAAGCTCCGAGTGCCACCCTGAACCCGATATCTTCCTGTATTACATCCGCAGGCATGGGATAAGGACCCTTGCGTACCGACGGACGGAGAAACGCTGCTTCCAGCCGGTATGAGCCGCCTTTTATCGGACGTTCCCACGTTTCAGCGAACTGTTTCTGGGTCAGATGCACCGGACCGACCGGATCGACGTATAGTGAATCGGTATAAAAATCGAGCCAGTCATTGACCCACTCCGCCGCATTTCCCGCCATGTCGTAGAGACCGAAACGATTCGGTTCCTTCTGCCGGCCCTGATGCAGCCGGTTATCGGCATTGCTGAAAAACCATGCATACCGCGATGCTTCGGAATCATCATCACCCCAGAAGTAAACCCCTGTTCCGCCGGCCCTGCAGGCATACTCCCACTCTGCTTCGGTAGGCAGGCGGTATCCGAAACGGTCATAATGGATTTCACAATTTTCGAGAATATACGGACACGCCCCCGGTGTCGTGCATCGTGCAGTATAACTGTAAACGGTATCGTACCCCTTTGACCTGCTCAGGGCATTGCAGTAAAGTGCCGCCTCGTACCAGGTACATCGGGTAACGGGCATAGAATCATTACCGGATCCGGCAGTTGCCGGCAGCTCCCCCATCAGTGAATAATACTCCCCCCTGGTGATTTCCGCGGCACCCATATAAAAATCATGCGTAAACCGTACCCGGTGCGCCGGACGCTCAATCGTTACAGCCTGTGCGGCAGAGGAACCCATGACGAATTCCGAATCACGGGCCGGAATGAAAACATCCTCCCCTGGAATCCGTGCAAACTTCGCGGTAATTTCCATGGCGCTGCCGACCCTGATGACGAGCGGGTTTTCCACCGAAAATTCAGCTGCGCTCCAGCCGTAGAAAAACCATCCGCTGTCCGGCCGGGCAGTGAATGTGATCGTATCACCTTCGACAGCGGTGCTGTCTACCGGAAATCCGCTCACACTTCCCTCACCGGAGGTAAAAACACGTATGGTAAAATGCTTCTTTTCGGGACCGGCAGTATAGAACTCACTGCACGAAAGCAGCATCATGATCGCAAAGACGATACCTGTCCTCGGATGTATCATTTTCTTCTCCATGTGCGAAGCGTCGTAAATGCGGCAATCAGGGGGGAGCGCCTTACGAATACCCTTGAAGTACGCGGTCTTGCCCCGAAATATTCTTTGAATTTATATACACCCGAAAGTGATCCGCTCGGATTGCAGTCAAACCAGCGGTATCCGGCCGAAATCGCATAGTTCAGTGCCCGGTCATAAAGAAGGTTGTTCGGATGAAGCCTGAAACAGTCTTCACGGCCCGCACCATGCCACACCACACAGTGGCGGTTCCAGTAGAAGCAGAGGATTCCCGCAATTACCCGACCCTCGGCACGTGCAAGAAACAGCCTGCGATACTGTTGATCAATCTGTTCGATCAGTGAAAAAAAGGAACGATCATACCGTACCCCGCTGAAAATACCCCGTTTTTTCCATCGTTCCATCGAGGAATCATACAGGGACACGTATGCATCCCAGTCTTGCGGACGTTGCGCTTCAACGATTTCAACACCGGAGCGTTGTGCATTTCTCACAGCGTTGCGGTGTGCCGCAGTCGCCCGCATCCAGACGGCATCATACCCTTCACTGCAATCTACAACCTGTGTGGGATCATCATACCCGCCGAAATCGCCGGTAATCGCATCGAACGGTTGATAGGGATTTTCGCGAAGAATCATATCGGGATATCTGCGTAAAAATGCAAATACCGACATCTGCTGTTCTGCAGTAAGTTTGGTCCGCGAGAGCGGTCCTCCGAACGTCCCGCCGGGCATCGAATTGACAACGGAAAACAGGCCTCCGGCAAGACGTTTCATCACCACCGGCAGCAGCACTTCCGCACCGTCCGTGAAGGTTAAAAGAAGCGGTCCGGAACGAAACCGTTTCGGATAACGGCGGGTAAAGAGACCGGCCCAAAGGGGGGTATGAAAGAATGTGGCATCGGGCGCCTGCCTGCAGAATTCAAGCCATTGTTCATCCGTGACGGCAGTTTTTTTTAACCCAGAGTGTTTATCCATCGACTGCGCCTTTTGCACGATTTCCGGCCACGACCGACCGGTACAGAGCAGTTATTGCTGCAATCTGGCGATCAACAGAATGCTGCCGCAATGCATGGCGCCGACCGTACTCCCCCATGGATTTTCGCAGGTGTGCATTTTCGGCAAGCCCGACAAGATCGCGTGCCATGGACATCGTGTCATGCTCTGCGGAAAGTAGCCCCCCTCTATCATGATGCACAATAAAGGGTATGTCGCAGTGTCGTGTTCCCACTACCGGCACCCCTGCCAGTTGCGCCTCGATGCTCACCACCGGCGCCCCGCCTTCAGTATCACCGTCATGCGCCTTGACACTCGGTACCAGAACGACATCCGATCCGGCAAGCAGTTCCCGATATCGTGTCAACGAACAATAACCGTGAAACGTCACCCGGTCACCGAATCCGGCATCCCGCACCTTTCTTTCAAACGGTAAACGATACCTGCCGTCGCCGACAACCGAGAGATGAAGTTTCGGCACCGCCCGTGCGGCATCAATGAAAATGCGCGCCGCATCAAGCGGACCTTTTTTCTCTCTGCCGAGTCCGGTGAACAGAACATGAACCGATTCGTCAGACGATTTGTCCCGTTGAGGCATTGTTGCAAAAACATCATCAACCCCCAGCGGAATCACATGAATTTTTTCAGGAGCGCAGCCTGTTTCCGCAAGCCGTTTTTCCATGAACGGCCCTTCAACGGTAAACGCATCGCCATAGGAAAAGAGCTTTTGATACCGCTGTCTCCAGCGGCGGCGCCGCGGCAGTTTTTCCACATCGAGTCCGTAAAACGTAGTGACCAGCGGAATCCGTGCATTACGGACAAACGGTAATATTCTCCACGATTCGGGAGCAAAATGTCCGTGAACGACATCAGGGTGTATCCGGGCAATCTCCCGTATAAAAAATGCACGTGGCTGGCGTATCCAGTAGCGTGCCGTTGCTGCACCGATTCGAGCGGTAATACTTCTGCCGCGGAATGCTGTCGCACGATTCTCATAGGGAAACTGTTCCGTTCCCTCCTCGGTGATGCTTGCAACGGCAGCTTCGCACCCGCTGTTGCGGATTATCTGGGTATACACCCAGTTCTGGGTAACCGGCAACCAGGAGTAGACCGAATGCAGAACCGTCAACCGCCGCATCTCAGCTCCTCCCGCCTGGAAACCGGAACAATGAAACAAGAAAACGCGGCGAGCGAAAGCATTTCAGAAAAAACACCTCAGCCATATACCGTCTGAGCAGATGATAATAAGGACTGGTACGGTATTTATCGGAAAGAATTGATGCTGCAGAAAAAAAACGATCGGTTCCCGCGGAAACATTCTCCGGCGCAGCTTCGACATAGTAGTCAATAAGCGGCTCATCAATCCAGATCGCCCGCCCGGCCTGCAGAAGTCTGATATACAGATCATAATCCTGAAGTGCGGGCAGCTGCTCATCGAATCCCCCCGTCACGGCAAATGCGGAACGGCGAATGACAACCGATGACGTCGTACCGATGAAATTACGACGCATGATCGCACGATGGTGATCGTTGAATGGCGGTTTTCTGAATGAATAGCGTCGGCTGCCGTTTTTGCGGATGATGGTAATACCGGTATAGCAGAGAACCCCATCGGTGCTGTTTAAAAGAGTAACCTGACGGAACAGTTTGTCTCTTTTCCAGGAATCGTCGTCGTCAAGAAATGCGACGAACGTCCCTTCCGCCCTGTCGAGACCCCGGTTGCGGGCTGCCGCGCCTCCGGCTCCGCCGGTATCACACGTCCTGCAGTAGAGTGCACCTGCGGCTGCGGCAATCTGCCGTATCCGGGCTGCCGTCGAACGATCGCCGTCATCAACCACAATGCATTGACAGGTAAGTCCGCCGGTCTGTGCATGAACGCTCAAGAGCGCCCGCGCCAGAAGCACCGGCCGGTTTCGCGTCGGGATTATTACCGTAACGTCTGTCATACCATCCGGCCGGAAGGAACCATGGTAAAGGGTCGCACGACACACCGCCTTCCCGCAAAGGTACGCAACAACTATGGAATGATCAGGATTCTGCCGGATGATTTGACACCGGACGAGACAAATGAGTAGAAATAGGTTCCCGGTGAACACGATCGTGGAGGCGTCCACGAAAAGTAAGCTCCATGATCACCGCTGCGTACCACTTCCGGCTTTCCCGCAAGTGTTCCGTCAAGAGTGTAGACACGTAACGTCCCATCCGCCGGCAGATTTTGAAATTGCATGATCGTATGACGCCGCAGCGAAAACGGATTCGGAAAGACAATTTCCGCACCCTTGCCCGAAGCACTGATGTTGTAGCCGAGTACAAGCTGCGATACACCGTGGTCACTTGCAATCCAGACTCTTCCGTTCTTGTTGTCGACGACGACATCGTTGACCTGGTTCGAAACGAATCCGGAAGCCTGATTGTAATAGGCTTTTTCATTATTTTTCAGATCATATCTCACAAGTCCGCTCGACGAGGTTCCGTACCAGTAGATATTTTCGCTTTCAAGGCTCAGTGCGGTAATGTTCTTGTCAAAATCGTCCAGATATTTCAGAGAATGGTCGCTCGGATCGAAACGATAAACTCCTCCGGCTGTCAGCACCAGCGAACTTCCGTCCGGCACGACGTTGATATGCAGAATTTTAGGCAGGTTGGGAAACTCTTTAACCGTCTGCAACTTACTGGTAAACGGATTCCCGTTATATCTGAATACCGATACGAGCCCCTTTACTGTACCGTAAAGAATATTGCCTGATGCATCGGCCGCAATCGCGGAAATCTCCACACCGGCTTCTCCGTATCCATTCGGCGGAAAACGTTTGAACTCTCCGGCGAGGGAATCGTAAATCCCGTACAGTGAGTCGTGAAAATTGACATCGGGCTTGTAACAGATCAGCGCCCCGGAATAATTGTTCCAGCTGCTTATCCAGATATATCCGTTACTGTCCTGTGCGAAAGCGTCGCATTTTCCCCAGTCAATATCAGGGCATGCACCCTGGGTACGCAGAAAAATACCGTTGCCGTAATTTTTACCGTAATTACAGTAGTGGTACCAATCATCAATCGCAGGGTTATACCGCTTTATCCCTCCCCCCGAAAAACCAAACCATAGGTTTCCCCTCCTGTCCTTGAGCAGACCCAGAGCCTCGGCCTGAAACCCCATGTGCCCCATCTGGGGATACTCCTTCGGACTGTAAACCTTCCACTCATATCCGTCGAAACGGTTTATTCCGAGCCACCACGGGCAGTTCTCTCCTGTAACCGGGTAATTCGGTTCACCAAAGGGCATCACCCACAGAGCCCCGTCATTATCGACGGTGATGCGACTGACTCCGGAGAACGACGGTCCCGCAAGCACGAACGGGACGAAGAATCCGTCACCCCAGAAAAAGTAGAAATCGCTCTGGGTACCGATCCACATCTGGTTACCGTTCATTATGCTCATGCATGTAACGTTGCTGGGGAGATAGGTGGTTACAACCGTGTCGCGAAGATGCATGGTCACTGAATTGGTATCGGTTGTAACAAGCGCGTTGTTGGAATACCCGGCAGGTGACCGAAATGCCCTGATGACTCCCGTTGAATCCTTTACCAGTGCATTCACCGAGAAATCGACCGACGAATCGATATCCCAGATCGAGGGATCATAGAAATTATCCTCTTCGATTGAATCTAACGTCCCTTCAAGAACGGCGAAGCCTAGTTCACAACCGATATAAAGTCTGTTATTGAAGATTTTGACTATATTCACCGATGATGAAGTGAACGAACCGATGCGGGAAGAATTCTTGACAACAATATTCTTTCTGGTGTCAAAAAGACTCACCCCCTTATCTGATCCGATGATCAGAAACGGCCCGTAGGCGATCATATCGGTTATTGCCCATTGGGCACTCACATACGAGAGATTGAGATATTCTGAACCGTTCTGATCAATCCGCAAAAGATACCCGTTCTTGGTTCCTGCCCATACACGTCCCTTTGAATCAAGCGCGAGTGCCTTCACCGTCGGATCGGGAAACGTCTCGTCACTCGCTTTTCCCCACTGTTTACCGTCGGTTAAATCAACTCGCAACAGCCCGCCCGACGTTGCGAACCATGCATAATTCCGCTCAAAAAGAATATCGTACACCGTTTTCGGAGATGCATAATTGACAATACGTTCCGAGCCAGCACAGGGAAGAATGATGGCGGATACGACAAGGAGCAGTTGCAGGGAGTATTTCATCACTGTTCCAATCAGAAAATGTATGCGGTCAGGTCAGTTTACCTGATTTCGAACAAAAAAATCATTTATTTTTCAACGCATGCTGTAAATAGTGTCTTTCCGAAAACCCCTCCGGTCTGCGGACAGCTGCGACACACGGCCTGCTTTGTCGGTCTGCATCGCCATATTTTCAATAATATGCCTGTTTCGACCTTCGCGCATCCCGCATGTCTCGCTTGTCCTCGCCGGCGGAGATGGTTTCCGGACAGACACTAAATAAAAAATGCACCCCACACCTTACAACGGATCGAGATGCATTGATTCTGGAGCTGAGGGGGATCGAACCCCTGGCCTCGACATTGCGAACGTCGCGCTCTCCCAGCTGAGCTACAGCCCCTGAATTTCACCAAATATACAATAGCCGGTACTTTGTTGCCAAACATTCCCTGTAATTTCACCCATGCTCCTGTATTCCATCCGTAATGTGACAAAAGTAGCGTAACTGCTCACGTACACGGAATTCAGTACCCGGAATTCAGAATCACCTGCGCGGACAGTCACGATCCAAAGCTTTTGCACCACCTTCAGCTGCGGGAATGAGAATATGACAAATTCCATTAAAAACACCTGTTTTTTAATGTCCGTCTGAATTTAGAATTGACGATACCACATACCCTGCGATACAATTGTTTATAAAACATTTTCCCCGTGGACTCTGTATGGCACCACTCCGTTCGAAAGAAATGTCACAAGAGATGTACCACCGTGTGTATCGGCTGATAAAACGTAACGTCAACCCGCATACTATTGCAGCAACCCTCAACCTGCCATTGAGAACCATCCTGGGAGTAATCAACCGGGTCGAGAGAGGCGACCCCATCGATTCATCGTCAGAAAACCAGAATCACTCCGGGCAGGAAAATGAGAATCAGGAGTTTCTCGACATCTATTTTTATCCGAAAACCCGGTATGCGATTCTGGACCTTGTCGGTGTGCTCAGCAACACATCAATCGATAAACTCCGGGCAGAGCTTGAAAAAGCCCAGGTTTCATCATGGAAAGCAGTCGCAATCAGGATGAGTGATGTAACCGCTATTTCCGAAACGGCAGCGAAGGTCCTTCTTGAGAGTAAAGAACGATTCACCATGCTCGGCAGATATCTCGGCATTCTCGATCCGGCTGCGAAAATCGAACCATCGCTTGTTGAATTCGGTATTGAACCTGCAGTTCCGGTCTTCGGAACTGAAAGTGCCTTCGAAGACGCCGCATTCACCAAAAGAGGAAAAGCATTTACCCGTCGCGGCGGCAGTCAGGGAACCTGAACCATTGAGATAGTCCCTGTCTGTCTTTCAGCATCTCAAAGCTGTAAATGGTCAGTGAAATCCTGTTATTTCACGACACCGGCACACATGGATCACTCGTCTCCGCATTTGCTTTAGCCAACGACCTGCATTTAATTCCGTTCATAGAAAATTCTTTTACAATCCCTTTATTTTTATTAGTTTTCTATTATTGACCGTGGAATAAGGGAGTTATCCAACCGGTACCGCTCCCGGGATACATACGGTTCGATTGTCATGCGACCGGACGACATAAAGTTCCTGTCCATACTACAACGTTCAGCAGGATTCTGTTATGGCATATCTTGGTATAGGGTACAGTGGCACCGATACATCTTTTCTTCATAATCAAGTAAACAGCGAGATCGACTGGCTCAAGGGAGATCGACTTCCCCGTTTTTTCGGAAATGATTTTCTTGTCCTTTATGATTCGAACACCGCACGAGAATTCGCGAAGAAGTGTTGCGCCGCAGCCACCGACGGTACCGTCACTATTTATACCATGGAAAAACAACCGTAACCGTTTCGCGACGCAGACAACCGACGTATAGTTCCTCCGGTATCACTGAATTTCAAACGATCGGGACTTCGCATGTTGCATTTTACAGAAAAAATCGAGCCGCAGAAAATACTCCGTCTTCTTTCGCGCAGTATCCCCTACTACCTTAAATCCTGGAACGCTGTCGATGCGGATACCGGACTCTTCGGCACCACCAACCCCGCAACCTTCAACATGCATTCGGTCGGTTCATCATCTCCGGTTATCGAATATGTGCTTCGGCCGCATCTCAACATCACCTGCATTCTTGCAAGTTACCTCTTTCTTCACCAGGAAAGCATCATCGGGGCGCTACTTGACAAAAACATCCTTGTCGAACGCATCATCAAGGCGACACGCTGGGCGTGCGAAACGCACCTGACCGGCAGCCGCGACGTCGATTCGTTCCTCTCCCGTAAACGGTGGGGGGAAAACTGGCGCAGCAGCATATGGGCATCGCAACTCGGTATCATCTACACATTCTGCGGTTCGACACTTGACAAGGAACTGCAGAAAAGCATCAGGCGCATTCTCGCATTCGAAGCGGACCGTTTTAACGATCTCGCACCGCCGAGCGGTTGTACGGTCGATACGAAAGTGGAAGAAAACGCTCACGATACGATGCTTCTGGCATGGGCGATCTGTCTGCATCCCGAGCACCCCAATCGCAAAAAATGGGAACAGTCGCTTATCCGCTGGGCAGTCAATATCGCATCATGTATACAGGATAAAACGGATCACGAGGAGTATTTTTCGAACTCCATCGCCCGCATGGTCTCAACACAAAACCTTTATCCCGACATGACAGCAGAAAACAACGGTTTTTTCCATCCGGAAATTTTCGTTTACGGATCATGGATTGTCATGGCCCTCTCGGCCTACATGCTCAACAACCTCTATCCGCCCGATTTTCTCGCACGTAAAAACCACCAGCGGACCTTCGACATCCTGCTTCGTTTTTGTCTGCCGAACGGCCAGATCTTTCCTCCGGCCGGCAATGACATGCCGATGTTCATTCCGCGACCGATGGCACTCGCATGGGGCCTCTGGCACAACGACCCCCGGGCGCTGCATCTCACCGGTAAACTACTAAGCTGGATGGACACCTGCCTGCTCACCGATCAGGACCATCAGGGGCCGTGGGTATTCGGTTTCGAGCAGCACCATGAAGGGTGGGAACTGCAGTTCCAGAGCCAGGTGGGATTCGAACTGGCGATGCTTTCAAGTCTTCCGTTTTCAAAGGAACACCGTACTCTCTCGGCGGGCCAGATTGAAAATGCCATTGACACACGCCACATTTATCCCTACATCGAGATCTGTTATCGCCGCAACATCCGTACCACGCGCAGTGTCGCCTGGAAAGGCATCGGCGGTCATCCGCTCATCGGTTTCAATGTACACAACCAGGCTGAACTTGTCGCGCCGTTCAAGGCAGCGCTCCTCGGGATTCCCTCATGTGAAGATGCGATCAAGTCGTGGCAGGTGGCGTTTCACCACGACCGTTTCCAGAAAGACGGATTCGACACTTCCGGTCGCATCAACTATTTTGACACACAGGGAAAGCCGGTTCTGCATCGCGATATCCGTGTACTTACCTGGGGAGAAGAAGGGCTTGTCATTTTCGACAGCATCATTGCCGACCGCACAACCGAAGTAAACGAACAGTATCTTTCACCGGTTTATCTTGTCAATGATCACTGGACGGGCAGCCGCCTCGAATTCACCAGCGGCTCACTGCGGGAAACGATCCTCTCGTCTCACCGCAAATACAGGGAGATCAACTGTCCGAGTTTCTGGGCGAGCATCGGGAATCATCTGGTGTTCCAGTTCATCTGGGGACGTTCGAAAGGGCTCTATTTCCTCCCCGGTGGCGAGCGAAATGCTCCGCCCTACTGGAAGAACTGTCGCCTTGACATGCTTGCCGTCCACATGGAAGCCGCACAGGTCACTCCCGGCTCGGTCGTCTACAGAATCGGATACTACATAGGTGCAGGTAAAGGTCCAAGGCCGTTCAAATCTGCAGGTACCGCAGGTGATTTCTACAAGGGACTGGTCATCATGGACGGAAAGACCACCATCGGCCTGACCTGATTTCATGCGGACGCTTATCTATCATGCGGGCGGTCTGGGCGATTTCATCACGATCCTGCCGCTGATTGACATACTCAAACGTGAACCCGGTACGGACATCACCCTCCTCGGTAAACCGCACTACGGCA
>Ga0316575_10000178_pt1 | contig 16439 bp, 12 predicted proteins | sample J5NA_FD_203072 | JGI IMG/M metagenome (GOLD analysis project Ga0316575, IMG submission 203072) | Rhizosphere microbial communities from salt marsh grasses in Alabama, United States - J5-7_050615r2r3 | ecosystem: Host-associated > Plants > Roots > Rhizosphere | place: USA: Alabama | collected...
CCTCACCTTCATCGGCGAAATGGAGAAGAAGTACGGCCTGCGCTGCCCGAACGTGTTCCACGCCGGCGACGGCAACCTGCACCCGCTGATCCTCTACGACGCGAACGAGCCCGACCAGCTCCACCGCACGGAGCAGTTCGCGCGCGAAGTGCTGGAGAAGTGCGTCGAGGTCGGCGGCACGATCACTGGCGAGCACGGGGTCGGCGTCGAGAAGATCGACCAGATGTGCACCCAGTTCGGGCGCGAGGAGCTCGAGACCTTCCACGCCGTGAAGCGCGCGTTCGATCCCGCTGGCCTGCTCAATCCGGGCAAGGCGGTGCCCACTTTGGCGCGCTGCGCGGAGTACCGCGGCATGCACGTGCACGGTGGGCAGCTGCCTTTCCCCGAGCTGCCGCGATTCTGATGCAGGCCGTCCTCGAGGCCATGGCCGAACGCGTGCGGGCGGCCGCCCGGAGCGCGCAGGCGCTGCGCCCCCGCGGCGGGGGCAGCAAGGACTTCTACGGCAACGAGCCTGCGGGCGAGCCCCTGGACACGCGTGCCTACGCCGGCATCGTCAGCTACGAACCGAGCGAGCTGGTGGTCACGGCGCGCTGCGGCACCTCGCTTGCCGAGCTCGAGCGGACGCTCGCGGAGAAGGGCCAGATGCTGCCGTTCGAGCCGCCGCACTTCGGCGCGGCGGCGACGCTCGGCGGCTGCGTCGCCGCCGGCCTGTCGGGCCCGCGGCGCGCGAGCGCGGGCGCGGTGCGGGACTTCGTGCTGGGCACCCGGCTGCTCGACGGCCGCGGCCGCGTGCTCGCCTTCGGCGGCGAAGTCATGAAGAACGTCGCCGGCTACGACGTCTCGCGCCTGCTCACCGGGTCGCTCGGAACGCTCGGTGTGATTCTCGAGGCTTCGCTCAAGGTTCTGCCGCGCCCGCCGGCGGAGACGACGCTGCGGCTCGAGGCGCCCCAGGACAAGGCGCTCGAATGGATGAACCAGTGGGCCGCCAGGCCGCTGCCGATCTCCGCCACCTGTTACCTCAGGGGCGAGCTGAGCGTGCGCCTCTCCGGCGCCGAAGCCGCCGTGCGCGCCGCGCGCGAGAAGCTCGGCGGCGAAGAGGTTGCGGGCGCGGAGGAGTTCTGGGCGGCGGTGCGCGAGCACGCGCATCCGTATTTCGCCGCCGAAGCGCCGCTGTGGCGCCTGTCGCTGCCCTCGACCGCCGCGCCGCTGGGCCTCCCGGGAGAAGAGCTGATCGAATGGGGCGGCGCGCTGCGCTGGCTGGCCGGGGCCGGCGCCGCGCGCACTCTCCGCGAGGCCGCGCAACGCGCGGGCGGCCACGCCACGCTGTTTCGCGCGCGCGACAAGTCGCCCGGGGCGTTCGCGCCGCTCACGCCGGTGCAGCTCAAGCTGCACCGCGAGCTCAAGGCGGTGTTCGACCCCGCGCGCATCTTCAGCCCCGGCCGGATGTATCCCGAGCTGTGACCAGGCGCTTTTCCTCGAGCTTCATGTTCTCGCGTGCGAACTGCGCGTACGGCGAGTCCGGATATTTCGCCAGCAGCGTGCGGTACAGCTGCAGGGCGGCTTCCGGCTGGCCCGCGGCGCCGGCCCTGACCGCGACCTCGACCAGCCGCTTCTGCGCGCCGGCCGCGTCGCGCGCCAGCAGTGCGCCTGCGTGCAGGGCCCAGGCCGACGCCATGAAATTGTTCTGGCCGAGCAGGGCGCGGCCGAGCGCGTCCCACTGCGCGGGCGCGAGGCGCAGGCCGGCGCGCTCGTCGAGGTATTCGGTAAATACCGCTGCCGCGGCCGCGGTCTGGCCGCTGGCGAGACACAGCGTGATGGCCTGCACCGCGCTCCGCCGCCGCAGCGCGGCCAGCGCTTCGCCGGGGGCCAGGCGCCTGGCGAGCAGCGACAGCGCGGCAGCCGCCTGCGGGTCGCGCTCGTTCTCGATCAGCGCCAGCCTCGCCGCGGCGAAGGCTTCGAACAGCGCGGCCTCGTCCATCTGCGCGGCGCGCGCCCTCGTTTCCTCGAAGCTGGGCTTGGCGGCTTCCTTCGAGGGCTGCCTCTTGCGCGCCGTCGCGGCGAGCGTCTCGGCCATGAACTCGGCGAGCCGGCGCTCCTCGTCGTCCGCCGACGCGGCGCCGTCGCGCCGTCGCTGCCACGAAACGATGGGTACCGCGGCGATCGGTCCGAGCAGCAGGCCCCAGAATCCGGTCAGCACGAACCCGGTCACCGCGGCCAGCGGCAGGATCATCTTCCAATTCGGTCGCTCCACGCGGCCTCCTTTTGCGCAGGGCCGGCGCAACTATAGAGCCTCGAGCGCCATCTGAACAATGCAGACCAACCTGGCCGACTTCATTCGTGACACACCGCACGGACGCGAGGCGGACGCGATCCTGCGCAAGTGCGTGCACTGCGGTTTCTGCACCGCGACCTGTCCCACCTATCAGCTGCTCGGAGACGAGCTCGACGGCCCGCGCGGGCGCATCTACCTGATCAAGCAGGCGCTCGAAGGGGAGCCCGTGTCCGAGCGCACGCGCCTGCACCTCGACCGCTGCCTGACCTGCCGCTCCTGCGAGTCGACCTGCCCGTCGGGCGTCCAGTACGGCAGGCTCGTCGACATCGGGCGCGCAGTGGTGGAGGCGCGCGCGCCGCGCCGCCCTCTGGAGCGCGCCACCCGTGCGGCGCTCGCCTTCGCTCTGCCGCGCACCAGCCTGTTCGGCGCCGCCCTGTGGCTGGGGCAGCTGGCGCGACCGCTGCTGCCGGCCGCCCTCAAGTCGAAGGTGCCACCCCGCGCGGCGGCGGCCGGCGCCTGGCCGGCGCCGCGGCACGCTCGCAGGATGCTGGTGCTCGCCGGTTGCGTGCAGCCGGTGCTCGCGCCGTCGGTGAACGCCGCGGCGGCGCGCGTGCTCGATCGGGTCGGCGTCTCGCTGCAGCAAGCCCGGGGCGCGGGCTGCTGCGGTGCGGTGCGGTTTCATTTGAACGACCAGGCCGGCGGGCGCGACGACATGCGCGCGCTGATCGACGCCTGGTGGCCGGCGGTCGAGCGCGGCGAGGTCGAGGCGATCGTGATGACGGCGAGCGGCTGCGGCTCGACCGTCCGGGAATACGCTCACTTCCTGGCCGAAGATCCCGCCTACCGCGACAAGGCGGCCCGCATCGCAGCCATGACGCGGGATCTGTCGGAGGTCGTCGCCGCGGAGGCCGAGGCGCTGGGGGAGCGGCTCGGCGACGCCATGCCCCGCGGCCGGGTCGCGTTTCAGTCGCCGTGCTCGCTTCAGCACGGACAGCAGATCCGCGGCGTGGTCGAAGCGCTGCTTTCTCGCGCCGGCTACGAGCTCACGCCTGTCGCCGAGCCGCACCTTTGCTGCGGCTCGGCCGGGACGTACTCGATCCTTCAGCCGGATCTGTCGCTCGAGCTGCGCGCACGCAAGCTCGCTGCGTTGCAGGCCGGCGTTCCGGCCCGGATCGCGACCGCGAACGTCGGCTGCCTGGCGCATCTGCAGGCGGGAACCGAAACGCCGGTCAGGCACTGGATCGAGCTGATCGACGAGGCCCTGCAGCGTACAATTCCCGCATGAACGCGCCCGATAGCTCCGATAGGCTCGCACGCGCGGACGGCGCGGTGAAGGTGGTTCGCGCGGCCTGCCCGCACGACTGCCCCGACACCTGCGCGATGCTGGTCACCGTGAAGGACGGCGTGGCGATCAAGATCCAGGGCGATCCGTCGATGCCGTTCACCGACGGCACGCTGTGCACCAAGGTCGCCCACTACCTCGAGCGGACCTACGCCCCCGAGCGGGTGCTGTATCCGCTCAAGCGGGTCGGGCCGAAGGGCAGCGGCGAGTTCCGCCGCATCGGCTGGGACGAGGCGCTGGACGAGATTGCCGAGCGGCTCAAAGCGCTCGCCGCTTCGGCCGAGGGTCCCGAGACCATCCTTCCGTGCAGCTATGCCGGCACCATGGGCATGGTGCAGTACAGCTCGATGGACCGGCGCTTCTTTCACAGGCTCGGCGCGTCCCTGCTCGACCGCACCCTGTGCTCGAGCGCCGGCAAGGCCGGCGTCAAAGCGACGCTCGGCGGTTCGGTCGGAATGGACCCGGAGCGCTTCGACGAAGCGAAGCTGATCATCCTGTGGGGCGCAAACCCGGTGGTTTCGAACCTGCACTTGTGGTCGCGGGTGCAGCAGGCCAAGCGGCGCGGCGCCAGGGTGGTGGCGATCGATCCCTACCGCAGCCTGTCGGCGGAGAAGTGCAGCCAGCACATCGCCCCGCTGCCCGGCACCGACGGAGCGCTCGCGCTCGGCATGATGCACGTGCTGATCGCCGAAGGCCTGATCGACCGCGAGTACATCGCGCACCACACGCTCGGCTTCGAGCAGCTCGCCGAGCGCGTCAAGCGCCATACGCCGCAGTGGGCGGCGCAGACCTGCGGTATCACGGTCGAGGAGGTGGTGAACCTCGCCCGCGAGTACGGCCGCGCGCGCCCGGCGGCGATCCGCCTCAACTACGGCATGCAGCGCCACGCCGGCGGGGGCATCGCCGCCCGCACCATCACCTGCCTGCCCGCGCTCACCGGCGCCTGGCGCGAGGCGGCCGGCGGGATCGTGCTGACTACGGCGGATTTCTACGGCTTCGACCACGCCGCGCTCGAGCGCCCGGACCTGCTCGGCGTCCGCCGCCCGAGGGTGTTCAACCATGCCGCGCTCGGCGACGCGTTGACGCGGGCGGACCCGCCGGTGCGCGCGACGATCGTCTACAACAACAATCCGGTCGCGGTCTGTCCCGAATCGGAAAAGGTCATTGCCGGGTTCTCGCGCGAGGATCTGTTCTGCGTGGTGATGGACTCGTTCATGACCGACACCGCGGACTACGCCGACATCGTGCTGCCCGCGACCACGCAACTCGAGCATCACGACGTGCACAAGTCCTACGGACACCTTTACGTGGTCGGCAACAGCCCGGCGATCGCGCCGGTGGGCGAGTCACTGCCGAACTCGGAGGTTTTCAGGCGGATTGCCGCGCGCATGGGGTTCGACGAGCCGTGCTTTCGCGACACCGACGAGGACATCTGCGCGCAGGCGCTCGCGTCGAGCAGCCCGCGCATGCGCGGCGTCGACTGGAGCGAAGTGAGGCAGAAGGGCTGGCAGCGGCTGCAGGTTCCGGATCGATTCGCGCCGTTCGCCGAGGGCGGCTTTCCGACGCCGTCGGGCAAGTGCGAGTTCTACAGCGAGTCGCTCGCGCGCCAGGGGCTCGATCCGCTGCCCTTCTTCAATCCGCCGGCCGAGTCGGCCGTGAGCAGCCCGCAGCTCGCGGAGCGCTACCCGCTCGCGTTCCTGTCGCCGCCCGCGCGCCACTTTCTTAATTCCAGCTTTGCCAACCTGAAGCGCTTCCGCGACATCGAGGGCGAGCCGAGGCTCGAGATGCACCCCGAGGACGCGGCGGCGCGCGGCATCCGCGACGGAGACCAGGTGCGGGTATTCAACGATCGCGGCGAGTTCAGCCTGCGCGCACGCGTGAACGCGAAGCCGCGCCGCGGCGTGGTGGTCGCGCCGTCGGTGTGGTGGAAGAAGTTCTCGCCCGACGGCTGCAACGCCAACCAGGTGACGTCGCAGCGCACCTCGGACCTGGGCGGCGGAGCGACCTTCTACGATTGCCTGGTGCAGGTCGAGAAGTCGTCCTGAAGCACGGAGGGCCGGTGCCGGGCGCGACGCACCTGTTCGTGAGCGAGGAGCTCGGCGGTTACGGTTTTCCCGCCGGACACCCGCTGTCGATCGACCGCCAGGGCGCGTTCTGGCGCACGGCCGCGGCGCGGGGGATCGACGCCCGCGTCACCTTGGCGGCTGCCGCGCCGGCCATGCGCGACGAGATCGAGCGCTTTCATCGTCCCGAGTACGTCGATCGCGTGATCGCGGCATCGCGCGAGGGCACCGGCTACCTCGACTACGGCGACACGCCCGCGTTTCCGGGCTGCTACGAGGCGGCGGCGCATCTTGTCGGCGCGGCGCTCGAGGGCGCGCGCCGCATCGTGCGCGGCGAGGCGCGGCGCACCTTCCAGCCGATCGGCGGGCTGCACCACGCGCGCCGCGGCGCGGCCGCGGGCTTTTGCGTGTTCAACGACCTGGGCGTGCTGATCGAGGCGCTGCGCGCCGAGCACGGCGTCCGCCGCATCGCCTACGTCGATATCGACGTGCACCACGGCGACGGGGTGTACTACGAGTTCGAGGACGATCCCGAGCTGATCGTCGCGGACATTCACGAGGACGGGTCGTTTCTCTATCCCGGCTCGGGATTCGCCTACGAGGCGGGGGCGGGCTCGGCGCTCGGCACCAAACTCAACCTGCCGCTGCGCCCGGGCGCGGGCGACGCCGAGTTCTTCCGCGCCTGGGACGAGGCCGAGCGCTTCATCGACGGCCACGCGCCGCAGTTCGTGATCCTCCAGTGCGGGGCCGACAGCCTTGCGGGCGACCCGCTGGCCGATCTGCGCCTCACCCCTGCGGCCCACGCGCACGCCGCGCGCCGCCTCGCCGCGCTCGCGGAGCGTCACGCCGGGGGGCGCCTGATGGCCTTCGGCGGCGGGGGCTACAGCCTGGAAAATCTGGGCATGGCCTGGTGCGCGGTGCTGGAGGCCTTGCTTGAAACCTGAGGCCGAGCCGGGCGCGAAAGCGGCGGATCCGGAGCAGAGCCTGGAGGCGGCGCGGGTCACCGCGCTTTACCGCGGCGCCCGACCCGCGTACGCGACGACGCTGTTCAACGCCGCCATTCTGGTCGCCGTGCTGTGGGGCGCGAGGGACGAGGCTGCGCTGCTGGGATGGTATGCGGCCCTGCTGGTCGCGACGCTCGCGCGCGTCGCGCTGCATCGGGGTTTCGGGCGCAGCGATGGCGCAGGCAATGCTCGCAGGTGGGAACAGCGATTCGCGCTCGGCGCGCTCGCGACGGGCGCGATCTGGGCGTACGCGCCGGCCGCGCTGTTTCCGGACAGCGGCCCGCTGCTGCAGATGGCGGTGGTGTTCGTGGTCGGCGGCAGCATCATCGGTGCGGCCGGAATCTACGCCGCGAGCCGGCTTGCGTTCTATGCCTTCGCGGCGCTGCCCTCGATCGCGATCGCGGCGCAATTGCTGCTCCAGCCGGGCCGGACCTACAAGCTGCTCGGCGCGACGGTCGTCGTGTTCGGCGTGGTGATGGTGCGGGTCTACCGCGACGTACACGCTGCGGTGGTCGGAGCGCTCGATGCTCGGCTGCGAAATCAGGACTTGGTCGAGCGGCTGGCCGGCAGCGAGGCGCGCCTGCGCGACGCGATCGAGAGCTTTCCGGATGCGATCGCGGTGTGGGACAGCGAAGACCGCCTGATCGTGTGCGACGAGGCCTACGCGCGGCTGTACGGCGATGGCCGGGGATCCGCCGAGCTGGCCGGCGTTTCCTACCTCGAGATCGCGCGCAACGCGTACCGGGCCGAGCAGCCGTCGGGCTTCGACGGGCCGCAGGAAGACTGGGTCGAGCAGCGCGTGCGCTGGCACCGGGAAGGAAGCGGCGTCTTGCGCCAGTTCCAGACCCGGGACGGGCGCTGGAAGCAGGGCAAGTCCGTAGGTACCGGGCTCGGCGGCTACGTCAGCGTGGTGGCCGACATCACCGAGCTGAAGCGTGCGCAGGAGGCCTACCTCGCCGTCCTGGCGGAGGAAAGCCTGGTGCTCGACACCCTTCCGGTCGGGGTCGCCTTCGTCGAGCGTCGGACGATTCTGCGCTGCAACCGGCGCCTGGAGCAGATGCTCGGCTACGCCCCCGGCGAAATGCAGGGCAAGCCGACGCGCGTCTGGTTCGCGTCGGACGAGCAGTGGGACGCGGTAGGCGAAGAAGCCTACCGGCGGCTCGCGAGCGGCGAGATCGTCGAGGGCGACACGAAGCTCGCGCGCCGTGACGGAACGCGTTGCTGGTGCCGGGCGCTGGGGCGCTCGCTGGATCCTGCGTCGCCGCAGGAGTCGGCGATTTTCGTCTTTTCGGACGCGAGCGAGCGCATCGCCGCCGAACAGGCGCTGCGGACCAGCGAGGCGCTGTACCGAAATCTCGTCGCAACCTCGAACGACCTCATCTGGTCGATTGACCGCGAGCAGCGCTGGACTTACCTGAACCCGGGCGCGACCCAGCGCATCTACGGCTTTTCGGTAGACGAGCTGATCGGCCGGGCGCTGATCGAACGCAGCGCGCAGGCGGTGCGCGAGCGCGACGCCGCGGTTTTCGGCCGCGTCATCGAAGGCGAGCAGGTGTTCGACTACGAAACGCGGCACACCAGGCGCGACGGGAGCTACGTCGACCTGTCGTTCAACGCCACCGTGCTGCGCGACGCGAAGGGCGTCATCCTCGGCGCGACCGGCACGGCGCACGACGTGAGCGAGCAGAAGCGCTCCGCCGCGGCACTGCACGAGAACGTCGCGAAGCTGCGTCTCGCGGTCGATGCCGCCGACCTGTATTACTGGGAGTGGGACCTGGACGCGGACAAGCTGACCTGGGGCCGGGACCCGGGCGCCCTGATCGGTCGTCCCGACGAGCGCTCCCACGTCTACCCGGATTTCCGCGAGATGGTCCACCCCGAGGATCGGGCGCGCTATCTCGCGGCAGGACGCAGCGCGCTCGCCTCGAGCGAGCCCTACGCCGCCGAGTTCCGCATCGTCACGCGCGACGGCGAGGTTCGCTGGGTGTCAGCGCACGGATCCGTGCTCAGGCACGCCGAGGGCACGCCCGCGAAGATGATAGGCGTGTCGCAGGACATCACCGAGCGCAAGCGCCAAGAAGAAGAGGTGCGCTTCCTCGCCTACCACGACACGCTTACCGGACTGCCGAACCGACGCTTGCTGGACGACCGCATGCGGCAGGCGGTGTATCTGGCGCAGCGCAGGGACACCAAGGTCGCGGCGCTGCTGATCGATCTGGACGACTTCAAGCAGGTCAACGACGCCCTCGGTCACAGGGCGGGCGACGCCTTGCTGCGCGAGGTGGCGCAGCGTCTGTCGGCGTGCATGCGCAAGGCCGACACTCTGGCGCGTCACGGCGGCGACGAGTTCGTCGCGCTGCTGCCGGACCTGCAGCGCGAGTCGGACTGCCAGTTCGTCGCCGAGAAGACCCTGCGCGCGCTCGAGCCGGAATTTCGCATCGACGGGCGAGCGTTTCGCATCGGCGCGAGCATCGGCATTTCGATCTATCCCGCCGACGCCCGCGACGGCGAGACGCTGCTGCGAAATGCCGACGTGGCGATGTATCACGCCAAGCAGCTCGGCGGGAATCAATACTGGTTCTACGGCCGTTGAGGCACGCGGTATAGTGATCGCATGAGCGGCTCGCAATCCAGGCAGTTGCCTGCGCCGAGGCGCGCCGATTGGCGGCAGTTCGCGCGCCTCGCGCGCTTCATGCTGCCGTATCGGGCGCGCATCGCGGGCGCGCTGGTGGCGCTGGTGATCGCCGCCGCCTGCGTGCTCGCGCTCGGGCAGGGCCTCAAGCACGTGGTCGACAACGGCTTCGGCAGCGGTGATCGGCGCCTGCTCGACGAGGCGCTCGGGGCAATGATCGCGGTGGCCGCCGTGCTCGCCGTGGCGACCTACTTCCGGTTCTTCCTCATGATGACCACCGGCGAGCGGGTGATCACCGATCTGCGGCGCGCGGTATTCGACCACATCCTCGGGCTCGAGCCCGGGTTCTTCGAGGCGACCCGCACCGGCGAGGTAATTTCCCGCCTCACCACCGATACCACTCTGCTGCAGCAGGTCATCGGCTTCGGCCTGTCGATGTTCGTGCGCAACCTCCTGATGATGTCGGGCGCTGCGGTGATGCTGTTCGTGGTCAGCTGGAAGCTTGCGCTCATGGTGTTGCTCGGCGTTCCCGCGACACTGGTGCCGATCCTGCTGCTGGGTCGCCGCGTGCGGCGGCTGTCGCGCGCCAACCAGGACCGGGTGGCCGACGTCTCGGCCTACGTCGACGAGGCCATACACGAGATCCGCACGGTCCAGGCCTATGTGCACGAGGACGCCGACCGGGAGAACTTCGCCGCGCATGCGGAGGCCGCATACGGCGTGGGCGTCGCGCGCATCCGGCAAAAGGCACTGCTGATTTCCAGCGTGATGCTGATCGCGTTCAGCGCCGTCGGCCTGATCCTGTGGATCGGCGGCTACGACGTGCTCGCCGGCCGGCTGACCGTGGGCGATCTGTCGGCGTTCGTGTTCTACGCGCTGGTGGTTGCCGGCGGCGCCGGCACCGTGTCGGAGGTGTGGGGCGAGCTGCAGCGCGCGGCCGGCGCCACCGAGCGGCTGGTCGAGCTGCTCGAGACGCAGCCCGGCATCGTCGCTCCGCCGCGGCCCGGCGAGCTCCGGCCGGAGGCGGCCGGCGAGATCGAATTCGACGGCGTGAGCTTTGCCTACCCGGCTCGCCCGGGCTCGGCCGCGCTGCACGGGTTCTCGCTGCGCGTGGCGCGCGGCGAGCGCGTGGCGCTGGTGGGTCCTTCGGGAGCCGGCAAGTCGACGGTATTCGCGCTGCTCGCGCGCTTCTACGACCCGCAAACCGGCGCGGTGAGGATCGACGGCACCGACGTGCGCAGCCTCGATCCCCGAGCCCTGCGCCGCCTGCTCGCCGTGGTGCCGCAGGAGCCGGTGATCTTCGCCGCCAGTGTGCTCGACAACGTGCGTTACGGTCGCCCGCAGGCGAGCCGCGCCGAAGTCGAGCGCGCCTGCGAGCGCGCTTTCGCGCTCGAGTTCATCGAACGGCTGCCGCAGGGTTTCGAGACGCTGCTCGGTGAGCGCGGCGTGACGCTCTCGGGCGGACAGCGCCAGCGCCTGTCGATTGCCCGCGCGCTGCTCGCGGACCGGCCGATTCTGCTGCTGGACGAGGCGACCAGCTCGCTCGACGCCGCCAGCGAACGCATGGTGCAGCAGGCGCTCGACGAACTCGAGCGCGGGCGCACGACGCTCGTGATCGCGCACCGGCTCGCCACGGTGCGCCACGCCGACCGGATCGTGGTGATGGAGCGCGGTGCGATCGTCGCTCAGGGCACGCATGCGCAGCTGATGCGCGAGGCGGGGCTGTACGCGAATCTCGCGGCGCTGCAGTTCCTGGACGTGGAGCTGGCGGCCTGAGGAGGCGCGCCGCACTGCTGGCATCGGCAGTCATCGCGCTCCTGGCGTGGAGCGGCGCGCGCGCGGCCGGGACTCTCGAAGTGGGCTCCAAGCGCTTCACCGAGTCCTACATCCTGGGCGAGATCCTGACCCAGACCGCCCGCGCCGCCGGCCAGCCGGCCGAGCACCGGCCGGGCATGGGCGGCACCGCGATCCTGTTCCAGGCCTTGCGCGCCGGGGCGATCGACGTCTACCCGGAATATACGGGCACCATCGCCCGCGAGATTCTCAAGATGCGCGGGCGGGCGCCGGACCTGGCCGCGCTGAACGTGCGCCTGCACAAGCTGGGGCTCGAGGCCGCGGTGCCGCTGGGCTTCAACAACACCTACGCCATCGGCATGCGCCGCAGCGAGGCCGACCGGCTGGGGATCAAGAGAATCTCCGACCTCCAGCAACATCCCGATCTCAGGTTCGGCTTCGGCCCCGAATTCCTCGGCCGGCGCGACGGCTGGCCCGGCCTCAAGGCGGCCTACGGCCTGCCGCAGAAACCGCGCGGCCTCGACCACGGGCTCGCCTACGAGGCGCTGGCGCAAGGCGAAATCGACGCGATGGACGTCTACACCACCGATGCCAAGATCCTGCGCTTCCATATCGCTCTGCTTCAGGACGATCGCCATTTCTTCCCGGTGTACGACGCGGTGCTGCTCTACCGCCGCGACGCGCCGAAGCGGTTTCCCGCGGCCTTCGCGGCGTTCCGCCGCTTGAAGGGCGAGATCAGCGCGGCGCACATGATGCAGCTCAACGCGCGCGCAGAGCTCGACAAGCAGTCGTTCGCCACCGTTGCCTCGGAATTCCTCGCGGGGGAAAAGACGGTCCAGCGCCGCTCGCTCCTCGCCGCGGTGTTCGCGCCCGATTTCTGGCGCCTGCTGCGCGAGCACGTTTTCCTGGTTCTCGCCTCGCTCGCGGCGGCGGCGCTGGTCGGCGTCCCGCTCGGCATCGCGGCGGCCAAGCTGCGGCTGGTGGCGCAGCCGGTGCTCGCGATCACGGGGCTGGTGCAGACCATCCCGGCGCTCGCACTGCTCGCGTTCCTGATTCCGGTGACCGGGACCATCGGCGTGTGGCCGGCGCTGATCGCGCTGTTTCTGTATGCGTTGCTGCCCATCGTGCGCAACACGCACGCAGGCCTGGGCGGCGTGCCCGCCGGATTGTCGCAGGCCGCGCTCGCGCTCGGCCTGCGGCGTGGAACGATCCTCGCCAGGATCGAGCTGCCCCTGGCAATGCCGACCATTCTTGCCGGCATCAAGACCTCGGCGGTGATAAATGTCGGCACGGCGACAATCGCCGCGTTCATCGGCGCCGGCGGCTTCGGCGAGCGCATCGTGCAGGGTCTGGCGCTCAACGACGATGTCATGCTGCTCGCCGGCGCCCTGCCCGCAGCGGCCCTGGCACTTATCGCGCATGCCATGTTTGAGCTGATTGAGCGCGCGTTGGTGCCGCGCTCGCGCTAGAATCGCCGCAACACAAACAAGGGAGAACCATGCCATGAGAATCGGCGTTCCCGCCGAGACCCTTGGGGGCGAGACCCGCGTCGCTGCGACCCCCGAGACGGTCAAGAAGCTCGCTGCCAAGAACGAGGTGAGAGTTCAGTCGGGCGCGGGCAGCGGCTCGAGCATTCCTGACAAAGACTTCGAGGCGGCGGGGGGCAAGATGGTCGCTTCGGCGGCCGAGGCCTACGACGCGGAGGTGGTGCTCAAGGTGCGCGCACCGGCGGCGGGCGAGCTGGAGCTGCTCAAGCCCAATTCGCTGCTGATCGGCCTGCTCAACCCCTTCGACCCTTCCGGCATCGAGGCGCTCGCCAAGCGCGGCGTCACCGGTTTTGCGATGGAGTCGCTGCCGCGCATCTCGCGCGCGCAATCGATGGACGTGCTTTCGTCGCAGGCGAACATCGCGGGCTACAAGGCGGTGGTGCTGGCGGCGGCCGAGATCGGACGCTTCTTCCCGATGTTGATGACCGCCGCGGGGACCGTGAAGGCCGCGCGCGTGCTGATTCTCGGCGCCGGCGTCGCGGGTCTGCAGGCGATCGCGACCGCGAAGCGCCTGGGCGCGGTGATCGAGGCCTCGGACGTGCGCCCGGCCGTGAAGGAGCAGATTGAATCGCTCGGCGGCAAGTTTCTCGATGTTCCCTACCTGACCGACGAGGAGCGCGAGATTGCGCAGGGCGTCGGCGGCTACGCGCGGCCGATGCCGCCCGACTGGATGCGCCGCCAGGCCGAGCTGGTGCACCAGCGCGCCACGCAATCCGACGTGGTGGTCACCACGGCGCTGATCCCGGGGCGCCCGGCGCCGAAGCTGATCAAGGACGATACTGTTCGTCAGATGAAGCCGGGCTCGGTGATCGTCGACCTGGCGGTCGAGCAGGGCGGCAACGTGGAAGGCTCGGAGGCCGGCAAGGTCGTGCTCAAGCACGGCGTCAAGATCATCGGGCTGACGAACCTGCCCGCGACCGTGCCGTTCGACGCCTCGGCCCTGTACGCGCGCAACCTGTACAACTTCCTCGCCTTGATGCTCGATCCGAAGAGCGGGGAGTTCAAGCTGGACAAAGAAGACGAAATCATCGCCGGCACCATGGTGTGCGCGGACGGTGCAGTAACCAAGCGAGGCTGAAATGTCCGGAATCGTAGATCCCACCATCCTTAACCTCGTGGTCTTCGTGCTCGCGGTGTTCGTGGGCTACCACGTGATCTGGAACGTGACGCCGGCGTTGCACACGCCGCTGATGAGCGTCACCAACGCGATATCGTCGGTGATCATCGTCGGCGCCATCCTCGCCGCGGCGCCGACCCAGATGGACTTCGGCTCGATTCTCGGCGTGGTCGCGGTCGGGCTGGCGTCGATCAACGTCGCCGGCGGCTTTCTGGTGACGCAGCGGATGCTCGAGATGTTCAAGAAGAAGCAACCGAAGAAAGAGGGCAAAAAATGAGCGCGAACCAGCTTACCCTGTGGTATCTGCTCGCCTCGGTCTGCTTCATCCTGGCGCTCAAGGGGCTGTCGTCGCCGACCACGGCGCGCCGCGGCAACGTGTTCGGCATGGTCGGCATGACCATCGCCGTGGTCACGACCATCGCGCTGGTGGCGCGCGGCAGGCTCGACCTGATCTTCATCGCCATGCTCGTCGGCGGCACCATCGGCGCCATCATCGCCCGGCGGGTGCAGATGACGCAGATGCCCGAGCTGGTGGCGGCGATGCACTCGATGGTCGGGATGGCCGCGGTGCTGATCGCGATCGCGGTGGTCAACAATCCGGGCGCGTTCGGCGAGCACGATCCCCTGCCCGCGGGCAACCGGCTCGAGCTCTTCATCGGCACGTTCGTCGGCGCGATCACCTTCTCGGGATCCGTGATCGCGTTCGGCAAGCTGGCGGGGCTGGGCAAGAAGTTCCGGTTGTTCTCCTCGGCGCCGGTCGTGTTCAAGGGGCAGCACCTGCTCAACCTGGCGCTCGCGATCGTCATGATCGGGTTCGGACTGGCGTTCTTCCTCTCCCCCGACAAGGCATGGACGCCGTTCATCGTCATGACCGCGATCGCGTTCGTGCTCGGGGTGCTCATCATCATCCCGATCGGCGGCGCCGACATGCCGGTCGTGATCTCGATGCTGAACAGCTACTCGGGGTGGGCTGCGGCCGGCATCGGCTTCTCGCTCAACAACTCGATGCTGATCATCGCCGGCTCGCTGGTCGGTTCCTCGGGCGCGATTCTCTCCTACATCATGTGCAAGGCGATGAACCGCTCGTTCTTCAGCGTCATTCTGGGCGGCTTCGGCGCCGCCGAGGGCAGCGCCGCGGCGGGCGGTGGGGACAAGACCGTCCGCTCGGGCTCGGCCGACGACGCGGCTTTCCTGATGGCGAACGCGGAGTCGGTGATCATCGTGCCGGGCTACGGCCTGGCGGTCGCGCGCGCCCAGCACGCGGTCAAGGAGATGGCAAACAAGCTGATCGAAAAGGGCGTCAACGTGCGCTATGCGATCCACCCGGTCGCAGGGCGCATGCCCGGGCACATGAACGTGCTGCTCGCCGAAGCCGAGGTTCCCTACGACCAGGTGTTCGAGATGGACGACATCAACGGCGAGTTCGGCACGACCGACGTGGTCCTGGTGCTGGGCGCGAACGACGTCGTCAACCCGCTCGCGCACGAGAAGGGCAGCGCCATCTACGGCATGCCGATCCTGGAAGTGGCCAAGGCCCACACGGTGCTGGTGAACAAGCGCTCGATGGCGGCCGGCTACGCGGGTCTCGACAATCCGCTGTTCTACATGGACAAGACCATGATGGTGTTCGGCGACGCGAAGAAGGTGGTCGAAGATCTGGTCAAGGCGCTCGACTAGATGGGATCGAGGGAGGAAATCCTCGCCGCAATCCGCAGGCGCCAGGCGCGCGGCGGGGACTCGCCTCCCGTGGCCGAGCGCGAGCAGCTGCAGAGCTATCTGCGCGCGCACCCGCGCGGGCCGCTGCCGCGGGTCGGCGGCGACCTGGTCGCGCGCTTCCGCGCGCACGCCGAAGCGAGCGCGAGCACCTGCGAGCGGGTGCCGGCGATGGACAAGGTGCCGGGCGCGGTGGCCCGCTTCCTCGATGCCCACGGCCTGCCGAAGTCGGGCTGCGTCTGGCCGCGCCTCGCGGGGCTGGACTGGAAAGCCGCCGGCCTCGCGCTCGAGCCCCGGGCGGCGAGGGGCGAGGACATGCTGGGCGTGACCGGGGTGTTCTGCGCGCTCGCCGAGACGGGCACCCTGGCGATGGTCTCCGGCGCCGACACGCCGGCCAGCGCAAGCCTGCTGCCGGAAACGCACGTCGCGGTCGTTCCGGTGGCGCGTCTCGTGCCGCACATGGAGGATGCCTGGGATCTGATGCGCGCGGAACTGGGCCAGTTGCCGCGCGCGGTGAATTTCATTTCGGGGCCCTCGCGCACCGCCGACATCGAGCAGAGCGTGGTGCTCGGCGCGCACGGGCCCTATCGCGTTCATATCGTACTAGTCGGCTGAGCTGCACGCGGCCGGGGTCCCGGAGCATGCGAGCGATCGACTTTACGGCCTGGCGCAACAAGCTCTCCGGTCGCACGCGCACGCTGCGTGGCTTTCTGGCGCGGCGCATGCCGCCGCCGCCGCTCCGCATCGGCATGTCGGCGCGGCTATTCCATCCGCGGCCCGACGCCACCGGTTTGCAGTCCAAGCGGATGCAATACCTCGAGCAGTCGGTCGCGCACTGGGTGATGTCGCGCGACGTGCTGGTGTTCATGGTGCCGACGGTGGACAAGGACAGCCTGTTCCACCGCAGCAACATCCGGGTCGGCGACTACGCGCGCGTGCTGGACGGTCTGGTGCT
>Ga0316575_10000179_pt1 | contig 16403 bp, 14 predicted proteins | sample J5NA_FD_203072 | JGI IMG/M metagenome (GOLD analysis project Ga0316575, IMG submission 203072) | Rhizosphere microbial communities from salt marsh grasses in Alabama, United States - J5-7_050615r2r3 | ecosystem: Host-associated > Plants > Roots > Rhizosphere | place: USA: Alabama | collected...
GGCGGAACTTCCTGAAGCAGTTGAATTATTGCGCACACTTTTTCGTGAGAAACTCGATGGTGTGGTATTTCCGGATGTGAGTCTTGAAATCATCGATGAACTGGTCTTGAAGGTGGATGACGGGGCAAGGGCTGTTGATGATGCGATGCAGAAAGTTGAAGCTGCTCAGGTGGCTTTGGGTGAAGTGCAGGATGAACTTCTGCAGAAGTGTATGAAAGCCCTTGCCTATGCGAAAATTTATGCAGACGGTCAGGATGAACTTCTTGAAGCACTTTCTGCAATCCAGTTTGGGAAATCGGCTAAAGCTTCAAAAAAAAGCGTATCTGAAAAACCTCGGAAAGAAACTGCTGCCCGCAAGCGAAAAGAAGAGGATGAACCGAAGGTGAATACCGACGGTGATGCATAATTGATAGTACTGCAGCATATGATTATACTTTGTAGAGTTGCACTAAATGCCTGGTTTTTCGCTTCCGCCATAATAAAGTAGTCCATAAAAAAAGTCCCTGTATTTACAGGGACTTTTTTTATGGAAGTCGCAGGGAACGCTTTTTGTCAGTCGATCCGGTGGAGCTCTACGCGACGGTTTCTTGCTCTGCCATCTGCAGTGCGGTTGTCGGCAATGGGAGAACTCTCGCCGTACCCTGTTGCCTGTAAACGATCGGGACTGATGCCTTTTGAGATAAGGTATCGCATGACAGCCTGTGCGCGTCCGAGTGAAAGTCGCTGGTTAGCGGCATCATTACCAACATTGTCGGTGTGGCCGCGGATTTCGAGACGAACGTTCTCCCACTCTTTCAGCGATTCGTAAACCCGGTCGAGAACCGTGTAAGAGTTCGGTGTGAGAACCGATTTACCTGATTCGAATGTTACACCGTCAAGGATGAGTCGACCGCGCTTGATCTCCTCGGTTTTCGGACAGCCGTTGTTTTCGGATACACCCTTGATCGCCGGACACTTATCGAGAGAGTCGGGAACACCGTCGCCGTCATTGTCATAGTCGGGGCATCCGTCAGTATCTTCGAATCCGTCGAAATCCTCCGCTTTGTTGGGACACTTGTCAGCTGCGTCGAGAATTCCGTCACCGTCGTTATCGGGGTCGGGACATCCGTCGGCGTCCATGTACCCGTCAATATCTTCCGGCTCGTTGATGCAGCGGTCCGCATCATCCGGCACACCGTCGTTATCATGGTCGAGAATCGGACATCCTGAACTGGGAGCCGCTTCGAGCGGGCATGAATCACGACTGTCAAGAATACCGTCGTTGTCGTTGTCGATGTCGGGGCATCCGTCTCCGTCTTCGAAATTGTCCTTGTCTTCCGCACTGTAGGGACAGAGGTCTTTATCGTCGGGAATTCCATCGTGGTCGCTGTCGGCCCGCTGACCTTTGCCTGTGTAGCCGAAGGTAAGCTGTGCTCCGTATCTCGGCGTTGCCTTTGTCGAGTAACGGTATCCCTTGCGATTGAACGTGGTGCGGTATTTTGAACTGCTTTTCGAAATGCCCGCATCTCCTGCGAGCAGAAGATAGAGCCCGTTGGGGAAGTTGAGCCGCAGGCCGGGTGAGACATGAAACGGATCGTTTATGAAATTGGTGACATTAAAGACTTCGGTATACCAGGAGACTCTGCTTTCACCGCTCATTTCGGTGAAGAGGGTGATCATTTCATGGGGCTGCCAGGCAAGTCCGAAGGCTGCAGTGAGTGCACTGTTGCTTTTGGTGGTGGCAACGACACCTCCGGCATTCGCATGCAGCGAGAGCGGAACGCGAGGATTGATTTTTGAAAAGTCGACGGTCCAGATCATCTCCGGATTAAAATAGACCGATTTGAGCGCGAAAAGAGAACTCCCGTCATCAACGTTGCCGGTAGTTAGGTAATAAACATGTCTGGCGAAATATCCCCGATTGCTGCTGCCGGTAGGAAGTAACACCTTGAAATAATAGGCCTGCGTGAACCAGGCCTGCTCCCTGCCGAAAGGAACGGTCATTTTGGTGGAGAGTTCAAGGTCTCCCTGGCCGATGCTTCGTTCACTGTTCCATCCGGGAATATCGGCGTAGAGCGGCATGCAGATACCGATATCCCAAAAACTGGTAAGTCCGTATACTGCAAAAATATCGCCTGAAATCAGATGGGGAGTGGAACGCTCTACAGCTTTGCCGGTATTGAGATCAATAACTGATTTTGTGCCGCCCGGACCGGCGATAAAATCTCTTTCGGTTGCATATTTGAAACCTCCGCCGACGGAAAATCCGGTTTTTCCCAGTGTTTCCGTCGTCAGCGTTCTTAAAAGACCTGCCTGGCCGCCGCTGTTAAGGTCATTGGAAAAGGTGCTTGTGAAGGTGAAAAACCATACACCGCATATTGTGGCGATCAGGCGCAGAGGCCGGTGATCTGTCATACATCCTCCTGGCTATAATGAAAGAACGATAGACATAGTCACTATCTGTACGTCATGACGGAGCGTCATGGCGTTGATTGCCGTCTTCGGAGCAGGGGTTTCCCTGCGAAGGGGGGTGGCATGGAACAGAACTGGTTCTGTCTGCAGCTTCCTGTCTTATGACACGATAGTGTAGGTATACAGATAATACCTGTACCGGCAGCCGCATCATGGTACCGTTTTTCGTTATAATATATATTGTGCAGCGCGGCGATACCCCGGATAGACAGGGTAATCCGTGGTTTTATAAATGAAAAATACGACAAAGGAGCGGCGGGTGAGAAGTGAGGTGATGCTGAGCCGGATGCAGAGGTTGACCGGTGAGGCCGTGATGCGGCGGCTGGAGAAAACGTCGGTTGCCGTTTTCGGCGTTGGCGGGGTGGGAAGCTGGTGCGCCGAGGCATTGGTACGCAGCGGTGTCGGCATGATAACCATTGTTGATTCCGACCTGATCTGTGCGACGAATATCAATCGTCAGGTGCAGGCGACCAGTACAACCGTTGGCCGGGTGAAGGTTGATGAACTGGCACGTCGTCTGTGCGAAATATATCCTGCAGCCCGCATCATTGCACGTCAGGAAATCTATAAGCATGAAACCGCGGATTCGTTTGATCTCGGTTCATTCGATTATGTCATCGATGCAATTGACAGCCTGAGTGCCAAGGTGGACCTCATCATGAGTGCCACTGCGGCCGGAGCGACGGTGTTTACGTCGCTTGGTGCGTCGTGTAAAGTAGACCCCTCGAAAATCAGGGTTGCGTCGCTCTGGAAGTCGCAGGGATGTCATCTCGGAAAACTCGTCCGCAAACGATTGCGCAGAAGAAAATTCGACGGCGATCCGCTCTGTGTTTACAGTGAAGAGCTGCTCGAACCGCATCCGGTATCCGAGGGATGCGGGAGCGGAACGTGCGTCTGTCCGAAATCGGTCACCGGTACACCGGATGATGAAGAAACCATGGCTCATGAGTGGTGCAGCATGAAAAAACAGATCAACGGCTCAGCCGTTCACATTACCGGATCATTCGGATTCTATCTTGCCGGCCTTGTCATACAGGATGTGATGCGTACGGTTGACATGCCGCCGCAGGGAGCTGTCGGAGCCTGACTGTTTCATGTACAGTGTGCACTGTTCTGCGTCTGAACCGGCCGGTATATATATGACTATTCCTTGAACTCATGGCGCGCTCCGGATATAATTGTGTAAGCTCCGGTCGAAACCGGGGGTTGTACAAGGAGATATCGTGAAGCGAAAAGTGATACCTGGTATCTATGGCGCCGGCAACAAGGGACCGCTGATCCTGTTGTTTTCGCCCAGAAGACGCATGCTTGACATCCTGACCGTCGGTCTGGCTCAATGCGACTATCAGATCATACAGGCTTCGACATCATATCTTGCGGGAATCAAGGCGAGTCAGATGCTCCCGAAAATGGTGATCATCGATCTGTCGGGTGACAATCCCCGCGACATACTGCTTGCCACACGCATACAGAAATCCGTCAGGACGACCGGTATCGCTCTGCTCTTCATCGTGTCGTCTGCGAATGAGGCTTTCATAGTAAGGTCTGTCAAGGAGTTGCGACAGAACCGGCTTTATGATGAGACCGGTACCCTGGATATCATTTCCTATCCGTTCGCGTTCGCCGAAATGCTTGATAAAATAAAACAGACGGTCGTGTCCGCCGATCACGGCGGCCAGCAGCTGGCGAACGAATCCGACCTGAACGCCCTGGTGGCCGAACGGCTTTTCGACCGTTCGGTGAATATCGAAAAAAAACTGCAGGATGTCGGTACGGTAATCAACAAGAACTGGGGGTTTCCCTTCACCGTCGTGAAGGCGCTCGATATCCTCGAATCGGACTCGGGGTGCTGTACCGAACTTTCCAGATGCATATCGACCGATCCGGCCGTTTCGTCGACCATCCTCAAGATCGCCAACACGGTGATCTATGCACGCAGGCACGGCCGCATCACCGACATCCGCGATGCCGTCGTACGTATCGGGTTTCAGGAAACACGCAATATTCTCATGTGTCTGCATCTGATCGACCTGTCGCCCGAAGTGTACCGCAACCGCGGATTCGGACGCAGGGAATTCTGGCTGCACTCGCTTACGGTCGGCCTCATTGCGCAGAAACTCTGCGCCGCCACCGATTTTCCACGACCCGAACTTGCCTTTATGGCAGGGCTCATGCATGATCTCGGCAAGATTCCGCTCGACAACAATTTCGATACGGTGTTTCCGAAACTGCTCGATTACACGATGGACCAGTTCTGTGCATTCTACGAATCGGAGGAACACCTCATGGGTATTACCCATGGGCAGTTAGGTCATTTTCTCACCACACAGTGGAATTTTCCTTCGGCGATCAGTATGGCAATTCTCAATCATCACGCGCCCGAACGGATTCTGCAGGCTACGCCTTTTTTTGAGAAACTGGTGCAGGAGGCGGTATTCGTCGCAAATCAGCTGGCAAAAGCCGCATCGTTCGGTCACAGTTGCGATGAAATTGTCGAAGAGATACCGATGGAAATGATGCGCGACCTCCATCTGACCTCCGGACCGGGAGACCGTTTCTTTAACACTGTCCTCGCCGAGCTGCGGCAGCTCTGCACCTATCTCAACCTTCAGCTTCAGGAACGTCACTTTCTCTCGGAAAATGTTGAGAATCAGGATTGTGATGTCATTCTTGTCTACAATGATCAGGCGATTTATCATCCGATGATCGTCGCATTGCGCAACAATGGTTTCAGGGTGCGTCATACGGCGAATTTCATACCGATGGAGCATAAGGGAAAACAGGTGGTCATATCGATACCCGAACGGGGATTACCGCTTGACATCATGTTCTACGGTGACGAAAAGAGCAGGTCGGGGCCGGAAATTCTCAAGATATTCGTTATCGACATGGAACAGTCACAATCGATGCGCGAAGGTATTTCCGAGACCAATCTTCTTTTCATGGATCGAAAAACGTTTGATGTGCGCCTGCTGATTCATACCATCGATACGTTCTTTGAACGTGTCGTTCTGCCCGAAATGCCTGCGAACGACAACCAGCCTGAGTGATCGGGTTCCGTTCCGACCGGTTCGCAGGCGGAATGTCTGATTATTGATTGTAAAAACCGGTGTTTCGCGTGTACGGAACTGTTTTGCCGGAACCGCTGCCAAGGGTATATTTCTGTAACTTTCGGAGAATGCACAAGTATGTTTTTTTGATCAGGGAGTCTGCAGGATGCTCGACAGGATAATTGCGCTGGATGTGACCTTTTTCACCTGGATCAACGGTCTGCATCATCCGGCTGCCGATCTTTTTTTCCTTATTGTAACGCAACTCGGCAACGGCTGGGTCGCCGGTCCGGTTCTTGCCGCAGCGGTATTTTTCAAGGTACCGCGACCTGTGTGGCTGCGGGTTTTTATCTTCGGAATTGTTGCCATGACGCTCTGCGGTGTCATCAATTCGCAGGTGAAACGGGAGGTGCGGCGAATGCGGCCGGTCGCTTACTGGAAACACCGTATCGCAGATTCGTCTGCATGCACATCATCGGTTGACCGCTATGTCGTGCATCAGGTCGGTCCCGATTATTCTTCACGCTCATTTCCGTCAGGACACACCAATACCGCTTTTTCTGCAGCAGCCTTTCTCGTGCTGCTTTTCGGTCGGCGGTTTCTGCTTGCCTTTCTGGCTGCTTTTCTGGTCGGATATTCCCGTATCTATCTTGGGGTGCATTTTCCGCTTGATGTATTCTGCGGTGCACTGCTCGGATGCGGATGCATGGTGCTGTTCTGGAAGATATGCAGGCATGTGCCTTTTGTCAAGATGCGGGCCGTCACATGATCATGTCACGGAAAACCCACACCGGTGGAGTACTCTCTCTTATCGTACTCAGTTATGCGGCACTCTACATTATCTGGGGGTCAACCTACCTCTTCATAAAATTTGCAGTGCAGAGCATTCCACCGCTCTATGTGGTGAGTATACGTTTTTTCTGCGGCGGTCTTTTCTTTCTGCTTTTTTCACTCGTTACAGGTCGGATCAGGCGTCTGCCGACTTTGCGCGAGATACTGACGTCATTTCTGCTCGGGACGCTGTTGCTGCTTGGTGGAAACGGTCTCGTGACCATTGCGGAGCGCAGTGTCGACAGTTATCTTGCGGCGCTCATCATCTCAACCACACCGGTGGTGGTCGGTCTGTTTGACTGGCTGCTTTTCAGAAAGAAACTTTCGCTGTTCAAAGGCGTCGGGGTTCTGACCGGCGTTGCAGGTGTTGCCCTTCTGCTCTCGGACGGCAGGACACTCCATATCGAAATTTCTCCCGGCATCATGATGGTCGTGGCCGGGCTCGTTTCGTGGGCGCTTGCGACAAGTCTCGGACACCACCTGAAGACCTATCCTGATTCATTCGTCAATAGTGGTCTGCAGATGACCTTTGTAGGTGCGATCGGCCTCGGATGGCTTTCAGGTACGCGTCCTCCCGATGCCGCACTTGTGCAAAGTATTACTGCCGTTTCATTCGGAGGACTGCTGTACCTGACCGTTTTCGGATCGCTTGCCTTCTGCGCCTATACCTACCTCATACGGCATGAACCGGCGATACGGGTTGTAAGTTACGCATTTGTCAACCCCCTGATCGCCATTCTGCTGGGTATTCTGGCTGCCGCCGAACCGGTAAAGCCGATGCTGTTTCCGGCGACCTTCATGATCCTTGCCGGACTCTCCGCCATGCTTTACGGCGATCGCCTGGCCGGTATTGTTGCGGGAGCAGTGCGTGCGGGAAGAACCGCCCGGTAATACCGCTTGCGCGCGGGACGGCTGCACCGCCGCAATCCGTTACTTTTTGTCAAGAACTGTGCGGACAATTCCGGTGAATTCCGCTTCGCTCAGCGGCTTGAGGATATATGCGGCAATCCCCATCTCCCGGGCCTTCTGCTCATCGATGATCGAACTGTGGCCCGTGCAGAGTACGACGGGTATGTCGCTGCGAAGGGCTCTCACTTCATTGAAAACCTGATCCCCGTTAAGGTGCGGCATGGTCATGTCGGTGATGACGATATCGAACGCCGACGGATCTTTTTTAAAAAGGGCAAGCGCCTCGACCGGGTCGGTTGCAATGGTTACCTTGAACCCCCGGTTTTCGAGCATGAGACGGGCGATCGCGGTAATCTCCTCTTCGTCATCGATAAACAGTACCGATTCACTTCCGGTAATTGTTGTCTCCGTTTTCGTATCGGTATCATCGGTGGTACGGGATAATTCGGGAAGAGCGAAGGTGAACGTGGTTCCCTCGCAGGTACTGTTTTCCACAATGATATCGCCGCCATGGTTTTCGATGATACCATGTACAACTGCAAGCCCCATTCCCGTTCCTTTACCAGTATCGCGTGTTGTGAAATAGGGCTCAAAAATCCGTTCGATGATCTCCGGTGGTATTCCCGATCCGGTATCAATAACCGAAACCGTTATGTATGAACCGACGGATTCTTCGGGAAGTGTGAGGGCTGCCGGTAATTCGGTGTGGCTTTTTCTGTTGATTTCAACGGCGATGATGCCTTCACGCGATCCGAGTGCCTGTGACGCATTGACACATAAATTCATGATGACCTGGTGCATCTGAGTCGGATCTGCAAATACCATCATTTTATTCTCAGGAGGATCCCACTCGAACGTAATGGATGAGGGAATCGTTGAATGAAGGAACGTCATGGTTTCGGTAATAATGGTACTGAGGTTGAGCGGCTGCTTTTTCGGGCCGACTTTTCTGCTGAAGGTAAGCAGCTGTTTGATGATTTCGCGGGCCCGCAGGCTTGCTTTTTTTACATGCCTGAGTTTTTCGTAGGTACGGGAATCAGGTGCAAGTTCGGCGAGTGCAAGATCCGAATACCCCATGATAATGCCGAGAAGATTGTTGAAATCGTGTGCAACACCACCGGCAAGCGTGCCGATAGCTTCAAGTTTTTGTGAATGACGCATCTGCTCTTCAAGTTGCAGGCTCGTTTCTTCAGCTGTTTTCTGTGAGGTAATATCGAAAATGGTACCGTGCACCAGCTTCTTGTTGCCGAGAGTGACAATCCGTGAACTGTCACAAATCCATTTTGCCGTACCGGATTTGGTCCGGATGCGGTACTGCACTTCACACAGCCGGTCGGGTGCGGTCAACAGGTGTCGGCGGGCATTCTGAAGGGTTGCTGTATCATCAGGATAAACGATCGACAACCAGTTTGCACCATTGTCAAGGTCTGCGGCAGAGTACCCCGTGATTTCTTCAATTGCTCCGCGGAAGAGCCTGGGAGAGAATGAATCGAGTTCTTCAACCGGTACCTGATAGGCAATCCCCTGAAAGTGATCAATAAACGTCGAAAGAAGTCCTTCGTTTTCCTTTATTCGTTCCTCGTTGCGTTTGCGCTCGGTTATGTCGCGACAGACGCAGAAAATCAGTTTCCGGCCGCCGCACATGGTACCATTGGTACTGATTTCAACGTCGTATTCCGACCCGTCTTTACGGGTGTGACGTGTCTCGAAATGGTTTCCTTTTTCATCATCGGTTTCGATCATTGTGAGAACCGTTTCACGCGGAAATGATTTTTCCCAGTCCCAGATGCAGAGTTTCTGAGCTTCTTCAAACGTATATCCGAGCATGTCGGCATATTTATGATTCGCTTCAAATACTTTACCGTCAGTAGTGAGAACGACAATGCCGTCGGTAGATTGTTCAACGAGGATTCTGCGCCTGATCGTTTCTTCCCGAAGTGTTTCCTGTGCTTTTTTAAGGAGGGCTTCGGAATTTTCGAGTCTTGACACGCTTTCTCTGAGGCTGAGAAGTTCATTGAGAAGTTCTTCTCTGCTTTTTTCTCGATCATTCATGAGAATACTCTTGGTTTATTGTGAAGCAATGCGCATCAAAGGTAAAATAAATCAGCTGATTACGTAATGCAACGGCCCGATAACCGGTGTGCAGCTGTAAAATATGGCTGTCTGCTGCTTCAGCTGAAAACAAGGGAATACGAAGAAGTATATCATGGTGAACCCGGGTGTCACCAGTATATACTAAGGGAAGGAGGGTATTTCGGTAATCGCGCATTGCCGGCACCATGAATGATTCCAGAACCCGTTTCAACTGTATGGCAAATTTTTTGAATGAGTTACGGTTAGATGCACTCCTTACGGCCGGTGTACTGGCTATTGTTACGTTATTTTCGTGTGAGTATGTATATGTTGAACTGCCCGAAACTTCATCGATAACCTGTGTATGGGACGGCAGCCTGCCGCTGGTGACGCTCGATTCGATCTGCTGTCCTGATGAATTCTCCGCACTTGCCGGAACTCCCATCATGCCGACGCTCAGTGATGTGCAGTCAGTCAAGGTGGTCTATGAGATCGCCACAGGACATACCTGGTTTGTCGCGTCATCGTCGTATGAGCTTCATTTTGATTTCTGCCGTGAACAGCTCGGCTATACCGGTACGCACCGTCAGTTCAACGACGACCAGTACGGAGATACCGATCTGCGATTGTATTATCTTGGAAGCGTCAACCATTACCGTGGTGCCGATATGTATGCCTTGCAGTTTTTTGCCGACGACCGTATTCCCGCAGAAGGAATTGCCACGCTCTACCGTGAGGTGAAACGTCTCTGCTGGTTCGGCGACAGCATTGCGTTTCTGCCGAATTCGACATCGCTCGCCGAGAAGACGGCCCACCTTCCCGATATCGCCGTTGTAAACGAGTCGGTCATATATGAAGGACAGCGTTTTCAGGCGCTCAATCCTGCTGCCGGGTACGGGTATCTCAAACGGCTGCCGGTCGGTGCGATTGATGAGAGTGACCTGTCCCGGCACGATATCATCGTTACCGACGGGGTGCCGATCGACCTGCCGGTGATCGCAGGAATCATCACCACCGCGTTTCAGACTCCGCTCTCTCATGTTAATGTCCTCAGTCATAATCGCGGTACACCCAACCTTGCCTGGCGCGATGCATGGAATGACGGTACCGTAACGGCACTCGAAGGGAAACTGGTACGGTTCGTCGTGACTGCCGATACCTTTTATCTTGTCACGGCATCGGCGGAAGAGGCTGCCGCCTACTGGAACAGCCGCGAACCGCAGACCCCGCGCACACTCGTTTGTCATGATGATACGGCAGGGCTTTTTCCGCTGTCGCAGCTGGGTGTCGGATCAGCCGGGCTTGTAGGGGCAAAGGCTGCAAACCTGGCGGAAATCGCCAAACTGATGCTCGGTGCCGAGACAATGCCGGTTCCCGAGGGCGCCTTTGCGATACCGTTTTATTACTATCGCAGGCACTGTCGGGATAACGGTATTGACACATATATGAAAACGTTTTTCGGGGACGAACGGTTCGCTGCCGATGCCGCCTTCAGGGCGTCGGCCCTTGAACAGATCCGTGATACCATTGAAACGGCGCCTCTTGACAAGGGTCTCGTTGCGGCGGTCATCGCGCAATGCGGCATGCAGCCGTCGTTTACCAGGTATCGTTTCCGCTCTTCCACCAATGTCGAGGATATCGAGGGGTTCAACGGTGCGGGTCTTTATGAATCGCATGCTGCCGATATTTCCAAAGGGGAAAAAGAGGTTGCGAAAACCATCAGGGAAGTATTTGCAAGTCTCTGGACGCTGCGGGGCTTTGAGGAACGGGAGTATTTCAAAATAGATGAAGAGAGCTGTGGAATGGGCATTCTGGTGCACCGTGCCTTCGAAAACGAGGAGGCTAACGGTGTCGCCGTTACCGCGAATATATACCAGCCCTATGTTCCTGCCTACACGGTCAACGTTCAGATCAGGGATATCAGCGTCGTGTTGCCGCCGGCGGGGTTTCTGAGCGATCAGCTGCTTATTCATGTAATGCGCTCCGACTGGAAGGAAAATCCGGTGGTCGAGTTCATCGCGCATTCAAATGTCAATTTCGGCGATCCTGTTCTCTCGCTTGATGAAACGCTGCAGCTTGCCCGCTGGCTCGAAAAAATCAAGGATCACTACTATCTTCTCGGTAACGAACCGGACTATTACCGGTTCGCCATGGATGTGGAATTCAAGTTCGACGGCCCGCAGCGAAAACTCTACATCAAGCAGGTGCGGCCGTACAATTTATAATAAGGGGTCTCTGTGCGAACGATGGTACTGCGTTTGAGTTGCACGGCTGCTTTACTGATCATGGGATGTGGGGTTACTCCTGATGACGTGCAGCCGGTCCGCTATCTTGTCATCAATGAGTTCATGGCCGACAACCGGGGTACCTGGGTAACGGACGAGTATGGTGATGCCGATGACTGGATTGAACTGTACAACAATGCGAATACCGCCTGCAATACCGGTGCCCTGTTCTGTTCCGACGACTCCACCCGGTTACAGCGATATGCGCTTCCCGATACGGTAGTGCCCCCGGGCGGGTATCTGCTTTTCTGGGCTGATGGTGAAGTCGAACAGGGAATCCATCACGCGCCGTTCAAGCTGTCGGCAGAGGACGGCGAGGAGATCATCCTGTCTGATGTACGCGGCAAAGTGATTGACCGTATTCAGTTTTTTCCGCGAAATAATAATCCTGTCGCACGGGTACCCGACCGTTCCTACGGCAGGGAGCATGACGGCGATACGGTCTGGGTGCAGCAGTTCGAGCCGTCGCCGGGATATGAAAATACCGGTGGAAGGCGATAAGCGCAATCACTGGTCATGACTGCGCCCGAAGCACAAGCCCCTTAAGATACTCGCCTTCCTTATGTGCCAGGTTTACCGGATGGTCCGGGCCGGCTGAAAGTGAATGGAGCAGCTGAAATGTGCGGCCCGAATCGGCTGCCGCTGCAAAGACGATCTGCCTGAAAAGTCTGGGGTCGATCGCATGGGAGCAGGAGAAGGTGAAGATGATGCCTCCGGGAGCGATCTTTTTACAGGCGATAAGGTTGACGTCCTTGTAGCCGCGGCTTGCGCGTTCGACTTCCCCGGGGTGACGGGCGAATTTCGGCGGGTCGAGGATGATGCAGTCATAGGTGGTGTCGATCCGGCGCAGGTATTTGAAGATGTCGGTATGAATGGTGGTTACCGCTGTTTCGGAAAATCCGTTGAGCGCGACGTTTTTCTTTACAAGTTCGAGCGCGCCTTCCGACTGGTCGATCGCATCGACCGATACGGCACCTGCGGCAAGTGCCGCACAGGTAAAGGGGCCGCAGTAGGAGAAGCAGTCGGCGACACGGCGTCCGGCGGCATAGTGCCCGAGCAGGCTGCGGTTCATGCGCTGATCGAAGAAGTAGCCGGTCTTCTGTCCGCCTGCAATGTCGATGGAAAAAAGCAGGCCGTTTTCGCGAATGACAAGTGGTTCGGGCAGGGTTCCCGCCATGAGTCCTTCGGCAAGCGGCAAACCCTCGCGGGTTCGTGCTTCACTGTCCGAACGCTCGAAAATGAATGCCGGTTTGCAGGATGCGGTGAGTGCATCGATAACGGCCGGACGGAGTCGTTCCATTCCTGCGGTAAGGATCTGGATGACGAGTCCGGCGGCATAGCGGTCGACGATCAGTCCGGGAAGAAAATCACCTTCGGAATTGATGAGCCGGCAGGAGTCGGTGTCCGCGTCGATAAGCGGTCGTCGCATGTTGACTGATGCAGTAATCCGTCCGGCAAGCGTTGTGTTGTCGAACGGTACAGTTCCGCGTGAAAGTATCCGCACCGAAATTGCCGAGGTCCGGTTGTAGTAGCCGTATCCGAGGGGTGCTCCTGCGGCGGAGAGAATTCTGCAGGGAGAACCGGGAGTTGTATCTCCCCGGACGGAAGCGATCGATCCTGAAAAAATCCACGGATTCCCCTGTATGACACTTCGCTCACGGTTCTTTTTCAGAATGACGTCGGTCATGGCGTTGCGTTTATCCAGCCCATTTCTTGCCGCATTTGCCGCATGTCCAGGCTGTACAGCCGATGAACCGGATCTTTTCGACGAGATTGAGCTTTTCGGCTTTTTCAAATTTTCTCGATCCGCACCACGGACATTTGTTGTTTTTTCCAAGGGCTTTTTTAACTGGGCGTTTTGCTGTCGGCATCCGGGTTCTCTTTCATGGGTAAAGTAATAGTACGTTATGGCTGCTTCGGTATAATACTGCTTTTGTCGGGCATCGTCCGCCTGAAAATAGCACATGGCCTTTCGGCCGAACTATTTTTTAGTTATGATGAGTGAATTTTCAGAAAAGAACGATGTCTTCGATGTGGCACAACGGCTTGGTGAACTGCTTGTTTCCCGGGGACTTACCTGCTCAGTCGCCGAATCGTGTACCGGCGGGATGATCGGTGCGGCAATTACCGCCGTTGCCGGTGCCTCAGTATGGTTTTCCGGTGGTGTCATCGCCTACAGCAATCGGATAAAGGAGCGCATTCTCGGTGTTTCGCCCGAGGTGCTTTTAACGTACGGAGCGGTAAGCGCTGAAACCGTATCTGCCATGGCGGAGGGTGTTGCCGCATGTATTGGTACCGATTGTGCGGTTTCCGTTTCGGGTATTGCCGGACCGTCGGGAGGATCCGCCGATAAACCGGTGGGACTTGTCTATATCGGGGTATCCTGTCGCGGAAAGACCGCAACATTCAGACATCTGTTCGACGGCGACCGGGAAACGGTGCGTCATGATGCCGTGGATGCTGCCCTTGGCCATTTGATTGACATGGTGCAATTATCGTAGAGACGCCATGGCATGGCGTCTCTACGATAATTGCACATACCGTGTCGGATCGGGAATCCCCGCGTCCGCAAATCCCTTTTTACGAATGATGCAGCTGTCGCAGGCCCCGCAGGCACTGCCGTCGTCTGCCGGATCATAGCAGCTGTGGGTGAGTCCGTAATCGACACCGCATTCAGTTCCAAGTCTGATAATCTGCGCCTTGGTAAGTGAAAGCAGGGGGGTGTGAATCGTGAGTGAATGACCTCCGACCCCGGCTTTTGTTGCCAGGTTGGCCATTTTCTGATATGCGGCGATGAATTCCGGTCTGCAGTCAGGGTATCCGGAATAGTCGACAGCATTGACCCCGATGAATATATCGCGACATTCGAGTACCTCTGCCCAGCCCAGGGCGAACGAGAGGAAAATGGTATTTCGGGCGGGCACATAGGTGTTTGGTATTTCGGGCGTACCGGTGTCGACGTCGCGGTGTTTGGGAACCGATTCATCTGATGTCAATGAGCTGCCGCCGAACGCGCGCAGATTGATTTCCACAATGGAGTGGCTGGTGACGCCAAAGAACGAGGCAATCCGCCGCGCGGCATTGAGTTCCACCGAATGGCGCTGACCGTATGAAAAACTCATCGCGTACGGTTCGAATCCGTTGCGTTTCGCAAGTGCGCAACACGTGGCGGAATCGATTCCGCCACTGAGAAGGACGACAGCTTTTTTATTCATATCATACTCCCCGTTTGTCACCCCAGATGATTTTGTGCAGCTGTAGCTGCATGCGTACCGGTATATTGGTTTCCAGAATCCAGGCGGCAAGTGTTTCGGGCCTTACTGCACCGGCCACCGGTGAGAAAATGCGCTCTCCCTGTTTTTCAAGGGAGTTCGTTTTTATGAATGTGCACGCCCAGTCGAAATCCGCACGCGAACCAATGACGAATTTAAGTTCGTCGTATGGACGCAGATGTCCGATATTCTCTTTGAGAAAGCTGTCGGTTTCACCGCTTGACGGACATTTTACATCAATGATGCCGATGCACTCCGCAGGAAGGTCTTTGATCGAATAACTGCCGTTCGTTTCGAGCAGGACAGTCTTTCCCCGGGAGATACACTGACGTATCAGGTCGATGGTTCTCTCCTGGGCGAGAGGTTCACCGCCGGTGATTTCAACCAGGGTACCATCGTATCGTTCCACCGTATCGATGATTTTCTCAATATGCATCGGAGTACCTTCTGTGCGGGCGTATTCCGAATCGCACCATGTACACGAGAGGTTGCATCCGGTCAGTCGGATGAATACGCATGGTAAACCGGCCCGGGTCGATTCCCCCTGAATGCTTCTGAATATTTCGCATACGACAAGTGTGTCATTCATAATAGGCGGCGCAGTTACCGGGAGTTTCGAATACTTCTACCCTGGAAACGGTGCCGTCCCAGGATGCAAGGGCAGTCTTGAGTGCATTGTAAATGTAGCGGGCGATATTTTCGGATGAGGGACTGAGTTCGCCGTTGCCGAGCACTGCATTGAGATCCTTGTGGTCGAATGCTTCGACAATATCCTTGAGACTGGATTTCAACACCTTGAAATCGATGCCGATGCCGCTTGCGTCAAGATTCTCGCACTGCACGGTGGCGCGGACAAGCCAGTTGTGTCCGTGAAGATTTTCACAGGGGCCGCGGTAGTTGAGCAGACGGTGTGCGGCACTGAAATGGGCTTCGGTGGTAATTTCGTACACGGTGCGTCCTTTACGTGTTTTCGGATGCGAGGAAGTTGCGGAATGCATCTTTCCATGAAAGCATGCAGTTGACGCCGGCAGATTTGAGCCGGCTGTTTTCAAGCACGCTGTTTTTAGGGCGGGGTGCAGGCCGCGGAAATTCGGCGGTAGTACACGGACGTACCGTTACCGGTATTCGTGCTGCACCCACAATTGCCTTTGCAAAGTCGAACCAGGTGCAGGTTCCTTCGCATGTGGCATGAAATATGCCGGTGAAATCAGGCTTTTGCGCGGCGATGATCTGGCGGCATACTTCGACGGTCGATGTCGGGGAACCGAACTGGTCATTGACTACGGATATACTTCCCGAACCTGCGGCGTTTTTTTGTGCGATCGACCGGATGGAGTGGACGAAATTTTTACCGTGAAGTCCGTAAAGCCAGGCGATCCTGAATATCTGATGGTTGCCGCATGACGAAGCGACATTCTTTTCTCCGGCAAGCTTGGATTTTCCGTAGACGGTATGCGGATCGGGGGTGTCGGTTTCGATGTAGGGCCCTTTTTTGGCGCCGTCAAAGACGTAATCGGTACTGATATGTACCA
>Ga0316575_10000181_pt1 | contig 16365 bp, 14 predicted proteins | sample J5NA_FD_203072 | JGI IMG/M metagenome (GOLD analysis project Ga0316575, IMG submission 203072) | Rhizosphere microbial communities from salt marsh grasses in Alabama, United States - J5-7_050615r2r3 | ecosystem: Host-associated > Plants > Roots > Rhizosphere | place: USA: Alabama | collected...
CAGCCCCACCGAGCCCTCGAGCTGCTTGCGCTTGGCGCGGGCGAGGTCGGACGCGTCGGGGTAGTACGCGTCCCAGTAGGGCATGGTGAGGAGTTCCATGCTCATGGACGCGACCTCGGCGAACTCGATCGGCGCGTGCCGGTAGTGGACGAGCGGCTCGTCGACGCAGTACATGCTGTGGAACGCGTGCCCGGCCTCGTGGACCATGGTCTCGACGTCGCGGTGCAGCCCCGCCGCGTTCATGAAGATGAACGGGCGGCGCGAGCGGTCCTGCATGTACTGGTACCCGCCGGGCGCCTTGCCCTTGCGCGAATCGAGGTCGAGCAGCGACCCGGTCGAGATGCCCTGGTCGTTGTCGCCGTCGCCGAGCTCGCGGAACATGGGCCCGAGCTCGCCGCCGAGGCGGTCGAAGACGTTGCGTGTCTTGGAGACGAGGTCGCCCCCGCCCTTGAAGGGCTCGAGCGCCCCGCGCCCCTTCGGGTCGACCGCGAGGTCCCACGGGCGCAGCGCGTCGACGCCGAGCGACGCCTTGCGCCGTGCGTCCAGACGCGCGACGAACGGCATCACGTGCCTCTCGATCGCGTCGTGGAACGCGAAGCACATCTCGGGGGTGTAGTCGAAGCGCAGCTTGGCCTTGAACTCGTACCCGACGAAGTCGGCGCACCCCGCGTTGCGGGCCATCGCGTCGCGCTTCGCGACCATCTGGTCGTAGATCGCGCTGATCTTCTCCTCGTCGCCCAGGCGCCGGTCGGCGACGGCCCGCCAGGCGCGCTCGCGGACCGCGCGGTCGCCCGACTCCTGGTAGACGCCCATCTGGGGGAGCGTCTTCTCCACGCCGTCGAACTCGACGGACATGGCGCCGCAGATGGAGTCGTACTCCTGGTCGAGCTTGGCGAGCTCGGTCTGGATCGGCACGTTCTCGTCGCGGTAGAGCTCGACGCCGGCGCGGGTGTCGCGCTCGAGCACGCCGTAGCGCTCGCTCGGCAGCGCGTGCACCTCGGCGAGCTCGACCTGGCGCTTGTCGAGCGCGAAGTCCGCGGGCTTGATCTTCGGGTGCACGTGCTCGACGAAGTGCAGGTAGGCCTTCTTCTTGCCCTCGTCGGCGGTGTCGCAGGTCATGTTGATGTAGCGCCGGGCGCCGCTCTCGCCGATCGCCGCGTCCAGCTCGGACCGGTCAAGCAGCCACTGCTCGAAGTCCGCGACGCTCTCCACCGGGCGGTTCTGCAGATCCTCGTAGAGCGGCGCGAGCACCTCCCAGGAATGAGCGTCGAAGTCGGCGGGCACGAAATCGGTCATCATCTGCGTCACGGCGGATCTCCTTAGGTCAGATCCTACGCGGGCGCCTTCCACGCGGGCACGGGGTGACCTCGCGCTCCGCCGGGAAGCGGGCGGAGCGAGGGGTCTCCGCCTCTTGCTCCCTCTCCCCCTGGGGGAGAGGATCGGGGTGAGGGGTCTTCGCGAGCGATGTGCGTGATTCAACCAAGAACCCGGGCGGGGACGCCCCGGCCCGCTCACGCTCCGGTGCGCTCGACGCCGTGCGACGAAGCAAGCTCTTCCGCGAGACGCAGCGCCCCATCGCGGGTCGCGACGAGACCCTCGAGCTGAGCGTCGTAGACCGCGTCGAGCAGGTCGCCGAACCCCTTGCCCGGGCGGAACCCGCACGCGACGAGCAGGTCGCCGTCCACGAGCGGCTCGGGGGCGAGCCCGACGGCGTCCGCTTCGAGGGCGCGCACGTCGTCGTCGATGCTGGCGCGCCGGTCGGCGTCGATGGCGCCGACGAGGTCGAGCGCCTCGCCCGCGCGGGCCCGCGACGCGAGGCGCTTGCACCCCGCGACGCCGAGCGCGTCCCACGCATCCATGAACGCGCGAGCGCCGTCGAGCGTCCGGCGCAGGTCGTCGGCGAGATCGTTGCTCAGGTCGAGCGCACCCCGCCACGCGCGAGCGGTCTCGCCCGGGTCGGGCACCGACCCCGCGCGGTCCACCGCCCACGCCGCCAGCGCGAGCGCGACGTCGGCTCCCACGCCCACCCGCGCCAGCGCCCCCGCCGACGCCGATCCGCTTGTGCCCCTTGGCGCCCCGAAGATCGGGCGGTCGAGCCCGAGCGATTCGATCAGCCCGGCGGCCCGTGCCCGCGACGGGTCGCCCATCATCCGGCGGACCTCCTCGCCGATGCGCTCGACGGAGACGCCCGTGAGCGCCGCGGCGTGCTCGCGGATCGCGTCCGCGGTGCGCTCGTCGATGGTCAGCGCGTACCTCGCCGCGAAACGCACCGCCCGGAGCGCGCGGAGGTGGTCCTCGGCGAGCCTCGCCGCCGGGTCGCCCACAGCCCGGAGCACGCGCGCGTCCACGTCCGCGCGCCCGCCGACGAAATCGATGATCCGGTCGTCTCCCTCGATCAGCGGATCGATGAAGAGCGCGTTGATGGTGAAATCCCGGCGCTGCGCGTCGGCCCGCGCGTCGGCAAACTCGACGTGGTCCGGGCGGCGCTTGTCGGTGTACGGGCCGTCGGACCGGAAGGTCGCGACCTCGGTGGTCGCCCCGAACTCGCGGACGAGCATGACGCCGAAGCTCGCCCCGACCTCCGCCGTGCGCTCGAACAACACCCTGATCGCGTCCGGGCGGGCGTCGGTCGCGACGTCGTAGTCCTTGGGCGTCACGCCGAGCAGCTCGTCGCGGACGCACCCGCCGGCGAGGTAGGCGGCGTGCCCGGCGCCGCGCAGGCGCGTGACGACCGCGATCGCCGCGTCGCGCGGCGTCAACCGGTCCGGCTTGGTTCGCGAGGGCGCCACGCGGGAAGCGTACCCCGGCGCGTCCCCTCGGCGGGCCCGATCGCTCAGCGCCTCCGGCGGACGCCGAGCAACCCACCGAGCCCCAGCACCGCGACGCCCGCGGGCGCGGGGACGGACGCCGGCTCGAGCAGGAAGGTGTAGACCGGGCTGTCGCCGTAGGTCCCGGTGAGGTCGATGAACTTCATCGAGGCGTGCCAGGTGTGCTGGGCGGGGTCGAACCCGGGGGCGGTGTTGTCGATCTGCCAGAGGGCGCTCTTGCTGAACGCGGTGCCGGTGGTACCGAGGGAGTACTGCGTGCCCGGGGCGCTCAGCGGCCCGCGGGCGAGGTCATCGGGGTCCCACAGGTAGACGCCGGCGTCGAACGAGACGATCTCGACGACGATCTTGGAACCCGGGAGCATGTCGAAGTAGTCGTTGGCGGGGTCGGGCTGGGCCCATTCCTCGAAGCTGAGCCCGTCGAACGTGACGCCGTCGTACCCCGGGTCGGCGAACCACGCGTGGTGCGCGAGGTCCCACAGGAAATCGACCTTGATGTCGCCCGCGCCGTCACGCCCGATGTGCCACCCGTAGGGGTGGGCCACCGCCGGGGTCACCATCGCCGAGCCCATAACCGCGGCGAGCACGCCCGCCGACACCGTCACACCCATCGCACGCATGAAGTCTCCTCCGTCTTTCTCAGGACGCCCAGCATCGCAGATCGCCCGGGCAGGTCAACCCCGGGCCCGCAAGGAAACCCGGGAAACTGGGCAAGCCGCCGGCTTTTCGGGCCTCCGAGGGGCAACCACGGGCAGACGGGCGGGCCTTTGCCACCCTCACCGCGCCCGGCATTCCTCCAGGAACACTACCGCCCGGCGCAGGTGCGGGATCACGATCGACCCGCCGACGATCAGCGCGACGTCGAACGTCTCGAACAGCTCGCCGTCGCTCGCCCCCGCCCGCACCGCCTGATCGACGTGGTACGCGATGCAGTCGTCGCAGCGCAGCACCATGCTCGCCGCCAGCCCGAGCAGCTCCTTCGTCTTCCCGTCCAGCTCGCCCGGCTCGTACGTCTTCGTGTCGAGCGTGAAGAACCGCTTGGTGTTGAGCGTGCCTCGCGCGAGGATCTTCTCGTTCAGCTCCGCCCGGAACGCCTGGAACTCGTCGTACCGGCTCATCGGCTCTCCTACCCGCGCTTCCGCGCGATCAGCACGCCCTCGCGGATCGGCACGCACGCCGCGTCGAAATCCGCATCGCCCGCGACCAGGCGGTTGAACCGGTCCGCCGCGTCGCGGCTCTCGTTCGACCCCGGCGCGTCGTCGATCCACCACCCGCCGCCGAGCGCGTTGTCCGCCGTCACCAACCCGCCCGGGCGCAGCAGCGTCTTCGCGTGCGGCAGATACCCCGGGTACTCCGTCTTGATCGCGTCGAGGAACACCAAGTCCACCGACCCCTCGCCGAGCTCCTCGACGAGCGCGGGCAGCACCTCGAGCCCCTTGCCCTCGCGCACCTCGACGCGATCACCGAGCCCCGCCCGCCCGAACTCGGCGCGGGCAAACGCCGCGTGCCTCGGCTCCGCCTCGATCGTGATCAACCGCCCGCCCGGCACGAGCCCCCGCGCCAGCCAGATCCCCGAGTACCCGCCGAGCGTGCCGACCTCGACGATCGTGCGCGCCCCCGCGGTCTTCGCGAGCACCATGAGCAGGTGCCCGACGCTCGCCGACACCGCGATATCGGGCAGCCCCGCCGCGACGGCCCGCGTCATCAGCGTGCGCATCTGCTCGTCCTCGGTGCCGAACACGTCGTCGAGGTAGGCGCACGTCGCACGCCACCGGTCGGGGGTCATGTCCATGCCCAACGCTAGCCGCGTGGGGCACCGCGTGCCCGCTACGCTCACAGGGGGGTCCCGCATGTTCCTGCCGTACAACGTCGACGTCCCGATGCGCCAGTACCCGATCGCGAACTGGGCGGTTATCACAGCGACCTGCGCGGTCAGCCTGTGGCTGCTCACGCTCGAGAGCTACCCCGCGTGGGCCCTGAACACCCCCGGGTCGTTCTCGATCGTGTCGATCCTGGGTTCCCTCTTCGCGCACGCGGGGCCGATCCACCTCATCGGCAACATGATCTTCCTGTTCGTGTTCGGCAACGCCGTCAACGCGAAGCTCGGACACCTGCCCTTCCTCGCGCTCTACTTCGTCGTCGGGCTCGTCGAAGGGGTCGTCTGGTCCTGGCTTGGGTCAGCCCCGTCGCTCGGTGCGTCCGGCGCCATCATGGGCGTCGTCGGCGCCTTCCTCGTCTTCTACCCGCGCAACGACGTCTCCGTCGGGTATTGGTTCGCGTTCTTCGCGCATGGTTCGTTCAGCGTGTCGGCGTGCTGGGTGGTCGCCGCGTACGTCGCGTTCGACATCTGGGGGCTCGCCACCGGCGGATCGGGCGGCGTTGCCTACCTCTCCCACGTCACGGGCGCCCTCACCGGGTTCGGGCTCGCGCTCGGCGCCGCCGCCGCAGGGCTCTTCCCCTCCGAACGCCACGAGGAGAACATCCTCGAGGCGCTCGGCGTGCGCAAGCACCCCGACACCCACTGACTCACCCCCCCTGACCGAGGATCGCCCGTCGCACCCCGGCGGCGCCGGGCTTGGCGGGCTCGTCGGGCAGCGCCGCATCCGCGTCGCGCACGCCGGTGAACCCCTCGACGAACCAGTTGCCCGAGACGAAGATGCCACGGAGGCGCCCGTCGCGTTGCAGGTCACCGAAGAATCCAAACGCGTGCTCGCCGTCGAACGACGAGAGCACGAGCGAGCCCATGATGTCGTCGGCCCGCCGCTCGTCGCCCGGGCCCCAGCGCCGCAGCGTGGGCTCGTAGCGCCCCGCGAGGCGCCGGTACTCCCCCGTCGGCGTGCGCACGATGCCGGTCGCGACGCCCGTGTTGGTGATGTCGAACTCGCCGACGCCCTTGCCCGAGAGCTCGAAGTCGAGCGCCCAGCGCCCGCCGATCTTGGACGGCGCGTCCTTGTCCGCGACGATCGCCGGCGGGCGCGACGCGCCCATCCACGGGCGAGGTTCGGCGCTGACGGGCACCCGCGCGACCCCGCCGCCTCGCCGCGGGACGCGCCACTCGCCCTCGCCGCGCGTCCGCTTGTCCGCCTGCTCGGCCAGGCGTAGCTCGATCGACGACCCGACCCGCGGGAACCCCATCGTCAGCGTGCGCTCGAGCACACGCACCTCGGGCACCTCGATCCGCTCGTCGCCGTTGAGCAGCGTCGCCGACCACGCCGCGCCCTCGCCCCGCTCCAGGTCGAACGCGAACTCGATCCGCGGCGCCCCGGCCGACCCGCTGGCGATCTCGCCCGCGTACCGCCCCTCCTCATACCGCAGCGACGCGCACCCGCCGAGCATGGCACCGACAACGACAACGATCACGGCCCGTTTCATGACGGGACGATACGGACGCGCCCGCCCCGGCGTTCCAACCCGGCACGGGTGCGCCCGCCCGCCCCCTACCATCCCTCCCATGCCCGACGCCCCCTGCACGCCGCCCTTCGCCACCGTCCCCGAGATCCTCGACGAGCTCCGCGCCGGGCGCATGGTCGTCCTCACCGACGACGAGGACCGCGAGAACGAGGGCGACCTCGTCCTCCCCGCCCAGTTCGTCACCCCCGCAGCCATCACCTTCATGCTCTCCGTCGCCCGCGGGTACATGTGCCTGTCGCTCACCGAGGCCGACTGCGACCGCCTCGGGCTGCACGAGCAATCCGCCGTGAATACCTCCGTCCGGGGCACCCCCTTCACCGTCTCCATCGACGGCGCCCCCAAGCACGGGTTCACCACCGGCGTCAGCGCCAAGGAACGCGCCCAGACCATCCGCCTCGCGATCGACCCCACCACACGCCCCGGCGACTTCGTCCGCCCGGGTCACATCAACCCGCTGCGCTCACGCGACGGCGGCGTCCTCGTCCGCATCGGGCAGACCGAGGGCTCGCTCGACCTCTGCCGCCTCGCCGGGCTCACCCCCGCCGCCATCATCATCGAGGTCATGCGCGACGACGGCGAGATGGCCCGCCTCCCCGACCTCGTCGAGCTCTGCACAAAACATAACATCAAGATGTGCTCGGTCCGCCAGATCATCGAGCACCGCCTCACCCGCGCCGGCATCGTTGAACGCCTCGACCCACGCGCGGGCCAGACCCTCCGCACCCCGCTCGGCGACTTCAACCTCATCGCCTTCCGCTCCCTCGTTGACCCCCTGCCCCACCTCGCGCTCACCGTCGGCGACGTCGGCGCCATCAACGCCGACGGCACCGTCGCCGAGTCGAACAACCCCACCCTCGTCCGCGTCCACCGACGCGACCTCCTCGGCGACATCTTCGACGACCTCGACTCCACCACCCACGGCTCGTCCGGCGCCACCCTTCGCGGCGCCATGAAGCTCATCCAACACGAAGGACGCGGCGCCATCGTCTACCTCCGCCCCCACGGCGTCGGCGACGCGCTCTCCCAACGCCTCTCGCGACCCTTCGGCACCTCCGAACAAGACCGCCCCCACCAGTCCGTCCCGCACGCCACGCTCGAGTACGGCGTTGGGTCCCAGATCCTCCGCGCCCTCGGGCTCTCACGCCTGCGCCTCATCACCACGTCCGCGACCGACTACCCGCAGCTCGCCGCCTTCGGGCTCGAGATCACCGAGCGCGTCGCACCGCTCGACTGAACCTCACGCCGCCCGTCCCCGGGCCCGCTCGAGCAGCTCCCCCACCACCGCCAGCCCGTCCGGGTCCCGCGCCCCTCGAACCCCGTCCTCGCCCCCGACCGGCGAGAACCCCCGAATCTGGGGGTATTACACCCCCATTTTCTCGGCCCATACCCAAACATATTCCGATTTGTGCTCGCTCCGGGCCCCCGGTTCGCGCATACTGGTGCCCGCTGAACCGCTGCAACAGCGGTCGCCACGCCGACGCCGGCGGGCCGAGGAGCGAGCGGGGACACGGGACCTCCCCGACACCCAAGGGCCGGGGATCGACCCGCCCAACATCACCCAGGAGAAGAAGTCATGTTGAGCAAGCAACTGGTGGTCGCGTTCGGCGCGGGCGTTCTGTGCGCCGGGGGTCTGGCGTTCGTGGTCGGGGCCGCCCCGGACGACGCCAAGCAGGGCGCCCACCGCGTCATCGGCGAAGCCCGCGAACACGCCCAGAACGCCGGCGACAACGTCGTCACTCTCGCCGGGAAACCTAAGGAAGCGCAGGACCACGCGCAGGACGAGATGAACGAGTGGATGGCCGCCAACCAGCTCGCCCCGCAGCACGCCCACCTCGCCAAGTCCGTCGGCGAGTGGAACGCCGTCACCTCCTTCCAGATGGCCCCCGACGCCCCCCCCACCGAGGGCACCGGCACCATGACCGTCAAGCCCATCATGGGCGGGCGCTACTTCGTCGGCGACTTCCACATGGACGACATGATGGGCATGCCCTTCGACGGCATGTCCTGCATCGGGTACGACACCGCCGCCAAGCAATTCGTCTCCACCTGGATCGACTCCATGAGCACCGGCATCTACTACTCGACCGGGCAGATGGAGAACGGCGCCCTCACCACCATGGGCACCACGACCAAGCCCGACGGCTCCACCGCCCGCATGAAAATGGTCTCCACCATGCAGGGCAATGACAAAATGGTCGACACCTTCTTCGACGAGATCGACGGCAAGTTCGTCAAGACCGGCACCATCACGTACACCCGCAAGAACGCCCAGGCGCACGCCGACTCCAACTCCGACGGCTGATCGCACGCGACGACGCGCCGGCACACGCCGCGCTGACACGCGAGGGCCCGGGACATCCCGGGCCTTCTTTGTGCGCCCACACGCACGGCGCTCACCCCACACGCAGCCCCATCAGGATCTCGTCCGCATACGACCCGTCCGCCTGCCGGATGCGCCCGACCTGACGCCCCTCACGCTCGAACCCAAGGCGCGTGTAGAGCTTCATCCCCGCGGTGTTGGTGTGCAGCACGCTCAGCTCGAGACGCTCGAGCGCCGGGTGCGCCCGCGCCCACGCGACCGCGCTCGCGAGCATCTCGCGCCCGAGCCCCACGCCGCGCCAACCCTCCGCGACGCCCATGCCGATCGTGGCGTTGTGCGCGAGCTTGTGCCGCTCGGGCACGCGGAGCACGCAGTCGCCGACGATCACGCCGCCCGCGCGCACGGGCGCGTCGCTCGACTCCGCGACGAGCCACAGCTCGCCGCGCCCCGGCGACACCCGCCCGAGGCGCTCGCGGTACGTCTCCACCGACCCCACCTCGTTGGGCTCGGTAATGATCTGGTCGCTCGTCTCCGCGAGCCCGAGCACGTACGCCCGCAGCGCCCCGCCGTCGCCCGTCTCGCCCGCGCGCACCACCGCCCGGCGCCCGCCCCGCACCACGACCTCGCGTGCATCCACCCGCATCCGCCAAGCGTACCGCCGCCGCCGGCCGCTCCACCCGGGACCCCACGCCCCCGCGGGGTGGACGCGATGCGGAAGCTCAACAAGCCCGAGTCGATCCTCTAGACTCCGCCCCGTATGCCGCACACCACGCCGACCGACGCCGACCGCCCCGCGCCCGCCACCCCCCCCGCCGGGTCCACGGAAGGGCGCTGGCTGGGCATCTGCCTGCTCGCGCTCGGCGTGCTCTACATGCCCTGGTCGATCACCTCGATCCTCCAATGGGTGCGCACGCAGCTCGCCGGCGCCGTCGCCCCCGCGACGCACGCGCTCTGGTGGGACCTCGCCCCCGCCTTCACCTTCTTCGCCGCGATCCTCTGCCTGCTCCGCGGCGTCAAGCTCGTCCGCGCCGCCGCCCGCCCCGAGCCCTGCCCCCGCCGCCACATCGTCGGCGGCGCCCTCATCCTCATGGGCTCGATGTTCGTGCCCACCACGCACTGGGCGATCGGGCACCTCCTCCACGCGCTCGGCGTGATCTAGGCAACGTCACCAACGAGCCCCGAGCGCACGCGAAGGTTCGGACACACATGAGCACCCAGGAATCTCCCACCCCGCCGCCCAACCGCGACGACGAGCTCGCGCGCCTCTACCTCGCCGGGCGCGACGTGCCGTGCCCCAAGTGCGGGTACAACCGGCGCGACAGCGACCAGGCAACCTGCCCCGAGTGCGCGCACGCGTTGACCCTCGCCCCGGGCAGCGCCACGACCTACGCCGCCGCCGGCACCGCCACGCTCTGGCTCTTCGTCAACATGATCGTGTTCGGATCGATCGGCACCGCGATCACCGCGTTCGCCATCTTCCCGTCGGTTGCCTACGGGATCAACGTGGTCACGCTCGTCATCTTCGCTGTCCTCGCCGCCGCGTTCCTCACCCCGCTCGCCTTCGGCATCGGCGGCCTCCGCGTCCTCCGCCGCCCGCTCCGCCACGGGAGCGCCACACGCACCCACATCGCACGCCTGCGCACAGCGGGCATCGTCTTCCTCATCTCGATGCTCACCGTCGTCGGCGCGCCGTTCCTCGCCGCCCTGTTCTTCTGACTGCCCCCGCCCTCACAGCCGCTCGTACAGCGGCAGCTCCCCCACCAGCGGGCGGCAGTAATCGATGAACGCCTGGCTCACGTCGTGGCGCCCCTCGATGAAGTGCTTGGGCATGTGCCGCGTCTTCGCCGCCACCGCCGACAGGTCCACGCGCTGGTACGTCGCCGCGTACGGCTGCCCCGTCCCCGGCTCGTGCACCCGCTTGATCGCCACCGACCCGTCCAGGTCCCCGCTCATCGCCAGCCGCGCCGCGTACGCCCCCACCTCGCGCGCCTCGCGCATGTCCACCGCCGACTGGTCCGGGAAGCACCGCTGCACGTACCCGAACGTGTCCGCACGCACGCGCGGCGGCTTCCCGCCCGCCGGCGTCAACGCCTCCTTGAGCACGTTCGACAGCTGATCGCCCAACGCCCCCGACCCCGACAGCTGCACGTTCCCGTGCGAGTCCGTCTGCCCGCCCTTGATCAAGGTCGCCCCGATCGGCGTCCCCCCCGCGTCGGAAATCCCCTCCGACACCACGATGTGGCACCGCTTCTTCGACTCGTAGATCTTCGCGACGTCCTGGCAGAACTTCTCCGTGTCGAACGCCACCTCGGGCAGGTAGATCAGCTGCGGCCCATCGGTCGAGCCCTCCGCCCGGTCGTCACGCCGCGCCAGCGCGCTCGCCGCCGTCAGGAACCCCGCGTGCCGACCCATCACCACGTTGATCTTGATCCCCGGCAGCGAGATGTTGTCCAGGAAGTCCGCCATGCACGCCTTCGCCACGAACCTCGCCGCGCTCGGGAACCCCGGCGTGTGGTCGTTCTCCATCAGGTCGTTGTCGACCGTCTTCGGGATGTGGAAGCACCGCAGCTCGTACCCCGCCCCGTTCGACACCTCGTTGACGATCCGGCACGTGTCGCTCGAGTCGTTGCCCCCGATATAAAAGAAATACCGGATGTTGTGCTCCTCGCACGCCCGGAAGATCCGCTCGCAGTACCCCGCGTCCGGCTTGTCGCGCGTCGACCCCAGCCCCGCCGAAGGTGTCCGCGCCAGCAGCTCGAGCCGCTCCCGCGGATAGTCGGTCAGATCGTGGAACTCGCCACCCGTCAGCCCCGACACGCCGTGACGCATCCCCAGCACCTTCTTGATCGGGTTGCCCGGCAGCCCCGCGCCCGCCGCGCGCAGCCCCTGCACCACGCCGACGAGAGACTGGTTGATGACCGCCGTCGGCCCGCCCGACTGCCCGATGACCGCGTTGCCCGGGATCAGATCCGCCATCTTGCTCCTCCGTTGCTGCCAACCCCCGAGGGGGAGAGGAAGCGTAGGGCACGCGTCCGCGCGCGTGGGGCGTTCGCCTACCATCGCCGGTGAGGCTCGAGGAGATCGCTTACCTTTCGCAGGACGAGGTGCGCCGGCTCCGTCGGCGCGCCACCTGGCTCTGCTCCCACCCCAAGTGCGGGCGCACCTGGTTGCGTTTCCTGCTCGGGTCTTATATGAACCGCGCCCTCGCCCTCGGCGTCGACCTCAACCTCCGCAACGTCTTCCGCCTCATCCCCAACGACGCCGTCCACATCGACCGGTTCAAAGCCATGGGCAACGGGCGCAAAGCCCACGCCTTCGCGCTCGCCGACCTCCCGGGCGCGCCCGTCGTCCTCGGCACCCACTCTCGCTGCAAACCGATGCTCCTCAAACGCCCCGTCATCCTGCTGACGCGCTCGATCCCCGACACGCTCGTCTCGCATCACATCCACCAGCGCGAGGGCGCCGTCGACGTGCCCGAACGAATCGCCGACCACCTGCGCACCGACCCCTCCCCCATCGACCGCCTCATCGACTTCTACAACGGGTGGGCCGAGGGGCTCGACGCCAGCGCCGAGCCGAGCCTGCTCGTCAGCTACGAGCGTCTGACCATGGACGCCGCTCGCGTGGTCACCGAGGTCGCCGCCTTTGTCGGGCTGCCGCCCGACGCGGGCATCGCCGCCGCCGCCGCCGACGACGCGTCGTTCGAGTCGATGCGCCGGCTCGAGCTCGCGCACGGCGCCGAGTGGCGCGACGCCGGCCCCGGGCAGGTCCGCACCCGCGTGCGCCGTGGACGCGTCGGCGGGTCGCGCGAAGACCTCTCGCCCGACGACCTCGCGATCATCACCGACCGGTGCCGATCGGGGCTCACCCCCGGCGCCGTGCGCCTGCTCGCCCGCGCCGGGACCGACCCGATCCCCGCTCACCCCACGCCCCCAGAAACCCACGCCGACCCGGCGCGGTAGCACCCACCGCGTCCACCCCGGGAGTGCCTATGAGACCGCTCGCATTCGCCGTTGCCCTGTGCTCGCTCGCCGCGTGTGCCCTCGCCTCGCCCGAGTCGGCGTTGACCCCGCCGCCCAACCACCCGCGGACCGCCGAGCCCGACCGGTTCGCGATCACCAACGCGACGGTGCACCCACGCCCGGGCGAGACCTCCCCCGCGACGACCATCTTCATCGAGGGCACCACGATCACCCGCGTCGCCCGCCCGACGGACGCGGACGCCGTCATCCTCGACGGGTGGCGCGTGATCGACGCCACCGGGCTCCACGTCTACCCCGCGTTCATCGACGCCTACGTCGAGGTCGACGCCCCCAAGCCCGACAAGGACTCACCGGACGCGCACTGGAACCCGATGGTCACGCCGCAGCGCACCGCCCTTGACGGCGCGGGGCTCGGCGCGGGCAAAGCCGAGTCCCTCCGCAAGCTCGGGTTCGGCGCCGCGGGCATCGTCCCCCGTGGCGGCGTCTTCCGCGGCACCACCGCCGTCGTCTCCACCGGCGCCCGCCCGTCCGACCCGAGCGCCGCCCGCCCGACCGTCTACGCCGACCACGTCGCGCAGGCGATGGGGTTCGACCGCGTCGGGTGGGACGAGCGCGGGTACCCATCGAGCGTGATGGGCGCCGTCGCGCTCCAGCGCCAGGTGCTCTCCGACGCCGACTGGCAGCTCGCCACCGGCACCGACACCCCCAACGCCCTCACCCCGCTCGAGGACACCTCCGTCCCCCTCCTCATCGACGCCGGGCACGAGCTCCAGGACCTCCTCGCCGACAAGGTCGCCCGCGAGTTCGGGCGCGACCTCATCATCTACGGCACCGGCACCGAGTACCAGCGCCTCGACGCCGTCGCCGGGACGGGACGCCGGATCATCGTCCCGCTGCGCTTCCCCGCCAAACCCGACGTCTCCTCGGTCGGCGCCGCCGACGCGGTCGACCTCGAGACCCTGATGGCCTGGGAACAAGCCCCCACCAACCCGCGCCGCCTCGCGGACTCCGAACTCACCGTCGCGATCACCGCGAGCGACCTGCCCAAGGGCGCCGACTTCGACGCCAACCTCCGCCGCGCCGTCGACGAGGGCGGGCTGACGCCCCACGACGCGCTCGCGATGCTGACGACAAACCCCGCGCAGATCCTCGGCGTCGCCGACCAACTCGGCACCATCGAGCCCGGCAAACGCGCCAACCTCCTCCTCACCTCCGCCCCCCTCTTCGACAAGAAGACCGAACGCCGCGAGCTCTGGGTCGACGGCACACGCTACCGCCTCACCCCCGACACCGACACCGGGCTCGACGGCGACTGGACCCTCCGCGTCGGGCCCAAGGACCACCCCTTCTTCACCATGGAGTTCGAGATCAAGGCCCAGAAGATCACCATCGAGCACGAGCAGAACGCCGACGACGCCGATGATGACGCCCACGACAACACGGACGAGGGCGAGCACAACCCGACGAAGCTCAAGGCCCGCGACGTCCGCGTGACCAAGACGTCCATCTCGTTCGTGGTCGATGACCCCGACGACGCCGCCGAGGGCGAGCAGGGGCACACCTACATCCTCTCGGGCGTCGTCAACGCCGACGGCTCACTCAAGGGCACCGGCGTCGCGCCCGACCAGTCCGCCTTCCAGTGGACCGCCCAGCGCGAGCCCGACGATGCGGACAACCCCGACGCGAAGCCCGACGACGACAAGAGCAAAAGAGACCAGGACGAGGACGACGAGGACGACAAGCCCGCCGACCTCCCCCCCGAGGACCTCGGCGGGTACCCCTTCGGCCCCTACGCCGTCCACGACATCCCCGACCAGGGCGCCGTCCTCCTCACCAACGCCACGCTCTGGACTTCCGGGCCCGACGGCATCCTCGAACACGCCTGGATCCAGCTCGTCGACGGCAAGATCCGCGCCATCGGCACCGGGCCCGTCCGCGTCCTCTCCCCCGAACCCTCGACCACCATCGACTGCACCGGCAAGCACATCACCCCCGGCATCATCGACTGCCACTCCCACACCGGGCTCTTCATGGGCGGCGTCAACGAGGGCGGGCAGGCTGTCACCGCCGAGTGCCGCATCCACGATTCCCTCGACCCCGGGCACATCAACTTCTACCGCCAGCTCGCCGGCGGCACCACCACCGTCAACTCCCTCCACGGCTCGGCCAACCCCATCGGCGGGCAGAACGCCATCCACAAAATCCGCTGGGGCGCCCCCTCCCCCGACGACTTCCTCCTCGACGGCGCCAAGCCCGGCATCAAGTTCGCCCTCGGCGAGAACGTCAAACAATCCAACTGGCACAACGACCGCTCCCGCTACCCCCAGACCCGCATGGGCGTCGAGACCCTCATCCGCGACCGCTTCACCGCCGCCCGCGACTACGCCAAGGCGATGCACGCCCCCGAGGTCAATGCCCTGCGCAAGCGGCTCGACGCTCTGCTCGCCTCCCGCAAAACCCTCGAAGCCGCCCGCAGGGAACACCCGAGCGTGCCCGCTCGTCCCGATCTCGACAACCAGATCGAGCTCACACGCTCGAAGCTGCGCGCCGCAACACCCCGCCGCGACCTCGAGCTCGAAGCCCTCGCCCAGATCCTCGCCGGCGACCGCCTCGTCCACTGCCACTCCTACCGCCAGGACGAGATCCTCATGCTCTGCCGCGTCGCCGAAGACTTCGGGTTCAAAATCGGCACCTTCCAGCACGGGCTCGAGGTCTACAAGGTCGCCGAGGTCGTCCGCAAGGACGCCATCGGCGCCTCCCTCTTCTCCGACTGGTGGGCCTACAAGGTCGAGGTCCAGGACGCGATCCCCTACGCCGGCCCGCTCCAAACCGAAGCCGGCGTCCTCACCTCCTACAACTCCGACGACGACGAGCTCGCCCGCCGCCTCAACCTCGAAGCCGCCAAAGCCGTCAAATACTCGGGCGGCCGCATCTCCCCCGAAGAAGCCCTCAAGTTCGTCACCATCAACCCCGCCAAGCAGCTCATGATCGACGACCGCGTCGGCTCGCTCGAGGTCGGCAAAGACGCCGACGTCGTCGTCTGGTCCGCCGACCCCCTCTCCGTCTACGCCAAGCCCGAGCGCGTCTACGTCGACGGGCGCGAGCGCTTCTCCCTCGAACAAGACGCCGCCATGCGCGAGCGCAACCGCGCCCAGCGCCAACGCCTCATCCAGAAGATCCTCGCCGCCCCCGACCGCGCCGAAGACAAACCCAGGAAAAACGCCGAGGATCACGGGGACAAGGGCACCGACCCCGTCGGCACCGACGCCCCGCCCTCGCTCCTCGCCCGCATCAACAGCGCCATGCACGACCCCGACCAGCCCACCGTCTGCAACTGCAACATCCGCGGCTGCGCCGAAGACGAAAAGTAACGCCTCCCCCCTCTCCCCTTGGGGGAGACGGCCGGGGTGAGGGGTGCCTTTTCCCTCCTCCCCCGTCCCCGACGGGGGAGGTGCCGAGCAAAGCGAGGCGGAGGGAGTCTTCCGCCGACACGTACACGACCGCCAGAAACACGAACCACGGGACACACGCCATGACCCGCACCCTCACCGCCCTCGCCCTCGCGTGCTCCTTCGCCGCCGCCCAGGACCTCACCCACTCGCCCCCCCCGCAGGACCACCCCATCTTCATCACCGGCGCCACCGTCCACACCGTCTCGGGCGACACCATCGACCACGGCGTCGTCGCCTTCAACGACGGCGTCATCACCATGGTCGGTCGCGCCGCCGACATCATGCCCCGCATCAACCTCACCCCCGACGTCGAGATCATCGACGCCGCCGGCAAGCACCTCTACCCCGCCCTCTTCGACGCCGAGACCCAGCTC
>Ga0316575_10000182_pt1 | contig 16330 bp, 16 predicted proteins | sample J5NA_FD_203072 | JGI IMG/M metagenome (GOLD analysis project Ga0316575, IMG submission 203072) | Rhizosphere microbial communities from salt marsh grasses in Alabama, United States - J5-7_050615r2r3 | ecosystem: Host-associated > Plants > Roots > Rhizosphere | place: USA: Alabama | collected...
CGAGCGTGACATCTTCGCGCACATGCACCATATTGAAATCCATCAGCGCGCCGACTGAATCTTCCTCGTAGGACATTGCCGTCCGCAGTTGTTCGCGTTCTCCGATGGGCAGAGACTTGAACACATCGCGAATCACGTTCTGCGGCAGGTCGGGCGCAAGGTCGGCGATCTCGTCTGTGTCGAGCTGTTCAGTGGCCTCGCGCAGCTCTTCCCGGCTCATGGCCTCGATCAGCGACTCGCGGACCGCATCGGACACCTCGATCAGAATTTCGCCGTCGTTCTCCGATTTGACCAGCTCCCATACCAGCAAACGCTGTTCGATCGGCAGAGCTTCCAGGATGCAGGCGATGTCCGCGGGGTGCATGCCGTCCAGCTTGCGCTGCAATTCGGCAATATGCTGTTTGTGCGCCAGGGTATCGAGCAAGGCGTGGCGGTCGTCGCGAGGCAGCTGCTGGCGATGGATCACTTCCTCCAGCAGCGCGTGCTTGTGCAACAGCGCTTCCACCTGTTTCAGGTGTTCCTGCACATTCTCGGTGTAGTGATGTTCCTGGCTGGAGTCGGTCATCGCGCATTTCCTGTAAAACGCGCGCTATTGTAAAGAAAACCCTCGCCCGGCGCTCAGGGAATTTCCACGTAGTTCATGCGTTCCAGGATGATATCGGTCTTGCGCAGCAGGCCGGGAGCCTCGCGGTGATGGTCGTAGTAGCGCGGGTTGGGCACCATCGCGGCAAGCTTGGCCGCCTGTTCTGCGGTGAGTTGTGATGCATTCTCGTGATAATAATGGCGTGCCGCCGCCTCAACTCCGAACACACCATTTCCCCATTCGATCACGTTCAGATAAATCTCGAAGATGCGCTGCTTGTCCATCACCGCCTCAAGCATCAGTGTGATCACGGTCTCCTGGAGTTTGCGCCAGGGGGTGCGTCGGGTGGAAAGGAACAGATTCTTTGCAAGTTGCTGGCTGATGGTGGACCCGCCCGCGACAATCTTGCCTTTCCTGAGATCCTTTTCGTAGGCCTTCTGTATCCCTTCCCAATCGAAACCGACATGGTCGACGAAGCGGGCATCTTCGGCAGCGATCAGCGCGCGTTTCATATTGTCGGAAATTTTTGAGTAGCGAACCCACTTTTGCCGGAGTTCGGCATTGGGATTCCTGTCCTGCATGATTTCCAGACGTGTGTCCATGAACGCGCTGCTCGACGGGTTGAATTTGATCCACCAGCAGACATGCGCGAACAGCCATATCTGATACAGGAACAGCAAGGCAACAAGCAGCTTCACACTGCGCCAGAACCAGCGCATCAACGGACTTCTGGATTTTCTCATTGAAATTTTCGCAGCGCCTCGATTACCGGCGCGGTTTCGGGGCGGATTCCGCGCCAAATGAAGAACGATTCTGCTGCTTGTTCGACCAGCATGCCCAGGCCGTCCGCAACCCTTGCGGCACCTTGCGCGCGGGAAAATTTCATGAACGGTGTCTCGCGCCCGTACATCATGTCATAAGCCAGTGCGCCGGACGCGAAAACTGTCGGTGGCAGCGGAATCCGATCGCCGCTCAGTCCGGCGGAAGTCGCGTTGATCACTACGTCGAATTGCCGGTCTGCGATGTCATCCAGACTGCCGCTCGATACGACGGGACGCAGCGAAGAGAAGCTGGCTGCCAGCGTGCGTGCTTTATCCGCGGTGCGATTTGCGATGGTCAGTTTTGCCCCCGCCTCCGCCAGCGGCAGGGCAACCCCGTAAGCGGCACCTCCCGCGCCGATCAGCAGCACACGTTTGTTATGCAGCACGAAACCAAGATTGGAGCGTATGTCCCTGATCAGCCCTGTGCCGTCGGTGTTGTCGCCCAATATTGCATCGCCATCGGGGCTGAACTGCAGCGTATTGACTGCCTGCGCCGCTTCCGCCTGCGCCGAACGCTGCGTTGCCAGATTGAATGCCTCGAACTTGAACGGCACGGTGACGTTGCAGCCCTTGTAGCCTTTCCCGCGTAGCGCCATCACCCTGGCGGCAAAACCGTCCAGCGGCGCCTCAATCGCTTCATAGCTGATGTCCTCCCGGGTCTGTCTGGCGAACATCGTGTGTATCAGCGGCGACTTGCTGTGGGATATCGGGTTGCCGATAACGGCATAACGGTCTGTCATTTTAAATACGCTATAAATTTGCTCTGCGCATTGTAATGAAAATTAGCCGGCTTTTCGTGGATTCCGCAACCATACCGCAACAGCCCCGGCAAGCGACTATTCACTTTCCATCCGGTCCGAAGAAGTGAACGACCAGGTGCGCGTAATGGTCAGGATGTCGGTATCCCTGGTAATGCTCGGCGGCAGCGGCGAAAACGGCGCAGCAAGTTTGACGATGCGCACCGCTGCTGCATCAAGTATCGGTTTCCCTGAAGACCGGCTCACTTCGATGCTCTCCACGCTGCCATCCGCGCGTATCGAAACGCTGAGCTGCAGTTTGCCGAAGATATGCTGGCGGCGTGCCTGCTCAGGGTAATTCAGGTTGCCGATGCGTTCCACCTTGATTCGCCAGTCCTCGATGTACTGGGCAAAACGGTATTCCTGCGTCCGCGCGCCGATGAACTTGCGCCGCGGCAGCTTCTGGTAGGCGTCCCAGTTCTTGTTGATTTGCGCTTCGAGGCGGGCCATTTCCAGCGCCTTCTGCACCAGTGCTTCGCCATTGCTGGATTTGTCGTTCTTGTGCTTCTCCAGTTCTTTCTGTACCGAGCTGTAGTCGCTCTTCATCACAGTCAGCATGCGCTTCGTCTTCGCCTCGAGCGTTTCAACGCGCTTGGCTTCCTGCTCGGGAGAAAATCTGGGGTCGTCGCTGATCGACGGCAGCGGGCTCTTGGCCTGCCGGTCTTCCTCGGTATTGCCGCCGCCGTCCAGATTGTGCTGGGCCAGCGCATCGGCATGGAAAGGGGTGGATTCCGATTTGCTGTTTACCAGCACCACCTGCAGCGGCCGAAAATAGCCTGCCGCCTTGCTCGGATCGGGCATCACCAACGCGACACCGAACAGCAGGAACGTGTGCAGCACGATGGAAAAGTACATCGAAAAGGAGAGTCTCGTCCTTAAATGCGACAGGAGCCCGGTTTTCTTCCTGGTTTTCAAACGTTGTCCTCTGTCGGCGCGATATAGCGCGATTGCAGATTCAGGTCGAGCAGGTCTATCGCGACGACCGCCAGCCTCACCCGGGTACCGGCCGGCAATTCCGGCAGCGACGGCACCTTGAAAACCAGCGGTATGTTGTCCAGCTTCACCAGATTCTCGCGCAGCACGATCGCTTCTACCTGCTCAATGATTTCCTGCTGCAGCCAGCGCAGGCACCAGTACCGCTCCATGCTGCGCTGGAAGTCGTTGTAGATACCGTACATGGTATCGAAATCGCGCATCGTCGAGTACAGCGCGGTATCGTTTTTCGGATAGGCGGGTTCTTCGCCGCGCAGCATCGCGATGATCTGGCGCTGATTCACCATGTCCACGTAGCGGCGGAGCGGTGAACTAGACCACATGTACTGCGCGACGCCCAGCCCCTGATGCGGTGCGGCGACCGTGCTCATCTTCACCTTGCCGTTCTGCTGGGTGCGATAGATACCGACAAATCCGTGCTCGGCAAGGTGTTTGCCCCATTCGCTGTTGACCAGGATCATCAGCTCGGAAACCACCTTGTCGATTGGCGAACCGCGCCGTCGCTGGGTGATGCTGACCCGGCTGTTCTCGCTGACTGCACTGTTGTCGCTGGACGGGTCATTTTCGATATGAAAGTTGTAATCCACCTGCTGGGTGCTGTTGTCGGCCGGCTTGCCGCGACCGGCCTCCAGCTTCTGCACCAGCTTCCAAAGCAGCGCCAGCTCTTCCGCGTAGGGATAATCCAGCTTTTCCGCCGCCAGCGTGTCCTCGTTGAACAGCGGTTCAAGCGTGTCGTGGCGCAGGTTCGCCGCGATGCGGATACGCTCGATACGGCTCTCGTGGCCGAGTATCGCCATTGTCTCGCCGTCGATTTCGTTGTACATCGACAGCGCCAGGCAGACGCGGTCCGCGCAAAGCGTGAAAGTGTCGACCACACTGTCCGGCAGCATGGTGATCTTTGCTCCCGGCATGTACACGGTGGAGAGGCGCTGCGCGGCAACCCGGTCGCCGTCGGAATCGCGCGGCATACCCAGTACCGGCGCGGCGATGTGCACACCGACCCGCCAGTTTCCGCCGGGCAGCTTCTCCACTGAAATCGCATCGTCGATTTCGGTGGTGGCCGCATCGTCGATGCTGAATGCCTGCACCCCGGACAGCGGCAATTCTTCCCATGTGCTCAATTCGACCGGCGGAAAACCGGTGCCGTCCGGAAAATGCTCGAACAGGAATTTTCTCAGGTGGTAATCGTGCGTGGACGGCAGCGCACCGCAGCGATGCATCAGGTGGGCTGCCGACAGATGCGTCGCGGCACAGGCGGCTTCCAGCGCTTTTACCTCGATGGTGTTGCGGTCCGGTTTGTAGAGCAGGTATTCGAGATGGTCGGTGAATTCGGCGGGCAGCTCGAAGCGCGTGAGCTGCTCGGTATAGCGCGCCTGCAACGCCAGTTGCTGGCGTTTCTTCTCGGCCCCGGCCAGGGCGGCCTTCAGCACGTCGGGCGGCGCGGCGCGGTATCGGCCTTTGCCTTTCTTGTGGAAATAGATCGGCGCGCCGTGCAAACACATCAGCACCGCGGCCGCTTCCAGCGCGCTCGGCGTATGGCCGAAATATTCGGCGGCAATCTGCTCGGCGCCGAACTCTTCGGGCGGACAGCACTCCCACAGGAATTCCACTTCGATGGTTTGCGACAGCGCCTCTGCCTGCGCCATGAATTCGGCCAACGCGGGCTGGGTGAAACGCAGCATCACGTTGGCGGCCTTGACCTTGCTGCGCTTGCCGGACAGTGCTTCGATCTGGAGCGAGGTGGTGTTGTCGGCCATGATGCTGCCGACCTTGAAACTGCCGTCTTCTTCGTAAAGGATATTCATCGGGGGTGAGGCGAAAATAGTGGCGCAATTATACCCTGTCGGCGGCCACTGACTTCACCCCGGATCAAGCTTTACCGAGCAAGGCCGGTTGCCGGCCTGCCTGCGGCGCCGGAACCGGATTTTGGCAACATCGCGAACCTGAGGAGGTAGAATGCCTGCAATGAACAAGACTGTTTGCCCGACCAACTGCAAATCGCGATTCCCCGCGCCGGGCCGCTCCGGCGCATTGCGCAGATCCGCGGCAGCGATGGCACTGTGCAGGACATGACGAAAGCCCACATCAGCGAATCGCGATTGCGGCTTAGGGCCTGGCTGACGCTCGGCTATACGCTGTTCATCATGTACGGCAGCCTGTCGCCATTTACCGGCTGGCACGACCAGGGGCTCGATTTCAGCGATATCCTGCTCACGCCATTCAAGCAGACCTATACCGCGTTCGATGCGGTGATCAACCTGATGTCATACCTGCCCTTCGGCCTGCTGGTCGGCCTGACCGCCCGCGCGCGTTTCGGTGCACTCGCAAGCGTCGCCTTCGGCCTGTGCGCCGGCGTGTTGCTGTCCGCGAGCATGGAGTACCTGCAAATGTACCTGCCGATGCGCATCAGCTCCAACATGGACATACTGACCAACAGCTGCGGTGCGCTGATCGGCGTGATACTGGCGGTCAGCATCACCTCATGGACCTGGTTTTTCTCGCGGATGACGCGCTGGCGCAACGAGCTGTTTCGCCAGGGCAAGGAGATGGATTTCGGCCTCGCGTTGCTCGCACTGTGGGTGTTCGGGCAGGTCAATCCGTCGCTGCCGATGCTCGGCAACGTGTTCATCAGCGGCACTGCCAGCCAGCCCTTTGTGCCGCCGCATCCCGCACCGTTCAACGGGATGGAAAGCAGTGTCGTCACGCTGAACCTGCTGATGCTGGGCACGCTGCTGCTGACCCTGCTGCGCCGGCCGCGCCACATCTTCACGGCACTGCTGGTCGTGCTGAGCACGGTCGCGCTGATGAAATTCATTACCGCGGCACTACTGCTGAAGTCGTGGGCGTTGCTCCTGTGGATCAACAGCGAAGCAGTATTCGGCATGCTGCTGGGGATAGTGCTTCTGTTCTCGGCGCAGTGGCTGCCGCACCGCACCGTGATCGGCCTGGGTGCAGCCGCTGCGCTGTGGGATTTTGCGATGGTGAATTTCGTGTTCGACGACAACTCGCCCTCTGCCGCAATGTCGATCTACCACTGGCACTATGGACACCTGCTGAACTATAACGGACTCGCGCAGACCATCACGCTGGTGTTCCCGTTGCTGCTGCTGTCACACCTGTGGCACGCCAGAAAAATATAATTTCGCAAAGTATAATCCCGGTATCCGCTTCCATCCGTCTGCTGCCATGAGCTATTTCGACAAGCATGTCTTTTTCTGCACCAACCAGCGCGCCGGCGGCGAAGACTGCTGCAACAACCACGGCGCGCAGAAAGCTCGCGACTACGTGAAGGACAGAGTCAAGGCGCTCGGCATCTCCGGCAGCCTGAACAGGATACGCATCAATTCCGCAGGCTGTCTGGATCGCTGCGAAGAAGGCCCGGTGATCGTGGTTTACCCCGAGGGCACCTGGTATACCTATGTTGATGAAAACGATCTGGACGAAATCATCGAAGAGCACCTGAAGAACGGGCGCATCGTGGACCGGCTAAAGATCTAGTTTCATTAATTACGGCCGCAGGCCGGCTGCGTACCAGCGCGAAGGCAGCCTGCGGACATTTCAGGACATAAATTTCGAAAAATGATCAGCCATCTCGGTCGATATGAAGTTAATGAAGAACTGGGGCGGGGCGCAATGGGCATTGTCTACAAAGCCTATGACCCGCTGATCGAGCGATTCGTCGCAATCAAGACCATCAATCTCCAGACTCTGTCCAAAACGGAAAGGGACGAATACGCTGCCAGGTTCTATCAGGAAGCCAAGGCGGCGGGACACCTGAGCCATCCAAACATCGTCACCATCTATGACCTGGGGGAAAGCGGCGACGTGGCCTACATCGCAATGGAACTGATGGAGGGCCGCGAGTTGCAGGAGATGATTTACGGCAAAGGGCGCCTGCTGGTTACCGATGCGCTGAACATTGCAATCCAGGTCGCCGCAGGATTGTCCTATGCACACCAGCGCGGGGTCGTGCACGGCGATATCAAACCTTCAAACATCATGGTACTGGGCGACAATCTGGTCAAAATCGCCGACTTTGGCATCGCGAGACTGACTTCCTCCCATGTGAATTCTTCCACTGAAAGCGGGCAGGAAGAGGCGGTTTATGGAACCCCGCCATTCATGTCGCCCGAACAGATTCAGGGCAAATCGATTGATGCCCGATCGGACATTTTTTCGCTCGGGGTCGTTCTGTATTACATGCTGACCGACCGGCTGCCCTTTCCCGAGGAAGACATCGGTTTGCTCAGGCACCAGATTGCCGGTACTGAACCGGAAAGGCCCAGTTCAATCAATCCCGGGATCCCGGAAGCTCTGGATGCCGTCATTTACAAGTGCCTGGCAAAATCACCCGATGCCCGCTACAAGAACGCCAATGACGTGGCAAACGATTTGCGTTCATGCCTTTCTGCAATGCTGCATGCCGGTACCGGAACGGACCTGCCTTTCTCGTCGAACGTCAAATTCAAACGCCTGAAAAATCTGGTCGCACCGCGGCGATTTTCACGCAAGTTCGTCGCGAACGGCAGCTATATTGCAATGGTTGCACTGGTTGCGATTGCAATCATCGACTTCGTCACGCCGCCCGCGATCCAGATGCACCTGCTCTATATATTCCCGCTGATCATGATCAGTCTGCATTGCGAGCGCATCAAGCTGATCAGCGGGGCAGTCGTATTGGCCCTGTTTCTCCAGGGCTTCAATCTGGTGCATGATGCGGTTCCGGCATCCTCAAAGATTTTTCTCGCCATCATGGTACTGCTGTCCGATATCACCATCGTTTTTCTGTCCAGGATCGCGCGGATCAACTTTATCGAGGTCGAGCAGCTTTCATCCTTCGACAGCCTGTCCGGGCTGCGCAACCGGCTAAGCTTCGAGGTCATCGCGGACATCGAAATCGACCGTCAGCGGCACAGAAAAGCTGCATTTTCAATTGCCTATGCCGACATCAACAGGCTCAAGGAGTTGAACGAAACCAGGGGATACGCCGCCGGGGACAGGGCGATCAAGCTGGTCGCCCGTGTGCTTCGGGATAACATACGGCAGCTGGACACGCCCGCGCGGATAGGCGGAGACGAATTCGCGATCCTGATGCCGAATACCAATGCGGCCGATTGCGAGTCGATCTGCAGGCAACTGTCCCTGAAGATTGCACAGCAGATGGAAGACGCAGCACTCCCGTTGTCGACCAGCATCGGCTTTGCGACCTTTGAAAAGCCGCCCGCATCGATATCGGAAGTTTTCGACAGGTCCGAAAATGCGATGCACAGGGCCAAGGCAACCGGCAAACCATTTGCGGTAAGCGCCTAGCGTATTCGCCGAAGCGAGATAAAAAACATGGAAGCAGTACTGACAGATAATGTTTCGACAAAACCCTTCAACTTTTGCGCCGTTACGCCGCATTTCGGATATACATAGATAAATGCCCGCCCTGAAAAAATTTTCCGTCGCCGGCCCGGCCGGCAAACTCGAAGGTGTTGCGCACCTCCCCGACGGGGAGCCGCGCGCGATCGCGGTGGTCGCGCACCCGCTTCCAACCATGGGCGGCACAATGGACAACAAGGTGGTCACGACGCTGGCGAAAACATTTGTCGAACTCGGATTCATTGCGCTGCGCTTCAACTTTCGCGGCGTGGGCACCAGTGACGGAAATTTCGACAGCGGAAACGGCGAGGTCGAGGACGTGCTGGCAGTCGTGCGCGATGCGCAACGGGTATATGGTGATCTGCCACTGATCCTGTCCGGCTTCTCGTTCGGCGGCTATGTGCAGGCGCGCGCCGCGCAGCATCTGCACCCGCATCCGCACCGGCTGGTGCTGATCGCGCCTGCGGTGGGTCGCTCCGTTCCTTCGTTTGAGAATAGTACAGGCATGCCACCTGTGCGGCACGACACGCTGCTGGTACATGGCGAACTCGATGAAGTCGTCGCGCTGGCCGACGTGCTGCACTGGGCGCGTCCGCTGCACCTTCCTATCGTGGTATTGCCGGAGGCGGGACATTTTTTCCACGGTCGGCTGAACCAGCTCAAACAGATCGTGCTGCGCGCCTTCAACGGACAGCCCGTATGAACGCAATAATCAGCGCGCGCAAGCTGCGCAAAAGCTACGGCACACAAGTGGTGGTGGACGGCATCGACCTGTCCGTCCAGCGCGGCGAATGTTTCGGCCTGCTCGGGCCGAACGGCGCAGGAAAGACCACCACGCTGCGCCTGATGCTCGGCCTGATCGCGCCCGATTCGGGCGAATTGCAGCTGCTGGATCGTCCTGTGCCGCAGCAGGCGCGCGAGGCCCGGGTGCGTATCGGCGTGGTGCCGCAGATCGACAATCTCGACCCCGATTTCACCGTCGCGGAAAACCTGCTGGTGTACGGGCGCTACTTCGGCATCAGCGACGCTGCGATCAATGCGCGCATGCAGGAGTTGCTGGAATTCGCCAACCTGAGCAGCAAGCGCGACGCGAAGGTGCCGACGCTGTCAGGCGGGATGAAGCGTCGGCTGACCCTGGCCCGCGCGCTGGTCAACGATCCCGACGTGATTTTCCTCGACGAACCGACCACCGGACTCGACCCTCAGGCGCGACACCTGATCTGGCAACGCCTGCGCGAGCTGACCGCGCGCGGCAAGACCCTGCTGCTCACCACGCACTTCATGGACGAGGCGGAGAGGCTGTGCCATCGTCTCGCGGTGATGGACAACGGACGCATCATCAGCGAAGGGTCGCCGCGCGAACTGATCAGGAACAACATCGAGGCTGAAGTGGTGGAAGTGTATGGCGAGCCGGCGGCACAATGGGCAACTGAACACGCGGCAAAGTTTGCCGCGCGTTTCGAGGTGAGCGGCGAGACGGCATTCTGCTATGTTAACGACGCACAACATCTGATTGCGCATCTGCAATCGCAAAGCGGATTGCGCTACCTGCACCGCCCGGCCAACCTGGAGGACGTGTTCCTGAAGCTGACCGGACGGGAGATGCGCGAATGAACCTCATTTTCAGGATGCTTTATGTTTTCGTTCTGTCGAAATTCCGCGAGCCGCTTGGCACCGGAAGGTCGGTAAGCAGGTTGAGCTTGCGGGTATTGCCGAATGACCTGGATATCAACTTGCACATGAACAACGGACGCTACCTGACCATCTGCGACCTTAACCGCGTGGACCTGTTCATCCGCACCGGCCTGCTGAAAGCCATGTTCAGGCGCAGATGGATACCGGTCATAGCCGAACACACGATGACCTACAAAAAGCCGCTGGGACTGTTCGACCGGTACGATGTGCTTCTGGAAGTAACCCATAGTGACGAAAAGTATTTCTACATGACGCACACATTCATCAAGGACGAATGCATCATGGCGGAAGGCACTTCGAAAGGATGTGTCTATGCCCGCGGAGTCGGGGTAATCAGCCCCGCCGTTGCAAGGGATGCGGTGGAAGAGGACCAGGCGAATTGAACGCTCATCATTATTCACTTCCGCGCCTGAGCATCCGTTTCTTCCCGATCTGGCGGCGCCATTTCCTGGTGTGGCGCAAGATCGCGACCACCTCCGTCATAGGCCACATCGCCGACCCGATGATCTATCTGCTCGGCCTCGGCTACGGGCTCGGCAGCCTGCTGCCGCAGATGAACGGCACCTCCTACATGGTGTTCCTCGCTGCCGGTACGGTGTGCTACAGCACGATGAACAGTGCCAGCTTCGAGGCGCTGTATTCCGGCTTTTCGCGCATGCACGAGCAACGCACCTGGGAGGCAATCATGAACACGCCGGTGACGCTGGACGACATCGTCGTTGCGGAGATTCTATGGGCGGCGAGCAAGAGCCTGATGTCCGGCGCGACGGTGGTGCTGGTGATCTGGCTGCTCGGCCTGTCACATTCGCCGCTGTCGCTGGGACTCCTGCCTCTCGCGCTTCTGGTCGGGCTGTGCTTCGCCTCTATCGGAATGATCATGACTGCGCTCGCCCCGGCCTATGATTTCTTCATGTACTACTTCACGCTGGTGGTCACGCCCATGATGCTATTATGCGGCGTGTTCTTCCCGGTCGCGCAGTTGCCGCCCTTCTGGCAGGGGGTTGCGCAGGCGCTGCCGCTGACCCACGCGGTGAACATTGCGAGGCCGCTGATCATCGGCCATGTTCCGGAAGGACTGATGCTGCATATTGCAGTATTGCTGTGCTATACATTGTTCGGGTTTTATCTGTCGCTGGTTCTGTTCCGGCGCAGGCTTGCCCGGTAAGGGTGCTTACAATGAACGAGGCGAACGGCAGCCTTGATCCGGGAGCCAATTCAAATATCATCAATATCACCTGTGCAGGACCGGCCCTGCACAGGTCAAATCCTTACAAAACGAATACAGGAGAATGACGGATGTACAACACATTCAAACCCGAACAACCCATGAGCTTGATGGACTTTGTCCGCGCCGCCAAGTCCTGCATCACGGAAGTCACCCCGCAGGAGCTGGTCGACAAACTCAACAACAAGGATGATCTGCTGTTGATCGATGTGCGCGAGCATGGCGAATATGAAAATGGCCACATCAACGGAGCACACCTGGTCCCGCGCGGCATCATCGAGGCCGCCGCCGACCCGGCCTATCCCAAACACGTGCCGGAACTGACTGCCGCCCGCGAACGCCAGGTCATTGTCTACTGCGCAACCGGCGGCCGCTCCGCAATGGCCTGCGCGGTTATGCAGATGATGGGCTTCAGGAACGTGCTCAACCTGAACGGCGGTTATGCCCGCTGGGTGGACGAGGGCATGCCGCAAATACACGAAGCAACATACTGAACGGTGATCGTTAATGGAAGCATGCTAAAGGAACTTCGTAATGCTGTGGATTAAAGCGTTTCATATCATTTTTGTTGTGAGCTGGTTTGCCGGGCTTTTCTACCTGCCGCGGATCTTCGTGAACCACGCAATGGCGACCGAACCCGCCGAAATAGCGCGACTGCAACTGATGGAAGGCAAGCTGTACCGCTTCGTCACGCCAATCGCCCTGCTGGCGCTGGGATTCGGGCTATGGTTGTGGCTGGGCTACGGCTTCAGCGGCGGCTGGCTGCATGCCAAGCTTTTTCTGGTGGTGCTGCTGATCGTCTATCACTATTACTGCGGCAAACTGGTCAAAAAGTTTGCCGCAGGCCAGAATACCCGCAGCCATGTGTTCTACCGCTGGTTCAACGAAATCCCGGTGCTGATCCTGACCGCAATCGTGATACTGGTCACCGTCAAGCCATTCTGACTCATGCCTGAATTTTTCGCCCCCTGCCCGCGCGGTCTGGAAAAACTGCTCGCCGATGAACTGACCGCACTCGGTGCAGCCGAAGTACGCGCCACCGACGGTGGCGTGGCGTTCTCCGGCGACTGGCCGCTGTGCTACCGCACCAATCTTGAGAGCCGCCTTGCCAGCCGTATCCTGTGGCGCATCAAGGAGACACGCTACCGCAGCGAGCAGGACATCTACAAGGCGGTATTCGAGCTGCAATGGCAGCGCTGGTTCGATGTCGGACATACACTGCGCGTGAACACCACCGCGATACGTTGTCCGCTGAAAAGCCTGGAGTACATCACGCTGCTGGTCAAGGACGCAGTGTGCGACCGCTTCCGCGCGCACTGCAACGAACGGCCCAGCGTGGACACCGTGGAACCTGACGTGCGCATTCACGTATTCATCGAGGACGACCGACTGATGCTGTATCTGGACACGTCCGGCGATGCGCTGTTCAAGCGCGGCGTGCGCTCGCACACCAACATCGCGCCGCTGCGCGAGAATCTGGCGGCCGGAATTCTGCGTCTGGCGGGCTGGCAGCCGGGCACACCGCTGCTAGACCCGATGTGCGGCAGCGGCACGTTCCTGATCGAGGCGGCGCAGATGTCGCTGAACATACAGCCGGGCATTGCGCGCGGTTTCGCGTTCGAAAAGCTGAAGAATTTTGATGGGCCGCTGTGGGGCAGGATGCGCGAACAGGCGATCGCCGCACAGCTTCCGGCCCGGCCGCTGGCGCTTTACGGCAGCGACCTGTACGGCGATGCCCTGAAGGCTGCTTCGCGCAATCTGGAAGAGGCGGGATTGTCGGAATGCGTGGAACTGAAACAGGCCAACGTGCTGGAAATCTCCCCCCCTGCGGAACACGGCATACTGGTCGCGAACCTGCCCTATGGTGAGCGCATGGGTGAGCTGGATGAACTGGCCGAGCTTTATCCGAAGCTGGGCGATGCCCTGAAAAAGAAATTCGGCGGCTGGACGGCTTATCTGTTCACCGCCGACAAGGCGATCCTGAAACTGATGCGGCTGTCTCCGTCGAAGCGCACCCCGCTGTTCAACGGTGCGATCGAATGCCGCTTGCTGGAATACAGGATCGTGGCCGGAAGCAACCGGCCGAACTCGGCCGGCAAGCATAATCAGGCTAATACCTGACCGAGCGACGCATCAGTCCAGCTGCATGTTCTCGGTACCGCTCATCAGGTTGCGGTCCGTCGGGAGCTTGCTTTCCAGCTTGATGCGCAGGCGCAGGTCATTCACCGAATCCGCGCTCTTCAGTGCTTCCTCGTAGGATATCTTGCCCGCTTCATACAGCGTGAACAGTGCACCGTCGAAGGTCTCCATCCCCAGTTCTCGCGACTGCGCCATAATGCCCTTGATCTCGTTCACTTCGCCCTTGAAGATCATGTCAGCAATCAGCGGCGAGTTGAGCATGATTTCAAACGCGGCAACACGCCCCTCCCCGTTCTTGATCGGGATCAGGCGCTGCGAAATGAACGCCCTGACGTTCAGCGACAAATCCATCAGCAGCTGCGCGCGCCGTTCTTCCGGAAAAAAGTTGATGATGCGATCCAGCGCCTGGTTGGAACTGTTCGCGTGCAGTGTGGCCAGGCACAGGTGGCCTGTTTCAGCAAAAGCCACGGCATATTCCATGGTTTCCTGATCGCGGATTTCCCCGATCAATATCACATCGGGTGCCTGGCGCAGCGTGTTCTTCAGCGCGTTATGCCAGGACTCGGTATCCACGCCGACTTCCCTGTGCGTGATGATGCAATTGGCATGATCATGCACATACTCCACCGGATCTTCGATGGTGATGATGTGGCCGTAACTGTTCTTGTTGCGATGCCCGATCATGCCGGCCAGCGTGGTGGACTTGCCGGAACCCGTCCCGCCGACCACGATCACCAGGCCGCGTTTGGCCATCACGATGTCCTTGAGCACCGGCGGCATGCCCATCTGGTCGAGATCGGGAATCTTGGTCGTGATGGTCCGCAACACCATGCCGACGCGCTGCTGTTGCAGGAACACATTGACGCGGAAGCGGCCTATGCCGTGGGGGCTGATCGCGAAGTTGCATTCGTGGGTGGTTTCGAATTCGGCTGCCTGGCGGTCATTCATGATGCTGCGCGCCAGTTCCTGGGTGTGCTGCATCGAAAGCGCCTGGCTGGATACCGGGGTCATCCTGCCGTCGATCTTGAAGGCCGGCGGGAAGCCGGTTGTGATGAACAGATCGGACGCCTTTTTGCCAACCATCCCGCGCAGCAGGTTGTGTATAAGTTCGGTGGCCTGGTCTCTTTCCATTGGATGCTCCTGATTTTCTGAAGCTGGTTAGCCGGGGAACGAGTCCTTGTTTGCCGCCTTGGAACGCGCTTCCGCAGGGGTAATCCGGTTTTCCCTGATCAACGTTGCCAGACACTGGTCCAGCGTCTGCATGCCCACCGCCTGGCCGGTCTGTATTGCCGAATACATCTGCGGCACCTTGGCTTCGCGGATCAGGTTGCGAATCGCAGGAGTGCAGATCATGATCTCGTGCGCCGCTACCCGCCCTGCACCGTCCTTGGTCTTCAGCAGGGCCTGCGAGATCACCGCGCGCAGCGACTCGGACAGCATCGCGCGCACCATTTCCTTCTCGTCGGCCGGGAACACGTCGATGATACGGTCTATGGTCTTGGCCGCCGAGCTGGTGTGCAGGGTACCGAACACCAGGTGGCCGGTTTCAGCCGCTGACATCGCCAGGCGTATGGTTTCCAGATCGCGCATTTCGCCGACCAGGATGACGTCCGGGTCTTCACGCAGCGCGCTGCGCAGCGCATTCTGGAAAGACAGGGTGTGCGGTCCGACTTCGCGCTGGTTGATCAGGCTCTTCTTGCTTTCGTGAACGAATTCGATCGGATCCTCTACGGTCAGGATATGGCCCAGCTCAGTCTCGTTGCGATGATTGACCATTGCGGCCAGTGTGGTCGATTTGCCCGAACCGGTCGGCCCCGTGACCAGCACCAGGCCGCGCGGATATTCGGATATGGCTTCGAAACTCTTGGGGGCTTTCAGATCTTCCAGAGACAATATCTTGGAAGGAATGGTCCGCATCACCGCGCCCGCGCCGCGGTTGTGCACGAAAGCATTTACACGAAAACGTGCCAGACCGGGAACTTCGAACGAAAAGTCGATTTCCTTGTTTTCCTCGTAGGCCTTGCGCTGTCCATCGTTCATGATGTCATACACCAGCGCGTGCACTTCCTTGTGCTCCATCGCCGGCAGATTGATCCTGCGGATATCACCATTCACGCGAATCATCGGCGGCAGGCCGGCTGAAAGGTGCAGGTCGGAAGCCTTGTTTTTGACGCTGAAGGCAAGCAATTCGGTGATATCCATTATAATTGTCCCGGTTTGGTGTGGCGGGCCCGGCCTGAAGGCGCGTAGCCGCACGCATTTGAATGTTATGCGAAATATATTTGCGTACCGGATTATGACAACAATCGCTTCCAACTTGCAAGCAGTGCGCAACATGGTTACCGCAGCCGCAATCGAAGCGGGCCGTAACCCCGGCGAAGTCATGCTGCTCGCGGTCAGCAAGACTTTTGCCGCCGGCATGGTGCGCGAGGCATACCATGCCGGGCAGACCTGCTTTGCGGAAAGCTACGTGCAGGAGGCGCTGGGCAAGATTGCCGCACTGCAGGACCTGGAAATTGAGTGGCACTATATCGGGCCGGTGCAGAGCAACAAGACCCGCGCGATCGCGGAAAACTTCGCCTGGGTGCACAGCGTGGACAGGTTGAAGGTTGCGGAACGCTTGTCCGAGCAGCGTCCGGCACATTTGCCCCCGCTGCAGGTTTGCCTGCAGGTAAATATCAGCCGAGAGAAAACAAAAAGCGGGGTGCTCCCG
>Ga0316575_10000183_pt1 | contig 16320 bp, 19 predicted proteins | sample J5NA_FD_203072 | JGI IMG/M metagenome (GOLD analysis project Ga0316575, IMG submission 203072) | Rhizosphere microbial communities from salt marsh grasses in Alabama, United States - J5-7_050615r2r3 | ecosystem: Host-associated > Plants > Roots > Rhizosphere | place: USA: Alabama | collected...
CTGCCGCATCCGCTGCGACTTGTGCTCGACCTCCGCGGCGATCGCCTCGAGCTCCTCGCGCGGGGCGACGGCCAGCACCTGGCCCAGGAACTCCAGGGCCGCCGGGTTGTCGACCACCTGCGCCGGCACGACTCAGCCCGCCTGGACCCGACCGCGCACGAATCCGACGGCGTGCATCGCCGCGTTGGCCGCCGACGAGACGGTGTCCTCGAGGTCGGCCGGGCCGAGCGCGGCGCCGCACGCGTAGATGCCCTCCTTGCTCGTGGCCACCGGGTCGAGCGGTGCCTTCACCGCCTCGATGAACCCGAACCGGTTGGGCCGGATGCCGAGGACGCGGGCGGCGTCGCGGGTTCCCGCGGAGGGCTCCATGCCGACGGAGAGGACCACCATGTCCATCGGCAGCTCCATCGGCCGGCCCATGGTCGTGTCCTCGCCGCGCACGATGAGCGTGTCGCCCTTGGGCAGGACCTCGGTGATGACGCCCTTGACGTACTGGACGTGGTGCTTCTCCTGGGCCGTCCAGTAGATCTCGTTCTCCCAGTAGCCGTACATCCGCATGTCGATGTAGAAGATGAAGACCTTGCAGTCTGGCAGCATCTGCCGGACCTCGATGGCCTCCTTCGACGCGACCCCGCAGCAGACCTTCGAGCAGTACTCGTTGCCGATGTGGCGGTCGCGGCTGCCGACGCACTGGACGAAGCAGATCTGCTTCGGCGGCTGGCCGTTGGAGGGCCGGACGACCTCGTGCACCTTGAGCATCGCCTCGAGGTCCTGCAGGGCGATGACGTCGTCGAACTCGTAGTAGCCGTACATCTGGGTCTCGCGGCCCGGGTCGAAGTGCTGGAAGCCGGTGGCGACGACGATGGCGCCGCACTCGACCTGGCTCGACCCGTCGGGCCCCTCGACGGTGAGGGTGAACGCGCCCGGCTCGCCACTGAGCGCGGTGGGCCGGGTCCCGAGGCGCACGTCCGCGTTCGAGTTGGACGTGACGGCCTCGGCCATCTCGTTCATCAGGGGCTCGGCGGGGGTCGCGTGTGGCGTCAGGCCGGCGTAGTTCTCACGGATCGGGGTGCCGCCCAGCCGTTCGTCCTGCTCGAGCAGGACGACGGGTGAGCCGAGCTCGGCGATCCCGCGAGCGGCGCGCAGCCCGCCCGGTCCGCCACCGATGACGACGACAGTGTCGAAGGCCATAGAAGTCCTCGCGTCAGGACCAAGGAGGTCGTGTGGAAGGGGGTGTCGGACGGGACCTCATCAGTCCATGTCGTCCCAGTCGAGGTAGCGCTTCTCGCCGTTCTCGAGCCGTTTGAGGTCGCTCTGGAACTCCGCCCAGGCCTTCTCGTGGTCGATGCCCATCTTCTCGAGCATCGGCTTGTAGTTCGCCGAGTGCCAGTGCAGCTGGCACACCTTGTAGGGGTGGGCACCCATCGCCAGCGCCGCGAACTGCGCCTCGCTGAGCACCGCCACCCCGACGTTCCGGTCGTGCGCCTGCGCCGCGAACTGGCTCTTGTCCAGGGTGGTGACGCATCCGGTGTCGTGCGTGAGCACGACGTCGGGGTCGGCCTCCTCCTTCATCCGCTCGATCTTGCGGAGAGTGGCGAAGGACCGGGTGAAGTCGCGCTGGACGAGGATGTGCCGGAAGCCGAAGCCGCAGCAGTCGAACCACGTCGAGTACTCGCGCACGTCGGCGCCCAGGGTCTGGGCCAGGCCGGTGACGACCGCGGTGCGCTGGCCGCCGTAGACGTCCGGGTCGTAGATGGCGTCGCCCTCGACGAGCTTGTAGTAGTGGCACGCCGGGTGCACCGTGACCGCGACGTCCGACATGTCGACGACCTGCTTGGCGGCGATCTCGTGCCGCATGGCGTGGAACCACTCGGAGTAGTGGACGATCTCCTCGGGCAGCACCAGCGGCTTGCCGAGCTTGTCCATCACCTTGCGGACGTCGGCGCGCAGCTCCGGGTGGTGCAGCAGCTCGTTCCGGACCTCCTTGTAGTGGCCGTACGAGGTACCGCAGTGGATGAGCGGGAAGTAGCCGGTCTCGTAGGCCGCGGCGAAGTTGCGGACCGCGACGGCCGCCTGGGCAGCGGCGTTCGACGTGGCGCTGGCGTAGTAGTTCCACGCGGTGCAGGACGTCTGGTCCTTCGGGTCCTCGTAGTCGTACCCGAGCTTGCGCATCACCCAGAAGATCGACGTCGAGTAGCCGGGGATGTGCCCGCACTGGCCGCACGACTTGTGGTGCCAGAGGTGCCCCTTCTGGATCCGCTTGGGGCGCCCGTACTTCGTCGGCGCCTCGAGGTAGTCGCCGTCGATCTTCTGGACCACGATCTCCCCCGCCCTCTCGAGCTCGGCGAGCTCGTGCTGGAAGTCGGGGTAGCGGTCCGGCTGGTGCTCGTGGGGCGTGGACTTCTTCTGGCGCAGGGCCTCGATCGGGATGGTCACAGTTCGATCTCCTCGTCCTCGAGCCGCTCCTCCATGATCTCCTGGAGGATCGAGTGCAGCCCCGCGTCGATCTCCGAGATCATGTCGAGGGCTCCGGTGGTCAACCAGATGAGGTAGAGCTCGACCAGGGTGCGGTCGGACACCTCCCAGCCGGTGGACGTGGTGTGGAGGGTCTCGGACGGCAGGGCGCGCCGCCAGAGGTCCAGGTTCTCGGACACGTCCCCGGTCTCGGGGCCCCAGTCGGGGAACGCGTCGCGCTGGAGCATGTCGGGCGAGACCTGGGTACCGGTCGACATGATCTTGTAGATGATCCGCGAGTAGCCGCCGAGGGCCTCCTTGGCCGAGGCCAGGCCGTTGTTGAGTGCGACCTCGCGCATGATCGTGATGATCCCGCCGGGGTTGTTGCCCCGCGGGCACCGCAGGCACGAGAAGCACTGGGAGCACTCCCAGATGTCTTCCTGCATCTGCTGGTAGATGAGCCCGACGTCCTCGCGGGCCGCGGCCTGGGCGATCCGCCGCGGGCTGAAGTCGTAGAACTTCGCCGACGGGCAGACCGCCACGCAGATGCCGCACTCGTAGCAGCCGTAGAGGTAGTCGTCGAAGCGGATGTCCGACTTCACCTCGTCGAAGAGCCGCTGCTTCTCGTCCATCGGGACGTCAGGAAAGCCGGCCGGCGCCTCGAGCTTGAAGTACGCGCCGCGCATCTCCTGGTCGCCGGGGTCGAGGGTCGGTGAGGAGCTCATCGTCGGGCCTCAGAAGGAGATGACCGCGTCGGACTCGACGGCCAGGTCGTTGAAGGCGGCGCCACCGATCATGGTGACGCCGTCGATGAGGTCCTCGATGGCGAGGTCGTTGAGGTCGAGCGAGGGCTGACAGACGAGCAGCTGGACGCCGAGGGCGGTGGCCTGCTCGATGAAGTAGCGCAGCTTCTGGCCACGCTCACCCTTGGGCCCGATCTCGTCGATGACGTCCTTGCGGAGCAGCGTCGGGCCGTACATCGTGAAGTAGATCATCACCTCCGCCTCCATCGCCGCTGCGGAGGCGGCGAGGAAGAACGGGGTGGCGGACCGACCCGGGTCGGTGACGCCGTGCGTCTGCACGTAGAGGATCTTGGCCTCGCCCTCGCCGGTCCACACGGGCCGTCACCGGCCCTTGCGGATCAGGACGTGGAACACGTCGCCCTCGGTGGTGATGCCGAGCAGCTCGTTGCCCGTCCGCTTGGTCCAGGCATTCATGTCGGGCTCGACGCCCGGGTCCGTGGCCAGCAGTTCGAGGACGTCGCCGGCCTCGAGCCCCTTCATCGCCTGGGCGGTCTTGATGACGGGCAGCGGGCACTGGAGCCCGGTGCAGTCGAGGGTCTGGCTCGGAGTCGTCGTCATTGGCGCTCCCACGCGTGATGCCGGTCGATTACATGCGCAGACTCTTATATAGTCGGGCCCCTGTCAAGGGAAAGGTCCGGTCGGGTCGTGACCGTGTCGACGCTGCGGTGCGACCGCTGCGGCCTGCCCGTGACCGGCCTCGAGGAGCCGGTCGCCGGCGCGTTCCCCGACCCCGGCCCGCGTCCCGGGGTGCGCTTCAGCTACCACCCCGGAGACGTCTCGCTGCGCGACGACTCGGGGTTGCTCTGCCGACCGTGCTGGCGTGCGTGGACCTCGCCGCTCGGTCAGCCCATCACGCAGGCCTGCGCCGTATGCGCGACAGCGCTGGCGCGCACCGACAGCCTGTTCCTCCGGCGCTCCGGCGCGGAGCGCTCCTGGCAGCTGTGTGCGAGGCATGCCGCGGAGGTCCTCAACGGGCTGCTCACGGTGGAGCCCAAGCTCGACCCGGCGACCTTCCGCCTGCCGCGCCAGGCGCGCTGACCCGCACCGGCGGCCGCCTCGGTCGACGGCCGCTCAGGTGGCGTCGGCGTCGAAGGGCGTCGGGCGGCTCGCGTCGAACTCCTGCGGACTGCGCCGGGTGGGCACCGTCGCCGGTGCGGCGACCGGTTCGGTGTCGACCGCCGCCATGGCCGCCGCACCCGCAGCTCCGTTCGCGACCGCACCGCCCGCGACGGCACCCGCCGCCGCGCCGGCGGAGACGCCGCGTCCGTTGCCGTTTGTCCGCGCGACGGCGCGGACCGAGTCGATCTCGCCGCGCACCGGGGCCACGGCGTCGTCGATCGGCTCGAGCAGGGCCTCCTTGACGATCCGCCGCGGGTCGTACTGACGAGGGTCGTACTGACGCCAGTTGATGTCCTCGTACTCGGGACCGAGCTGGTCCTTCAGCTGCTCCTTGGCCCCCTCCGCCATGACCCGGGCCTTGCGGATGCCCCGGGCGAGCTTGGCGGCGTACTCGGGGAGCTTGTCCGGGCCGAGGACGAGGACGGCGATGACGGCGAGCAGGATGACCTCCCAGCCGTTCACACCGAACACCGTGTTCTCCTGTCGTCCCGATCCTCAGGCCGGTCCGGTCACTGCCCCGAGCCCTGCAGCACCATGGTGACATCCCGGTCGGTGCCGTCGCGACGGATGGTCACCGTCACCTCGTCACCGACCCGCCGGGCACGGATCTTGACGACGAGCTCGCCCTGCTCGCTGACCGGGGTCCCTTCGAAGGCGACGATGACGTCGCCCGCACGCAGCCCGGCCTCGCCGGCGGGACCGCCCGGGTTGACCGCCGGCGCGCCGTCGGGGCCGCTGTCGGCGATGCGGACCCCTTCGCCGTCGTAGCCCCCGTCGAGATAGACCCCGATCACCGGGTGTACCGCCTGGCCGGTCTCGATCAGCTGCTCGACGGTGATCGCCACCTGGTCGCTGGGGATCGCGAACCCGACGCCGATGTTGCCCCCCTGGCTCGCCAGGACCCCGCTCTGCACCTGGGCGATGGCCGAGTTGACCCCGATGACGTCACCGTTCATGTCGAGCAGCGGTCCACCGGAGTTGCCGGGGTTGATGGCCGCGTCGGTCTGGATGGCGTTGATGAACGACTGGTCGTCCTCGTCGGCCCCGGGCGTGACCGGACGGTCCAGGGCGCTGACGATCCCGCTGGTCACGGTGGAGTCCAGCCCCAGCGGCGCACCGACCGCGATCACCTCGTCCCCGACCACGACGTCGGCCGAGCGGCCGAGGCGCAGCGGCGCGAGGTCGCTGCGTTCGACCTCGACCACGGCCAGGTCGTACGAGGCGTCCCGGCCGATCACCCTGCCGTCGATCTGCTGGCCGTTGGCGAGCACGACCGTGATCGCTCCGCTGCCGGAGACCCCGGACACGACGTGGTTGTTGGTGACGATGTGCCCCTGCCCGTCGTACACCCAGCCCGACCCGGTGGCGACCCCGTCGGAGCCGTCGATCCGCAAGGTGACGACACTCGGGGTCACCGTGGCGGCGATGTTGGCGATCGACCCCTCCGGTCGCGTCGTCGCGCCGGCACCGGGCTGGGGTGCGGCCTGGCGCGGGGCATCGGAGGAACCCACCTCGCCACCCCCGGCCAGGTAGGCGCCGACGACGCCACCACCGGCTCCGGCGAGCAGAGCCGCGGCGAAGGCCGTACCCACCACGGCGCCCCACCCGGGGCGTCGTCGCGCTGCGGTGTCGTGCCTGCTCTCGACCGGCTGGTACCAGGGGAACGGGTCGGCGGGAGCCTGCTGGCCCGCTCCGGGGCCGCTCTGCTCCCCGATCGAGACCGGATGGCCACCCGTCGGGATCTCCTCCGTGTGGGCCGCCCGGCCGCCGGTCGCGTTCGCCCACGCCGGCTCGGGCCTCGCGGGTGGGGCGGGCGTCTCTTGCGGCGGGTCGTCCCGCTGCTCCTCGCCCCACGGACGCCAGGCGTCCCGGCCAGGCTGGTCCTCGCTGGTCATGGGGTCGATTGTGCCTGTTCGCCCGGGACGAACAGCGCGGTGCCCGCCGGCACCCAGCGCGCGGCGGCGGCGCCCGAAGCGTTCGGGACGGGCGTCGGCGATGCGGCCGCACTCGTGGCGACCGTCGGCACGGCCGGTGCCGAGCCGAGGTCAGCGGGGGTCCCGATGACGGTCAGGCTCCACGCCGCAGCGGCGGAGACCCCGGCCGCGGCCGTCGCGACGACCGTTGCCCGGAGCGGGCTGCGGTGGCACGGCGGCGCGCTCGGCGCGAGAAGAGCCAGTGGCTCAGGTCTGGGCGTCGCGGCGGTCCGCGCGCCCGCACCGCTGCCCATCGCCATCAGGGTGTTGCGCAGGTCGCCCGGCATGGACGGCGCCCCGGCGAGTGCGGCCCGCAGCCGGCGCTCACGCTCCAACGCGACGGCACACAGGTCGCACACCGCGAGGTGTCGCTGCCAGACCACGATCCGGGATGCGGCCAAGCGCCCGGCGGCGTACTCGAAGAGCTCGTCGTCGAGGCAGTGCACCCGCGCGGTCGACCTCATACGGCTCCGGCAGCGGGCCGGCGCACGAGGGGAGCGCGGCGTCCCGGGGTCTCGGTGGTCCGCGGCTGCGGGGCACGGTGCGCCAGGGCCTCACGCAGCTGCGCCCGCCCGCGGTGGATGCGGGAGCGCACCGTCCCCAGCTTGATGCCCAGGGTCGCCGCGACCTCCTCGTAGGACAGACCCTCGATGTCGCAGAGCACCACCGCGGCACGGAAGTCCGGGGAGAGCGCGTCGAGGGCCCGCTGGACGTCGTCGTCGAGGTGGGTGTCGTCGTACGCCTGCTCGGGCCCCGGACCGCGGCTCGGCAGCCGAGCGGCGGACTCCTCGGAGAGCGCGTCCATCCGGATCCGCTGCTTGCGCCGCATCCGGTCGAGGAAGACGTTCGTCGTGATCCGGTGCAGCCAGCCCTCGAAGGTGCCGGGCCGGTAGGTGTGCAGCGACCGGAAGACGCGGACGAAGACGTCCTGGGTCAGGTCCTCGGCGTCGTGGACGTTGCCCGTGAGGCGGTAGGCGAGCCGGTAGACCCGGGCCGAGTGCTGCTCGACGATGTCCTCCCAGCTGGGCGCCGTCCAGCCGGCGCCGGTGTCGCTCCCGGCCGGCACGCTCGGCGTCGTCGTCATCGTCTGGTCCCTCACCATGCTGTCCTGCCACCCATCGGTACGTTCCTGGGCCTCGGATTGTTCCGGGCCAACCTGAGTGCCGGCTGGGAACGGGCTCCGGCGCGCCCCGGGTCGGACAGCGCCGTAGGGTGGTCGACATGAGTGCACTCCGTCCCGCGAGCTGGCTGTACGCCGAGGAGTTCGTGCCCGAGCCCGACGTGGTCGACGCCGCGCGTCGGCGTGGGGTGGCACTCGGCGAGGCCACGCCGGTCGGGACCGGCGCGGGCGCCGTCCTGCGGGTGCTCGCGGCCGCGGTGGCTGCCCGGCACGTCCTCGAGGTGGGCACCGGGGCAGGCACGTCGGGGCTCTGGCTGCTCTCCGGGATGCCCGACGACGGCGTCCTCACGACGATCGACGTCTCGGCCGAGCACCAGCGGGCGGCCCGCGAGGCCTACGCCGCCGCAGGCGTCCCCCCGCAGCGAACCCGGGTGATCACCGGCGCCGCCGTGGACGTGCTCCCGCGGATGGCCGACGGTGCCTACGACCTCGTGCTCGTGGACGCCGACAAGGACGCCTACCCCACCTATGTCGAGCACGCCGTCCGGCTGCTCCGTCCGGGTGGTGTTCTGGTGGCCGACAACATGCTCTGGAACGACCGGGTCGCGGACCCGGCGGCGAGGGACGCAACGACGACCACGTTGCGTGACCTCGGCAAGGTGCTGCGCGACCACGAGCACCTGGTCCCGGCGCTGCTGCCCGTGAGCGACGGCCTCCTCGTCGCGGTGCGCCGCTGAGCCGAGAGCAGGCGGTCAGCTGACGTCGGGGCCGGCTCCGCGTCGGAACCCGGCAGGCCCCTCGGCGATCGCCACGACCTCCCACTCCTCGACCACCGTCGGGGCGGAGCCGATGATCTCGCTCCCCGGGGAGTCGGCGGCGCTCGCCTCGAAGTCCTCCCGGAAGGCCGCTCGCTCGTCGTCGCTGTCGAAGACGTAGGTGCCCTCGAACCACTCCCCCCGGCGCATCCGCCAGACCTTGAAGGCGAGGCCGTCGAGGAACATGAACCGGGCGATGGAGGTGCCGACGACGTACTCCCGCAGCCGGTCCGTGACGTCCTCGGGGGTGTCCGCAAGCGACCAGCGCACCGTGAGCCCGTACCCGGCGTTCATCCCATGTCCTCCAGCCACCGCAGCAGCAGTCGTGTCCCGAAGCCGGTACCACCCTTGGCGGTGATGCCGGAGTCGACGTCCGAGCGCCCGGTGCCGGCGATGTCGAGGTGCGCCCAGCGGCGCTCCCCGACGAACTCGCGGAGGAAGAGCGCCGCGGTGACGGCGCCCGCGCCCACCGTCGGAGCGATGTGCGTGAGGTCGGCCACGTCGGAGTCGAGAGCCCGACGGTAGGCGCCGGCCAGGGGCATCCGCCAGAGCGTCTCACCGCTGGCGGCGCCGGCGTCCACGAGCGCGGACGCCAGCTCGTCGTCCGTGGAGAACACCGGGGCCATCGTGCGGGCCAGTGCGACCCGGGCCGCGCCGGTGAGGGTGGCGACGTCGACGAGGACATCGGGGTCGAGGTGGGCGTCGGCGTAGGCGAGGGCGTCCGCCAGGACGATGCGACCCTCCGCATCGGTGTTGCCGATCTCCACGGTGGTGCCGCCGTACTGCGTCACCACGTCACCGGGCCGGTAGGCCGCGGCACCGATCGCGTTCTCGGCCAGTGCCATCAGTCCGGTGACCCGCACGGGGACCTCGAGGTCGACACAGCCGGCGAGGACGGCGAGGACCACCGCCGATCCGGACATGTCGGTCTTCATCCCCACCATGCCGGTGGTGGGCTTCACCTGGAGCCCACCGGTGTCGAAGGTGATCCCCTTGCCGACGAGGACGACATGGGGGGTCGCGGCGGTCGCGTTCTCAGGGACGTAGTCGAGCCGGACCAGACGTGGTGGCGTCACGGAACCCGAGCCGACAGCCACCAGGCCACCGAACCCCTCCTTCCGCAGGGCTCGCTGGTCCCACACCTTTGCACCGAGGCCTCGGGGGCCGGCCACCGCGCGCGCCTGCTTGGCCATCCACGCCGGGGTCTTGGTGTTCGCCGGGGTCACCGAGAGGTTCCGGGCGACGAGCTGGGCCCGGGCTCGTGCGACGGCACGGCGCACGAGGACGTCGGCATCGGCGGTATCGGTGACGACGTGCACCTCACGGGCCGGCTGCGTGCCGGTGACGGGGCCGTCGGCGCGCCACCGGGGCGAGGTCCAGGAGGCGAGAACGGCGCCCTCCACCCATGCGGTGAGCGCCCCGTCAGCAGCCGCCGGCCCCAAGGCGTGGACGACGACGTCGGCCGCGCGGGTGGCGCGGCCGACGGCGGCTCCGGCGGTCCGCCAGTCGTCAGGTGTGCCGGTGGCCGTACCGACGAGGAGCACCCTGCGGGCCGCATGGTCACCCGGTCGTAGCGGCACCGTCGTGACGACTCCGGCGCCCGTACCGGGCTCGTAGGTCGCCATGATGTCGCCGGGGTCGACGCCCAGCACGGCCAGACCGTCTGCGGCCACGCCGCCGGTGGTCTCTCCGACGGGCGCGACGAGCACCCGCTCGGCGCTGTCGCCGGCGACGACCGCCGCCAGCCCTGCGGCGACGGACCAGGAGGAGACGGGGGGGTCGAGGAGTACGTCACGGGGCACGACCTGACCCTACCCACCGGTCACACGAGCGGGCCCTCACCTCGTCGGTGGGGCCCCGCTCATGGGTTCAGCGCAGCGGCTCAGTTCAGGCCCTCGCAGGTGTCGATCGCCTCGCCGAGCGCCCGGACCTCCTCGGGGGTCATCTCGACCACGAGCCGCCCGCCGCCCTCGAGGGGCATGCGCAGCACGATGCCGCGACCTTCCTTGGTGACCTCGAGCGGGCCGTCGCCCGTCCTCGGCTTCATTGCCGCCATGGTGCAGTTCCCTTCCTCATCGCGGCAGCGGGGGTCGCGCCACGTAGGTCATCCGGCCCCGGACGGCCGGACATCCCTCTCATTATCCCGTAGGGGTGGGACCCAATGAAATCCGGGCGCGCGGTGTGACCTGTACGGACGACGCCTCGAGTCACGGCGGGAACGAGCCCCACGGCGTGTAGGTGAGCAAGGAGCACGTCCACCAGAAGATGCCGCCGACGAGGACGAGGAGGACCACCAGCACCCGACGCTTCCAGTGCGGGACCACGCTCTGACCGTTCGCGGTGCGCATCGCGACCGAGGCGAGCAGGGCCGCGAGCGGGAGGTCGAGGAGGAGGAACCGCCACATCGAGGTGATCGGCCGTACCACGGCGACGAGGTAGAGCGGGTAGGCCAGCGCCCAGGCGCGGGCCTCGACACTGAGCCACCGGCCGTGGCGGCCGAGGACGAGGGCGATGTAGGTGGCGACGAGCGCGACGAGGACGACCACGCCGGCCAGTCCCTTGGAGTCCCAGGCCCACTGCACCCAGAGGACGAACGGGCCCTCGTCCGGACGCTGGCCCCATGCGGCCTGGACGTCGAAGAAGGCGGTGGGCACGCCGGTTGCCACGCCGGCGACCACCGGCCATGCGACGGCGCTCACCGCGAGCGAGACGAGCATGACGACGGCGCCGGCGCGCTGACCCGCCAGCGGCCTGAGCGATGCGGCCCGGTCCTCCCGCCAGCGGACGACGAGGTGGATGAGGACGGCGACGGCGAGCGCGGGCGCGACGCCCCGGGTGAAGCCGAGTGGCAGCGCGACGAGGGCCACGAGCAGGTAGCGGCGCCGGACGAGCAGGAGCAGCGCCGCGGCGACGAGGGTGACGGCGAGCGCCTCTGTGTAGGGCTTGAGCATCACCGCCGTCGTCGGGTAGAAGCACCACAGCATCGCGGCGACGAGGGCGAGCCGGTCGCGCTGCGGCTGGCGGTCGGCGTGGACGTCGGTCCGCAGGACCGCCCACACCAGGACCGCCGCGACGCCCCCGAGGACCAGTCCCAGGACGAGTCCGGCCGCGGTGAACGACAGCCCGGTGAGCATCAGCCCCTTCACGAGGTAGGGGTACAGCGGGTAGAACGCCCACGCGCTGTAGGTCACGCGGCCGTTGTCGGCGTCCACGGGCAGGGGAACGGGGTACCCGTCCCGGACGATCCGCTCGTACCAGACGCCGTCCCACAGCCCGAACAGGTCACCGAGCCCTGGATCGGTGTGTCCGACCCCGGCGGGGTTCTGGAAGTACGTGGCGGCGACCCACATCGCCGCGACCGCGACGACGCGCGACACGAGGTAGACGACGATGATGGTCCAGACCGGGTGCCGGAGCGCCCGCTCGGCGAGGGCGTGCCGCCCGGCTGACGTGAGCAGGCTCGCACGGGCGGCGGGTACGCCCTCCTCCCTCGCGGCCGGGTCGGGGCCGGCCGCGATCGGCTCAGCCCGCGCCATCGGTCACCTCCCGCACGTCCCAGACGTACACCCCGTCGACCTCCTCGGGCGAGCCGAACGCCGCCGAGATCGACGCGAGCAGCGATCCGGCCGACGGCCGGCCCTCGGGAAGCACGATGACGTCGACGTCGGCCTCGCGCAGCTCCGCTGCGTAGCGCGCCGCCAGCTCGGGCGTCGGTGTGTCCACGACGTCGGCCTCCGCGACCCGGTGCAGCCAGTCGAGCAGCGGTGTCCCGGCCGCGCCGTACACGCCGACCCCCTCCGGAGACCCGTCGGGGCCGACGAAGTAGCCACCGACCACGGGGAAGCCGAAGTCGGCCGTCTCCTGCCACTCCAGGGCGCGGGCGTCGCCGACATTCGGTGGCGGCGCCGCGAGCAGGGAGCCACCCTCGTCGACGTAGTCACGCCAGGTTCCGTCCGTGAAGAAGTCGGGGACCGTGGGCCGTGGGTCGACGACGAGCGGCGTGGGGACGACCGGGACCAGGGCTACGGCGGCCGCAGCGACGGCGGCCGCCATCCCGGCACCCGGGACCTCCGCGGCCCGGTCCACGACCCGGCGCAGCGCGTCGACGCCCAGGGAGAGGAGCGCTCCGAGGGCGGGGACGGCGACGAGGGCGAAGCGGGTCGGCAGGATGTTGTCGACCACCGGGACGTGCTCGAACAGCGCCCACGGACCGGGTACGCCGAGCGGGCTGCCGTGCAGGGTCGGCTCCGCGCCCAGCGAGAGCCAGCAGGACACGACCACGACGACCGCCAGGGACCGGACCACGACGCTGCGCCAGAGGAACCCGGTGGTGGCCAGCACGGCGATCCACAGCGGGACACCGAAGAACGAGTTCTCCTCGGTGCGATTCATCGACAGCTCGGCCGCCACCCAGGGGTCCGCGCCCAGCGAGCGGGTCGCGCGGGACCACAGCTGGGCGAGGTCGTTGCCGGCGGGCGGGTGCCAGATCGAGGCGTAGCTCTGTGGGCCGGTGAACTGCCACCACAACGGGTACGCGAGGAGGACCAGGGCGACCAGGGCTCCGATGCCGACTCCAGGCAGCATCCGCCGGACGTCGAGGCGCCGATGGGCCACCAGGACCGCGCCACCGACGAGCATCCCCAGGGCGGCGAGCAGCAGCACCTCCTCGCCGAGGAACACCTGCCACGTCACGAGCAGCCCGAGGACCACCCCGTCGCGCGCCGGTCGGCCGTCGGTGGCCAGGCGCAGCAGCCGGTCGATTATCACGGGGATGAGGAAGGTGGCCACGAAGTTGGCGTGGCCGTTGGCGTGGGAGACCAGACCCGGCGCGAAGCCGGCGAAGGTCGCGCCCAGGAAGGCGGCGACCGGGTGCACGGCGAGGTGGCGCCGGAACACCCAGTACCAGGCGCTCGCCGCCAGGGCCATTCCGAGCACCTGGACCACGAGGAACGTCGCGGAGGGTCCGGCGAGCAGGGTCACCGGCACGAGCGGGATCCCGAGGCCGAAGAAGGCGGTGTTCGCCATGAGGTTCACGCCGAGGGGGTAGTTCTGCAGGGTCGTGAAGAACAGGTCGGACCCGGTCAGCAGCTGGTGCGCGGTGACCCCGAAGAACCACTCGTAGAGCTGCTGGTCCTGGACACCCTGCGAGAGGTACCCGGTGCGAGGCGCAGCGATGAGATGGATGTGGAGGTAGGCGGCGACGGCGAGGAAGAGCGCAGGGGCGAGCAGGTCTTCGGGGCGCAGGGGGGTAGGTCGTCCGGCAACCGGGTCAGCACCCCGGCCGGCTGCCGGACCGGGGTCAGGGGGCGGGCGCTCCTCCGGTGAGTGCCCGTCCTCGTCCCGTGGTGGTCCGCTGCGGGTCGCAGTGGCGGGCGGGTCGGGGTCGGCAGCCACCGTCGCGGGTCCACCGGCCGAGGTCTCGAGCGCAGCGATCCGCTCGTCGTACTCGGCCACCCTGGCCTCGAGCCGGTCGAGGACGTCGTCCACCTGGTCCATGCGGTAGCCACGGAAGGCCAGGGCCAGCGGCTCGATGGCGGTGCGGCTGCCGCCACCGGGCCCTCCCTCCCGACCGTCGAGGTCGTCGGTCGCGACAGGTCTCCGCCGGCGGGAGAGCCACCACCCGATGGCCAGGAGCACGACGACGACGAGTCCCGCGACGAGGAGCGACCAGGCCATCAGGCTGCTCCGTCGTCGACCTCGGCGAGCAGCCCGTCGACGACCCGGCCGAAGAGCAGGGGTCCGAGGAGGTCACCGAGGGGGCGGGTCAGCCGGCGCAGCCCCGGGAGCCACAGCTCCTCCGTCCAGTCCACCTCGACACCGCCCGGCCGCTCGGTGACCTCGATGTCGGCCCAGCCGCGCAGCAGCCAGCCGGTCTTGACGAGCCGGAGCCTGCGGCCTGGGGCGAGCGCGGTCACCAGCATCCGGTCGGCGGCGGCGAGCGGGCCGAGCCGGGTCACGGCCACGACCTCGGTCCCCAGCGCGAGCTCGGGTCCGTGGACCTCGACCTCCGTCAGCGGGACGTGCCGCGTGTGGCTGCGGAGGTCGGTCAGGGCGTCCCAGGCCCTCGCCCGGCCCAGGCGGGTGCCCCGATGGATCGTGAACGCCACGCTCAGGCCTCCTCGGGCGCGGCCGAGTCCGCCACGGTGGGGTCCGTGTCCATCGGTCGCGTCATGCAGGCGTCGGAGTCGGGCTGGGACCGCGCCCGCTCCAGCTGGGCCAGCCGCCGCTCTCGCTCGGCGAGAGCGACCCGCAACGTGTCCAGACGAGCGTCGACACCCTCCATGTCATAGCCGCGGGCGGCCGTGTCGAAGCGGACGTCGTCGACATCGGTGGCGAGCGGCTCCTCCGGTAGCCCGTGGTCGGGCGTGGAGCGGGTCGGGTCACTCAGCGGGTCCACCGGCCAGCGGCCCGTGGCGACCGCGAGCACGGCGACGACCACCGCGGCGGCGACGAGCACCAGGAGGACCATGACCACGCGACGATCGTACGGGGCCGCACCGGCCGTGCCGTCGCGCCTCGCCTCCCGGCGGCCCCTACGACGGTAGGGCGAGGTCGGCGGCACGCACCGCCTGGACCGCGGCCTCGGGGGCGTCGACCACGGTGAGCAGCTCGAGCTCGCGCTCGCTGACGCACCCGGCATCCCCTGCGGTCTCGCGCAGCCAGGACAGCAGCCCACTCCAGTACGACGCCCCCACGAGGACGATGGGGAAGCTCGTCACCTTCTGCGTCTGCACGAGGGTCACGGCCTCGAAGAGCTCGTCGAGCGTGCCGAACCCTCCCGGCAGGACGACGAAGCCCCGGGCGTACTTGACGAACATCGTCTTGCGCGCGAAGAAGTAGCGGAAGTTGACGCCGAGGTCGACGTACTCGTTCAGGCCCGCCTCGAAGGGCAGCTCGATGCCGAGCCCCACCGACGCGCCGCCGGCGTCGAGGGCCCCTCGGTTGGCGGCCTCCATCGCGCCGGGGCCTCCCCCGGTGATCACCGCGTAGCCGGCGGTGACGAGCGCGCGGCCCACCTCACGGGCCGTGCGGTAGGCCGCCGAGTCCGGCCGAGCGCGGGCCGAGCCGAAGACGCTGACCGCCGGTCCGAGCTCGGCGAGCGCTCCGAAGCCGTTGACGAACTCGGACTGGATGCGCATGACCCGCCACGGGTCGGTGTGCAGCCAGTCCGCCGAGTCCCTGCTGTCCAGGAGGCTCTGGTCGGTGGTGGAGCGGGGCACGCGGGAGCGCCGCATGACCACCGGCCCCTGGACGTACTCCCGCTCGTGGCGCGGCGGCCCGGCATCCTCATCCATCCGCGTCACCCTACGACCGTTGGCCCCCGACCGACCCTCGCCTCGACATTCTCTCCGGGCGGAACCCTCACCTTCGGACGCTGGGGCTTCCTGGCCGAAGGTGAACCTTGCGGCATCCCCCTGCCGGAAGATGGTTGGCGCGGGACGTCAGGTGAGCCACCGCAGCAGCGCCGCCTCGCAGGCGCCGTACTGCTCGATGGGGCACCGTTCGTCGTCGTGGTGGGCGAGGTTCGGGTCGCCCGGCCCGAAGTTGACCGCCGGGACGCCCATCGCGGAGAACCGGGCGACGTCGGTCCACCCCTGCTTGGCCTCCACGGGTAGCCCCAGGGCGTCCACGAAGGACCTCGCCGCGGGGAGATGCAGGCCGGGCCGGGCGCCACCGGCGTTGTCGACCACCTCGACGTCGAACCCCGCGAACACCTCGCGAACATGGGCCTCGGCATCATCCTCGGTCAGCGATGGGGCGTAGCGGTAGTTGACGGTCACCTCGCAGCGGTCCGGGATGACGTTGCCCGCCGTGCCTCCGGAGATCCCCACCGCGTTGAGCGCCTCGCGGAACTCGAGCCCGTCGACCTCCCGGGTGGCGGGCTCGTAGCCGCCGAGCCGGGCGAGGACGTCGGCCGCGTCGTGGATTGCGTTGTGGCCCTTCCACGGCCGGGCCGAGTGGGCGGCGACGCCCGTGGTCGAGACGATCGCCCGCAACGTGCCCTTGCAGCCGCCCTCGATGCGGCCGTCGGTCGG
>Ga0316575_10000184_pt1 | contig 16294 bp, 12 predicted proteins | sample J5NA_FD_203072 | JGI IMG/M metagenome (GOLD analysis project Ga0316575, IMG submission 203072) | Rhizosphere microbial communities from salt marsh grasses in Alabama, United States - J5-7_050615r2r3 | ecosystem: Host-associated > Plants > Roots > Rhizosphere | place: USA: Alabama | collected...
ACTGATTGCATCGCATCCCGATATTCCTGCATCTGCGCACGATACGGCGCGGGATCGGCAGTTTCGCTGGTCTTGTAATCCAGCACCCACACTTCGTCGCCGAATTCCACCAGCCTGTCGATGCGCCTGATCTCCCCGCGCGCATTGACATAGGGCATTTCGTTGCTTGCACTGAGGTAGTGCCGCGGATCGAAGAAACGCTGCAGCGACGCACCCGCGAGCAATGCTCGGGCCTGTTTCCAGAGTGCTTCCATCTCGCCGTCCGGGATACCGCACTTCGCCTGCAGTCCGGCCTTGTCGGCTGACCCATCGGGCGGAGCCATGTGTTGCAGCAGCGCATGCAGCCAGATGCCGCGCTGCTGTTCCGGCGTAGTGCGCATGGTTCTTTTCCCGGTCGGCAACGGGCGCAGCAATGCGGCATCCACGTTCAAGGTTGATTCTTCCTGCCCGGATCCAACGCTGTCCGCCGCAATCAGCAGCGGGTTTGCGTCCTGCTTCACCGCATGCGCGATACGCCCATACCAGGAAGTCTCTGCGGGTTCACCGTTGCCACTGACCAGCAGCGCCTGTTTGGCGCGCGTCATCGCGACATACAGCAGGTTCATTTCCTCGCGCCGTGCATAGGCCTCGTCGGCATCGAAGTAGGGCGCGCGCTTCGCGCCGCGTCCGCGCTTGTCGCCGAACAGGGAAAAATGCGCAGGGCGCGATGCGTTGGGCTGCCAGTCGAGCAGCACGCTGTAGCTGTCGGCTTTGCTATTCGTATCGTTGGTATCCAGCAGCCACACGATAGGCGCTTCCAGTCCCTTGGCCTCATGTACGGTGTAGATGCGCAACGCGTTGCCGACCTCGCCCACCCTGCCCTCGTCCGGCGATTCGTTTTCGGCGGCGCGCAATTCGCGGAGTTCTGCAAGAAAACGCGGCAGGCTGGGGTAGCGCCCGGCATCCACGTTCAGCGCGATCTCCATGAAGGCCTGCAGGTTGGCGCGCACGGCTTCATGAAGTTCGGCAGGCAGTGCCGCCGCATATCGATGCAGCAGGTCACCCTCGAAATAGATGCGGTCGAGCAGGTCGTGCACCGGCAGCTTGTCGGCCTGTGCCAGCCAGCCTTTCAGCAAACCATAGGCGCGCAGCAGTCCGGCAGACACGGCGCCGTCCTGTGCAATGCGTTGCAGCCGCGACCACCAGTGCCCTTCTGTGTCCGAAGCTAGCTGTATCAAGTCATCATCGCTGCAGGAAAAAATCGGCGAACGCAACGCCTGCGCCAGTTCCAGATCGGCAAACGGAGTGATCAGAAAAGTCAGCAGCGCCTGAATGTCTTCGGCTTCCAGCGTGTCGAGCAGGCCACCTCGCCGCGATGTCAGGAAAGGGATGTGGTGCGCGCGCAAGGCGTGCTCATACACGCGCAGATGCAGCCGCTTGCGCACCAGCACCATGATGTCGCGGTATTCGGCGCGGCGAAATTTGCCGTCATCCAGCACGCTCCAGTCGGCGACAATTGCGGCGATATGCGCGGCGAATTGTCCGGCCTCAAGTTCGCGCGCACCGCTTTGTTCTTGGCTGCGCGGCGTGGTGAGCGGGTTGCGCAGACTCAGTTGCCCGTCCGGTAACAGCTCCGCCTCTGCCTTTTCCACTACAGCCAGGGGCAGCACCTCGACGTGGCCGGGCAAGTCCCGGTGATGGGCGACATGTTCCGCGAAGTCCACGAAACCGTCGGGATGTGCCGAAAACACGCTGTTCACTGCACCCAGCACCGCCGGTGCATTGCGCCGCGTCTCGTTCTGGGTCAGGTAATGCGCACCGAACTCCTGCTGCAGAAAATCGCGTACCACACCGAACAGGCGCGCATCGGCGCGGCGGAAACGGTAGATGGACTGTTTGGGATCGCCCACCACGAAAACCGTGGGCCGCGAGTCCACCGCGGCCGATGCGGCGAACCACGATTGCAGTATCTGCCACTGCAGCGGGTTGGTGTCTTGAAATTCATCCAGCAACACATGGCGGTAGCGGCTGTCCAGCTTGTATTGCATGTATTCGGCGCAATCGCCCTGATTGAGCATGCGACACACCTGCCATTCCAGATCGGTGAAATCCATCTGCTGCGTCCGCAGTTTCAATTCCTGGTATTGCTCCAGGAAAGCCGCGCCGCAATGCAGTGCGGCCCGGTTCATGCGCAATGCCTGAATTTCGGCAAGTTCATCGCGCGCCGCCTGCAGGCTGGCCTGCAGGTTATGCAAAGCGGCGGCAAATACCGCTTCATCCTGGTTCTTGGTGTGCTTGAGCTTGCGCGGATCGCCTGCCTGTGTGAACAGCAAGGGCCAGACCCTGGCATAGCGCTTGCTCTCAGCACTGTCCGTCCAGGCGCGTTCCAGTTCACCGGCATTTTCCTGTTGCCTGGGCGTGCCGTTTCCAGCTAGCTGATGCACAAACGCGAACAGCAACTCCTCGCTGTTGCCACTCATGCCCCAGTCGGCAAGCGGATCGAACTCGATATCTGCGACTTCGAGTTCGTCCTGCAGCTGCTCCGTCGCCCATGCCGCCGCATCATCCCGGCCCCGGGTATAAGCCCACCACTCGGCACGCTTGTGCACAAAGTTTTCCAGCAGCGCGCGCGTGCTGTGCAAGCCGAATTCGGCAAACAGCCATTGCATGGCCTGCGCTGTCTCGCCGTCGGGCGCGGCTCGCAGGCTGTCGGCAAACGCCTGCCACGCTTCTTCGCGCAGCGCCGAGGTGCGCTCCAGCAATTGCATGCCGACCGGCACGCCGGCATTCAGCGGTGCGCGCTGGATGATCTGCATGAACCAGCCGTGGAAGGTGCTGATCGTGATCGCCGGTTGCGCCAGCAGCACCTCGCGATACAGGCCGCGCGCTTTGGCCAGCAGTGCCGCGTCAATTCCCGCCAACCCGCGTTGATGCAGGAATTCTACGACTTCATCGTCATCCCGCACCGCGAGCAGGTGCAGCCACTCATGCAGACGCGCCTGCATCTCCTGTGCCGCCTTGCGTGTGAAAGTGATCGCGAGTATTTCGCCGGGCGGCACGCCGGCCAGTAGCAGGCGCACGATGCGCGACACCAGCATCCAGGTCTTGCCGCTGCCGGCACAGGCTTCGACAACGACACTGTGCCGGGGATCGAGCGCGATGCGATTATCCATTTGCGCTCCAGTCGTTCTTGCGGCACAGCCCGCGCATCTCGCAATATACACAGGCCTCATCCACACCGTGTGCGGGCATGGCCGCGCCGGCGCGCATTTGCGCGAACACCGCCGACAGCCGCTCGATGCTGGCCTGCGCAAGCTCCGGCACGTCCTGCGGCGGCGCAACAGTGACCACCTTGTCCTTTTCGATGCTGATGAAAGCTGCCTGGCCAGCCTCGTACACATGCGCGTAACAGGCCAGTTGCACATCCTCGCCCGCCTCCCTGAGTTTGTTGCGCAAGCGGTTCGCATCCATCATCTTGTAGTCGAGCACACGCGCCGAGCCATCCGGCTGGTCATCCACGCGGTCGATGCGTCCGTGCAGGGTCAGTTCATCGGTCAAAGGCATTTCGAACGGCACTTCGCCATTCCGGTAGTGCCAGCCCTCCGCCTCGCTTTTCTGCTGCGCATCCAGATAGGCCGGGATCGCCTGCTGCCAGCGCAGCAGCCAGGCGCGCGCCAGATAGTCGCGCTCCACCGCGGGCGCAAAAACCTCGCCGCTGATGCGGCGCATTGCCTCTTCCAGTACGGCGCGCGTGTGTTCGCCCAGTGCCGGGAACTGCTGATGGAATCGATGCAGGATGTCATGCACCCATTCGCCGTAATCCCGTTTCTCGACGCCCTCGCGCACTTCATCCAGTTCGTTCAGGCGCAGCATGTGCCGCGCATAGTATTGATATGGGCAGGCAACCAGGCTGTTGTAGCCGCTGGCTGAAATCCGGCCCGGGACCAGGCTGTGCGGCACGGCCGGCGCGGGCATGGCAGACGGGTCCGGCAATGAAAATCCGGTAGTGCGTACCTGCGCACCTTCGAGGATTGCTTCCAGGCCTTTGTCTGCCAGATCATCTTCGTAAGCCAGCTGATGCAGCGCACGCAGCATTTCGAAATAAGGGCTCAGCAGATTCTTTTCGCCGCTTTTGTAATCCTGCCAAGATGCCAGTACGGTGTCGTTCATGGCCAGCAGTGCGAACAGGTCATCGCGCTGCTGCGCCAGAATTGCCTCACGCACAGGCAGCCCAAGCGTGGTACGCACCGCGTCGTTGAACCACACACCGCCGTTGTCGGTACTCGGCAAATGGCTGGCATCGCTGCCGAGCAGCAGCACCGCATCAAAACTGCGCCAGCGCGTGGCGGCCAGGTGGGTGAGCAGCACCGTGCTGTCGATGCTGCTGTCGCGGAAAGTGTGTGCATCGAGCTGCTGCGCCAGCCAGTGCCGCCATTCGGCGCGGCTGAAACGCGTACTGTCGGCCGCCAGTTCCTGCTGCCATGTATGCAGTGCCTGCAACAACTGCACGCCCGCCGCATCCGCAGCCAGGCCTTGCAGCACACCGAGCACGGACAGGCTGTCATCCAGCGCACGCAGCCAGCCGGCCAGCGTGTCGCTGTTCCTGCGCAATGCGTCTGCCGCCTGGCGCAGACGCACCAGCGCCGTTTCCATCCCAGCCTCGCCGTGCGCCAGATCAAGGTAGGCATCGAGGTGCGAAGCCACACCGTGTTTGCGCACCAGCTGTTCGAGCTGGTACACCGCCTGTTTGCGTTCGCTCACGGGTTGGTCCGCGAAGATGAACGGCGACTTGAGCAGGTCGAGAAGATCCTGGAAATAAAAATCGCTTTGCAGCGCATCCAGCCAGCGCATCAGCACCGTGCTCACCGCGAGTGTCGAAAATGTCCAGCCGGTCTCGTCGCGCACCAGCACGCCGGCGCGCTCCAGCAACGCGCGCACGCGGCGCGCCACCAGGCGGTCCTGTGCGACCAGTGCAATGTTCTGTTTCCCCGCCAGCAGCCAGCGCCGCACCTGCACCTCGGCGGCACGCGCTTCCTGTTCCAGGCTGTGCGCGCCGAACAGACGCAGGCGACGGGATAATGCGGCTTCGGGTTGTTTCTTCAATAGTGCTGCAGCACCGCGCAGATCGTCGCTTTCCACAGCATGTTGGAGGGAGCGCGACAGCAGCGCACAGCCTGGCGTACCGGCCGCCATCTTGCGCAGATCAAAAACCGTGACCGGAACGCGCGCACGGCAGGCTTCCAGAAAATTCGCTTCCGGCGCAGCGAGATCCGAGGTCTGCAACAGATACAGCGGCTGTTCCACCCGCTGTGCCAGTAGCGCCAGCCGTTGCTGGTAGGCTCGCACGCTATCCAGTTTGCCGCCTGCCGCCATCGCATACCAGAGTTCATGCACCACACGCGCCTCGAACTGCATCGCCTGTCCGCTGCGAGCCTGGTAAGCCTTGGCAAGCTGCTCGGAAAATCCGGTTTCGGATTCCGGCAGCGCAACATGATGGCGGGTCAGGTCGTCGATCAGGCCAAGCAATTCGCGCGACAGGCCCCACAGATCGGCATCGGCAAACCAGCGCCGTTCGCGCAAAGCCTGGTACAGGGCAGTGATACGCTGCGTGTCGGGCTGGACGGGAATTTCTTGATGATCGGATTGCGCCCAGTCACTGATAGTGACCATTCGCGGCAGCAGTAAAGCGGGAAAACCGGCCGCGGCGCTTAAAGCCTGCGCCAGCGGCTGGACAACATGGTAATTGGGCAACAGGATCGTTGCACCGCGCAGATCGGGCAGATCCTGCGCATGGCATGACAGGATACAGTTTGCCGCTTCATTATAAAAAGCGGGACTCAATGAGGCCTCTGCACAACATCACGAGCCGCAGTTGTGGAAAGGTCTCTCAGCGTTCGAGGAGATTCAGTTTATCCTTGACCTTGGCCCATTCATCGGCATCGGCCGGCGGATCGATCTTTTCGACGATGACCTTCCAGGTCTTGGACAATTCCGCGTTCAGCGCGATGAAATGCCGCTGGCTCTCGGGCAAATCGTCCTCGGCATAAATTGCCTCAACCGGGCATTCCGCAACGCACAGGGTGCAATCGATGCACTCCTCCGGATCGATCACCAGAAAATTCGGGCCGGCGTGGAAACAGTCCACCGGGCACACTTCCACACAATCAGTGTATTTGCATTTGATGCAAGGTTCGGAAACGACATAGGTCATAGTGACACTCCAATAATCAACAACGTGGCATTTTAACAGAGCTGATAAACTGGTAAAAAATTAATTCACTTCACAGCCAAGCCGATTTTGGTTAGGATTCGACTTGAATTAAAGCGACCCACCCCCAACCTGTCGCCTGTTGCATTCCAAACACAACCCAAACAATAGCGAGAACAACCATGAGCGAACATATACATTACGTATCCGATACTACCTTTGAAGCCGAAGTCGTGCAGGCCCCCCTGCCGGTGCTGGTGGATTACTGGGCGGAATGGTGTGGTCCCTGCCGCATGATCGCGCCTATCCTGGAAGAGGTCTCCAAGGAATACGCAGGCCGCTTGACCGTCGCAAAACTGAATGTGGACGAAAACCAGCAAACACCGGCAAAGTTCGGAATCCGCGGAATACCGACCCTGATGCTGTTCAAGAACGGCGACATCGCTGCCACCAAGGTCGGCGCCCTGTCCAAATCCCAATTGACGGCTTTTATTGACAGCCACATCTAAAGCGTTTACTGTCACACCCGCATCGCCTCCCCAGCTTCGTCCCTTGGCAGTTAAAAATAAAGCGAACACGCTCCAGGCCATGCGGGTGGACATCCTCCACTCCGATCCAGACCATTTCATGCTTCCCTATTGATATTCTCTTGGCTACATTCTTTTCGATTTTTCCTTCAATCACCCTTCTCGCATTGCTATGCACTTATCCGACCTGAAAACAAAGCACGTAACTGAACTCGTTGAAATGGCCGCGGCCAATGAAATAGAAAACGCGAATCGAATGCGCAAGCAGGATGTCATGTTCGCGCTGCTGAAAAGCCACGCCAAAAAAGGCGAGAGCATATTCGGCGACGGAACCCTGGAAATCCTGCCCGACGGCTTCGGCTTCCTGCGTTCCCCTGATACTTCGTATCTTGCCGGCCCAGACGACATCTATGTGAGCCCGAGCCAGATAAGGCGCTTCAACCTGCACACCGGCGACACTATAGAAGGCGAGATACGCACCCCGAAGGACGGCGAGCGCTATGTCGCGCTGGTGAAAGTGGACCGGGTCAACGGCGAGCCTCCCGAAAACGCAAAGAACAAGATCCTGTTTGAAAACCTCACCCCGTTATTCCCCACCGAGCCCCTGAAACTCGAGCGCGACATCAAAGCCGAGGAAAACATCACCGGCCGCATCATCGATATTGTCGCGCCGATCGGCAAAGGTCAGCGTGGCCTGCTGGTAGCCTCTCCGAAATCAGGCAAAACCGTGATGCTGCAGCACATCGCGCATTCCATTTCATCGAACAATCCGGATGCGACCCTGATCGTGCTGCTGATCGATGAACGCCCTGAAGAAGTGACCGAAATGAGCCGAACCGTGCGCGGCGAAGTTGTCGCCTCGACATTTGACGAGCCGGCCAGCCGACATGTCCAGGTTGCGGAAATGGTGCTCGAAAAAGCCAAGCGACTGGTCGAACACAAGAAGGATGTGGTAATCCTGCTCGACTCCATCACCCGGCTGGCACGTGCCTACAACACCGTGGTCCCGTCATCAGGCAAGGTGCTGACCGGCGGTGTGGATGCCAATGCATTGCACCGACCAAAGCGCTTCTTCGGCGCGGCGCGCAATGTCGAAGAAGGCGGTTCGCTGACCATAATCGCGACCGCGCTGGTCGATACCGGCTCGCGCATGGACGACGTGATCTATGAGGAATTCAAGGGCACCGGCAACATGGAGATCCACCTCGACCGGCGCATGGCCGAAAAGCGCATCTACCCGGCAATCAACGTCAACCGCTCCGGCACGCGAAAGGAAGAACTGCTGATCAAGCAGGACATCCTGCAAAGGATCTGGCTGCTGCGCAAGTTGCTCTATCCGATGGACGAACTGGAAGCAATGGAATTCCTGCTCGACAAGATCAAGGCGACCAAGAACAACGCCGAGTTCTTCGACTCGATGCGCCGTTAAATCCCTGCAAAAAGGGTTTTGACGGGCACGGATAATTATGTATAATCCGCGCCTTCGCAAAAAACGCCCAAAATTCACAGTTATCGAGGTTGTTATGTACGCAGTCATTAAAACCGGTGGTAAGCAATATCGAGTCACCTCCGGAGAAACTCTGAAAATCGAAACGCTCGCCGGCGACGTGGGCAGCGCAATTGTCCTGGACAAGGTGCTGATGGTAGCCGACGGCGACAAGCTCTCCGTGGGCAAGCCTTTGCTGACCGGCGCTTCCGTGAAAGCGACGATCATGGCGCACGGCCGTGCCGACAAGGTACGCATCTTCAAGATGCGCCGGCGCAAGCATTACCAGAAGAATCAGGGACATCGTCAAAACTTCACCGAGATCCGCATCGACGGCATCTCCGCGTAAGCATCGGATAAGGAGCAACCAGCATGGCATCAAAAAAAGGCGGCGGCAGTACCAGTAACGGACGCGACTCACACTCGAAACGCCTGGGTGTGAAAAGCTACGGCGGCGAACTGATCAGTGCAGGCAGCATCATCGTGCGCCAGCGCGGCACCGAATTCCACCCCGGCGAGAATGTCGGCATGGGCAAGGATCACACCTTGTTTGCCAAGATCACCGGCAAGGTGGTATTCGCGATCAAGGGCGCGCAAAAGCGCAGGACAGTATCCATCGTAGCTGCCTAGACGGCACTCGTTGGAATGAACTAGCCCTATCGCAAGGTAGGGCTTTTTTATTTGCGGAACCCAGATGAAATTTATTGACGAATCCAGGATCGAAGTCTTCGCGGGCAAGGGCGGCAACGGCATTGCCAGCTTTCGCCATGAGAAATACATCGAGAAGGGCGGCCCGGACGGCGGCGATGGCGGCCGTGGCGGCAGCGTGTACGCGCTTGCCGACCGCAACATCAATACGCTGGTGGATTACCGCTTCGCCCGGATGCACCGCGCAAAAAACGGCGAACCGGGGCGGGGTTCGGACTGTTACGGCAAGGGCGCGGACGACATCGTGCTGCGCATGCCGGTCGGCACGGTGATCACCGACATCAACAGCGGCGAAGTGATCGCCGACCTGACCCACGACGGCGAAAAAGTGCTGCTCGCGCAGGGCGGCATCGGCGGGCTCGGCAACATCCACTTCAAGTCCAGCACCAACCGGGCACCGCGACAGTGCACGCCCGGCACCGAGGGCGAGTCGCGCGAATTGCAACTGGAACTGAAAGTACTCGCCGACGTCGGCCTGCTCGGCATGCCGAATGCCGGAAAATCCACGTTCATCCGCTCGGTATCGGCGGCCAAACCCAAGGTGGCCGACTATCCGTTCACCACGTTGCATCCGAATCTGGGCGTGGTGCGCGTGTCAAACGAAAAGAGCTTCGTGATTGCCGACATTCCGGGACTGATCGAAGGCGCGGCGGAAGGTGCCGGACTGGGGCACCAGTTCCTGCGCCACCTCGCGCGCACCCGCCTGCTGCTGCATCTGGTGGACATTGCGCCGATGTATGAAGGCACCGATCCGGTCAACGAGGCACACGCAATACTCAATGAGCTCAAGAAATACGATCCGGCCTTGTACAACAAACCGCGCTGGTTGCTGCTGAACAAGGTCGACCTGCTGGAAGACCGCGACCGGAAGGTCGCTGAATTCCTCGACAAATTCGACGACTACGACCGCTATTTCGTGATCTCGGCGATCAACGGTGAGGGCTGCAAGGAACTGACCTACGCGATCATGGAACACCTGCTTGCGATGAATGAACTGGAACAGCAAGCCGCCGCAGACAGCGCGCAGGAATCCGATGCCGGAACGATCTGACATGAGCACCGTACTGACTGAATGCAAGCGCATCGTCGTCAAGGTAGGCAGCAGCCTGGTCACCAACCAGGGCGCTGGCCTGGATATCAACGCGCTCGGCAATTGGGCGCGGCAGATCGCGACGCTGAACGCCGCCGGCCATGAGGTGGTGCTGGTATCGTCCGGCGCGATTGCCGAAGGCATGCAGCGGCTCGGCTGGAAAAAGCGCCCGGCTTCGATACACGATCTGCAGGCCGCCGCAGCGGTTGGACAGATGGGACTGGTGCAGGCCTACGAAAGCTGCTTCCGCCAGCATGGACTGCATGCCGCCCAGGTACTGCTGACGCACGCCGACCTGGTCGACCGCGAACGTTACCTGAACGCGCGCACCACGCTGACCACACTGCTTTCCCTGCGCGTGATCCCGATCATCAACGAAAACGACACGGTCGTGACCGACGAGATCAAGTTCGGCGATAACGATACGCTGGGGGCGCTGGTGACCAATCTGATAGAGGCCGATGTGCTGATCATCCTGACCGACCAGGACGGACTGTACTCCGCCGATCCCCGCAAGAATGCCGGAGCTACGCTGGTAAGCCAAGGTAAGGCTGGCGATGTGCAACTCGAAAAGATGGCCGGCAGCGCGGGCAGCCACATCGGGCGCGGCGGCATGCTCACCAAGATACTCGCGGCCAAACGCGCCGCACGCAGCGGTGCACATACCGTGATCGCTTCCGGACACGAGAACGATGTGCTATTGCGCCTGGTCAGGGGCGAATCGATCGGCACCCTGCTCACAGCACCGATGCTCTCGCTGGCTGCGCGCAAGCAATGGCTCGCCGATCATTTGCAGGTTAGCGGCAAACTGGTACTGGACGCCGGGGCGGTCAGGGCACTGCATTCCGAAGGAAAAAGCCTGCTGCCGATCGGCATAAAAAGCGTGTCGGGGGAATTCAACCGCGGCGCGGTGGTCGCCTGCGTGGGCGAAGACGGAACAGAAATCGCTCGCGGCCTGACCAACTACAACGCGACAGAAGCGCGCCGCATCGCGGGACATGCCAGCAGGGAGATCGAATCGCTGCTCGGTTACGGAGGTGATACCGAAATCATCCACCGTGACAACCTGGTATTGTTGTAAAGCAATATCAGGTTGCGGCGGAGGCTAACCTGCCCTATTCCCCAGGCGGCAAAACTTCGACACTAATCTGCAATGGCGCGGCAATCCCCTCGACGGTACTGCGCAGGCTCTCGACTCCAGACTCGTCTTCCGACCCCGAAAGCGGATGATTCTGCAGCACGGACTCCGAATATTCGCGCAGGGTTTTATAGTGGCTTCCTGCTTCCTGCTTCGGAGCATTGGGATTCGCCGCCTGGAAATACAATTCCCCGCCGCGCAGCGAGATCGCCAACAGATAAGACTTCTGGCCTTTCGAATACACCTTGGGATCGCGCACTTCAAAATACTGCGTAGGCAAATCGCCTTTGGGGTGATACGACTCGATAAACTGCTTCGCAATCTGTTCAACGAAGCTTTGTGCCTGATTGAGTTGAGGCGCAAGCGTAATGTGGAATTGTCCGGGGCGGTGGATACTGACAGGGTTCTCGAGTATCACCGGCCTTGCCTTTAGTATCGTGATAATAATCAGAGTAATGATGGTAAGTGTCAGTAGTGTTTCGCCCATATCTTTAACCTTGATTAATATTAAGAATTAGCAACCCGTATGGATGATCTTCCGCTGTCCGTCCTAGCGGAAATCGCCTGCCAGCCTGACGCCGCCGCGAGGTTCGGCAAAACGCAGCGGTGCTCTTTCCATCCACCGTCTGATGCGGTTGGCATCGCCAACGCGGGTGCGCTTACCCCACGAATCCAGCAACACGATGATGACAGGGCGATGTTTGATCGTTGCCTGCATCACCAGGCATTGCCCGGCTTCATTGATAAAGCCGGTCTTGCTCAAACCAATATCCCAGGATGCATTCCTGACCAGAGGGTTGGTGTTGCCGAAACGCATGGTGCGGCCGTTAAGATTATCCACCGAAAGGGATGCCGTGGTGGTGTATTGATGTATCAAAGTGTAACGTCTCGCCGCGGTGACCATTTTGACCAGATCCTGCGCAGTGGAAACGTTGTCGCTGTCCAGACCGGTCGGCTCAAAAAACCGGGTATTCTCCATTCCCAGCGCGCGCGCCTTGGCATTCATTGCGGCAACCAGTGCAGCGGTTCCACCCGGATAACTCCTCGCCAGCGCCAACGCAGCGCGATTCTCGGAAGCCATCAGCGCGAGCCTGAGCATTTCGGCGCGCGTGAGGGTCGTGCCGATGCGCAGTCTCGACTTGGCCCTCTTGATCTTGTTCAGATGATCCTCGTCAACGGTGATTTCCTGGTCCATCGGCAAATGCGCGTCCAGCACCACCATAGCGGTCATCAACTTGGTTATGGATGCTATCGGCATAACCGACTGGCCATGCTTGTTATATATCGGACGCTGGGTCTGCTCGTCAAAAACCAGCGCGACATGGGAACGCACCTTGAGCAACGAAGGTTTCAGCGACAATACCCTGCGCGGCTCATCCTTGAACGACAGCGGGACAGAATGAGACTCACCAACCTTGAAGGAATATCCGCCAGTTTCGGCATGTGCTGCAGCAGCCAGCAGCGCATGTCCAAACACGATCAGGATCAGCAATTGTTTTTTCATTGTTTGTTCTCAGCCGTACATACGGTTGTGCAGCTTAAGCATACCTGAATTTCATTATTAATCAAACCACAGGCTGGACATGTTCTTCTTGTTTCTGAAGATTCCACATTTGCGCATAGAGCCGGTTTTGCGCCAGCAATTCGCGATGAGTACCGCGTTCGACGATTTTCCCGTGATCCATCACCAGTATCTGGTCCGCATCCACAACCGTGGACAATCTATGAGCGATTACCAGCGTGGTGCGGTTCTGCGCGATCGAGCGCAATTCGGACTGGATTGCTTTTTCGGATTTTGAATCGAGCGCGGAGGTCGCTTCGTCAAAAATCAGGATGGCCGGATTCTTCAGGATGGCGCGCGCGATCGCAACGCGCTGCTTCTCTCCGCCGGACAGCTTCAGGCCGCGCTCACCCACCATGCTGTCATAACCCTGCGGCAGCGATGCGATGAAATGATGGATGTGCGCCGCCTGAGCCGCGGCAATAATGTCCTCGCGCGAAGCATCTGGTCGGCCATAGGCGATGTTGTAATAGATCGTGTCGTTGAACAGCACCGTGTCCTGAGGCACGATGCCGATCGCGGCGCGCAGGCTGGTTTGTGTCACCCCGCGGATATCCTGGCCATTGATCAGGATGCGTCCCTGCTGCACATCATAGAAGCGGAACAACAAGCGCGACAGCGTGGACTTGCCCGCACCGCTCGAGCCGACCACCGCAACCTTGTGGCCCTCCGGTATCGTAAAGCTGACGTCGAACAGGATCTGCCGTTCCGGCGCATAGGAGAAACTGACCTGTTCGAACCTTACCTCAGCCTTGCCTACCTGCAATATTTCCGCATTCGGTGCATCCGCAATCTCGCGATGCTCATTAAGCAGGCTGAACATTTTTTCCATGTCGGCCAGCGAATGGCGTATCTCTCGATACACGAAACCGAGGAAATGCAGCGGCATGTAGAGCTGGATCATGTACACGTTGACCAGCACCAGGTCGCCCACCGTCATCTTGCCCTTCACGACTTGGCTTGCTGCCAGCAGCATCAGCGCGGTGATGCCGATCGCAATTACCACGCTCTGCACCGAATTGAGCAGCGCCAGCGAGGTCTGGTTCCGCACCGCGGCCGTTTCCCACTTTTCCATGTGGTGGTCATAGCGATCCGCTTCATATTGCTCGTTGCCGAAATACTTCACCGTTTCGTAGTTCAGCAGGCTGTCGATCGCGCGGGTATTGGCCTTCGAATCCAGGTCGTTCATGGTGCGCCGCACCACCATGCGCCATTCGGTGATGAACAGCGTGAACGCAATGTAGATCAGCAGCGTGATAAAGGTTATGACGGCAAACCACGGCGTGTATTTCTTGAGCAGGATCGCCGCCACCAGGCCGATCTCCAGCAGCGTCGGCAGGATGTTGAACAGCGTGAAATTGAGCAGGAAGCCGATTCCGCGCGTGCCGCGTTCGATGTCTCGCGACACCCCCCCGGTCTGCCGGTCCAGATGAAAGCGCAGGCTCAAACTGTGCAGATGTTCGAATACCTGTAGAGCGACCCGCCGTATCGCGCGCTGGGTGACTTTGGCGAACACCGCGTCGCGCAATTCGCCGAACAGGGTGCTGAACAACCTGAGCACGCCGTAGCCGACGATCAGGAATACCGGCACCATCAGCAACGCCTTGTCCTTGCCCAGCGCGTCGATGATTTCCTTGAGCACCAGCGGAACGGACACGTTGGCCAGCTTGGAAAATATCAGCATGCTCATCGCGGCAAACACCCGCCACTTGAATTCCATCAGGTAGGGAATCAGGGTGCGGATGGTCCGCCAATCGGCGCGGTTAGTGTTGCTTTGCGGTTGAATCGAGGAGGGACGCATGGCGAAAAACTGAAATGACAAGCGCGAATTATAACGCGTGCAGACCGGGCTGCTCAGATCGATCTGTCATAGCCCAGCATACCGATCAGCAGGCGCACGATCCCGTAACTGGCGCGCGCGATCACCCTGCCCCAAAGGCTGCGCGATACATTGTTTCCGTCCCCGATGCGAAGCGCATCGTTGGCGATCGCGGCAAGCAGGCTGGCGCGCAACTCGTCGGCGAATCCCGCATCCTGGATCACCAGATTCGCCTCCCTGGCCAGCAACAGGCTGAATGGATCGATATTGGATGAACCCACGGTCGACCACAGCCCGTCGATCACGGCCACCTTTGCGTGCAGATAGCTGGGCTGATACTCGTAGATTTCGATGCCCGCTGCCAGCAACTGGTCATACAGCGCATGCGTCGCATAATGCTGCAAGCGGTATTCGACCCTTCCCTGCAGCAGCAGCAGCACACGGACACCGCGTTGCGCAGCCTGTATCAGCGCCATGCGAAACGCGCGACCGGGCAGGAAATAGGCATTCGCAATGATGATCTCGCTTCGCGCGTCATCAATTGCCGCCAGGTAGGCATTTTCAATATCATGCCGGTGGCGCAGGCTGTCGCGCAATAACAGCGCGATACCCGGGGCAAGCGGCTTGGCCCGCTCCCTCACCAGGCGCCGGATTTCCTTGCCGCGCCTGCGGAAGTTGGCCCACGATACCACGCCCCACAGGCGCCGCATGGCAGAGTGGATCTCCCCTGCCAGCGCGCCCTGCACCCGCACCGCGTAATCGAGGCGCGGCGAACTGAAATGATCACGGCTGGAGATATCATTGATGATGTTGATGCCGCCGACAAAGGCCACTTCGCCATCCAGCACCACCAGTTTGCGATGCAGGCGGCGCAGGCGGCGCATCCGGCTGCGCCGCAAGGTGAATGGGGAAATTTCGCGCCGGAACCACTGGACCTGTACCTTCGCCGCAGTCAGCTCGGCCAGCCATGCCTTCGAAAAATCCGCCGACCCGAAACCATCGAGCAGCACGCGCACCACCACCCCGCGTTCGGCAGCCCTGCGCAACGCATCGACAACCATCCGACCGGTCTTGTCCGGGGCAAAAATATAGGTTTCCAGGTAGACCGAATGCTGCGCAACATCGATATCTGCGCACAGGCGCGGAAAATAGGCCGTGCCGTTCTGCAGCAGCAGCAGCTGGTTTTCCGCCACCTGATGTATCTTGCTCATAAGCCTTTGAGTTGCGCGGAAAGTGCTGCATGGTCTGACAAACGCAGCCAGTTTCCCCCGGTATGCACGCTGCTGTGCAGCACGTCAAAACCGCGCACATAGATGCGGTCCAGGCGCAGCAACGGGAGTCTGGACGGAAAACTGCGCGCCAGTTTGCCGTCATGCATATGAAACACGTCGTGGATATGCAACTCGCTGGCCAATGACTTGCCGGTCTGGTTGCTCCAGTCGTTGAAATCGCCCGCGATGATCAGCCGCGCATCCTGCGGTATTTCATTGCGCACGTAATCGACCAGTGTGCAGGTTTGTGCGCGGCGCCCCTTTGCGAACAGACCGAAATGCACGCACAGGCAGTGGACGTTCTGATGCCCCGCCAATTCAACCTCGCTGTGCAACAGGCCGCGGCTTTCGAAACGATGCGCGGACACATCAGTATTGAACGATCGCAGTATCGGAAAGCGGCTGAGTATCGCATTGCCATGATGCCCCGCCTCATACACCGCATTCTTGCCATAGACCGAATGCGGCCAGACCTCTCCCGCGATGAACTCGTGCTGCGCGCCTTCT
>Ga0316575_10000185_pt1 | contig 16288 bp, 15 predicted proteins | sample J5NA_FD_203072 | JGI IMG/M metagenome (GOLD analysis project Ga0316575, IMG submission 203072) | Rhizosphere microbial communities from salt marsh grasses in Alabama, United States - J5-7_050615r2r3 | ecosystem: Host-associated > Plants > Roots > Rhizosphere | place: USA: Alabama | collected...
GTAGCCCTCGAGGCTGATGTAGCCACCACGGCAGGCCACGGTACACAGACCGCACCCCTCGCAGATCGCCGGGTTCGACCACGCCACCTCTCGCAGGAGAACACCCTCGGAATCAAGAATCTGCCGCCGTTCGATGGCCTGATAGGGGCACACCTGCAGGCACTCGAAACAGCCGGCGCAGAGCGCGTCGTTGACGTGGGTGGTCGAGGGATCGCGCTGCAGAAACTCGTGCGACAAGAGCTCCATGCCCTTCGACGCCGCCGCCGATGCCTGTGAGACCGTGTCGGGGATATCTTTGGGCGCCTGCGCGGTGCCTGCAAGGAAAACCCCGGCGGTCAGAGTTTCGACTGGTCGCAGCTTGGGGTGGGCCTCCTTGAAGAAGCCGTGGGCATCGGCGGCGATACGCAGCTTACCCGCGATCTCGCCGTGATCGGCCGGCTCCATCGCGGCGGCCAAGACGACCATGTCGGCATCGATCTCCACCGTGCGCCCGGACAGGGTGTCCACCCCGAGCACCTTGAGCTTGCCGTCTTCCTCGATCACCTGGCTGACGCGCCCGCGAATGTACATCACCCGCTCCTCCTCCATCGCACGATGGACGAACTCCTCGTAGCCCTTGCCTCCGGCGCGGATGTCCATATAGAAGACGAAGGCTCGAGAGTCCGGCACCTTGTGTTTGAGGAGCAGTGCATGTTTGGCGGTGTACATGCAACAGATCCGGGAGCAATAGGAGACTCCGTGCTCCGGGTCCCGCGATCCGACACATTGGATGAACACAACGTCCTTTGGAACCTTGCCGTCCGACGGGCGCCTGACTTCGCCGCCGGTCGGTCCCGAAGCTGACAACATGCGCTCGAACTCGAGACCATCCATCACATCGAGCGAGCGCTGGTAGCCCAACTGCATGGCCTGCTTCCCGAGCTGGAGGTCGAAGCCGGTGGCGACCACGATCGCTCCGACCTCGCGCTCGACGATTTCCGGCTTCATGTCGAAGTCGATCGCCTTGGGTTGGCAGACCTCGTCGCACTTGACGCACGCGAGAACCCTGAATCCGGTGGGAGAGTCGAGCTTGGAGTTGAGACAGCGGTCAGGATCGAGGGTGAAAACGGACGGCACGGCCTGGGGAAACGGGATGTAGATCGCCTTGCGGCTGGACAGCGCCATGTCGAACTCGTTGCCGCCCGGCGCCGGACAGACCTCCGCACAGTCACCGCATGCCGTGCAGTCCTCGGCCCGCACGAAGCTGGGTTTCTTGCGAATGCGAACCGTGAAGTTACCGACATAGCCCGTCACCTCCTCCACCTCGGAGTAGGTCATGAGCTCGATGTTGGGGTGTCTGGAAACCTGCACCATGAGAGGCGTCAGGATGCACTGCGAGCAATCGAGGGTCGGAAAGGTCTCCGATAGACGCGACATGTTGCCGCCGATCGACGGTTGGCGCTCGACCAGCACCACCGAATGACCCGCGTTCGCCATGTCGAGGGCAGTACGAATTCCGGCGACGCCGGCACCGATGACCAACGCCCTCTTGGTGACCGGTACCTCGATCGGATCGAGTGCCCGCGCCCGCTTGACCCGCTCAACGGCGGCGACGACCGTCTGACAGGCCTTGGCGCTGGCCTGCTCCGTGTCGTGGTGGACCCACGAACAGTGCTCGCGGATATTGGCCATCTCGCAGAGATAGGGGTTCAGCCCGGCCTGGGCGGCGGCCGCGCGAAAGGTCGGCTCGTGCAACTGGGGAGAGCAGGCCGCCACGACCACGCGGTCGAGGTCGTGCTCTTTGATAGCGTTGATCACCATCTGCTGACCCGGAGCGGAGCACATATAAGGGTAGTCGGCTGTCACCACAGCCCCGGGAATATTCCGGGAAGCCTCAACCACCTGCTGGACCTTGACGTTGCGGGCGATGTTCTCTCCGCAGTGGCACACAAAAACGCCGACCCGGCTCACGTCAGTCCTCCTTCGACATCGATCGTCATTTCGTCGCCACCTCCTCGTACCGCTGCAACGCGATCGGTTTGAACCGCTGTCTGTCAAAACCCAGCCTCTCGTACGGCACGCCCTGAGCGAACGCCAGAAGCTGGAAGTAGTAAATGGGAGGAGTGTGAAAATCCTCGTCGAAGAGCTTGGCGATCTTCATCTGCCCGTGGTCGAATTGACCGAAGCAGGTCGGGCAGATCATGCCCAGGACGTCGGCCTTCTCCTGGTGCACGGTGGTCAGAAGATCGTGCATCATTTGATTGGGGATTTCGTCTCCATCGCACGCCTTCCCGCAGCACAGGTACCAATTGCCGTGGCGCACCGGAGTCGCGCCCAATGCCTCGATCAACCGTTCCAGCACCTGCGGGTCGTCGGGGTTGTCCACCTGCATGATGCGCGACGGTTTGAGCAGATGGCATCCATAGTGGATCGCCACCCTGAGCCCGTCGAGCGGTCGCTTCACCGACTCTCGTACTGCGTCGTACCCGACCTCGTCACGAACCAGGGTTGCGATGTGGCGTACCCGGCTGGTGCCGCGGTACTTGCGGCCGATCCGTGCGAGACGGTGGTTGACCCGATCGCGCAGCTCTTCGTCCTGAAGCAGGTGGTAGGTCTCGGACAGCGTCGCCGTACAACCGGAGCAATTGGTGAAGATATCGAGGCCGAGGTCCTCGGCCAGGGTCAGATTCCGCGCCGCCACGGTCAACCACGACAGCTTGTCCTTGGATTTGAAATAGATCGGGTCGGGGCAGCACGAGGCCCCATCGAGGTCGACGATCTCGATACCCAGCTTGGGCAGAGTCGATCGAATGGCGAATTCCATCGCCGGATGGCGGGCCGGGATCAGACAGCCGGGAAAGAAGGCGTAGCGTGTCATGAGCCGCTTCCCTCCTCATCCTCGGGTCCGAGCAGGGCGAGAATCTCATCCATAGGCACCGGGCGCAACGGCGGCAGACCGAACTTCGCGCGCTGTTTGTCGATGGCCGGGTTGTCCGGCACCGTCCGGCCATTCCCCATGAACGTCTGGATCACCCTGTCAGCGGCGGGAGGCGCGAGACCGCGGTCGGCGAGCATGTTCTTGAGGGAGATGATGACCTCGACCGGTTTGACCTCCTGCGGACAGCGCTCGTGGCAGCCGTAACAGTTGGTGCACTGCCACAGAACGGAGTCCGGGCCGAGCAGCTCGGCCTCGAGGCCATACAGCACCTTGAGCATGATCTCGCGCGGGTTGAAGGCCGACGAGTAGCGGGTCGCCGGACAGTCGCCGACGCACGCTCCGCACTGATAGCAGAAGTTCGCGAGGTTGCCCTCGATTTTTTGGGCGAGCTCGCGCTTGAAGGCGAAATCGACACGAACGATGTCGTCCTTGGCGTCGGATGAGCTCATCCGAGCCCCCCGCGCTCGTCGCTTCCCCCTCCAATTTTCGAATTCCTCATTCCCAGTCCCTCATTCAGCATCAGTTCGGTTTCGCCGCCTTCTTCTTCTTGAGGTGCCGGATGCTGTTCGACCGACACTTCGGGCACGAACGTTCCACGTCCTCACCCTTGATGACTTTGTCCTCGTACTCGTGGCCGCACATCATGCACTTGAAATCTTCGATTGTCGTGGTCGCCATTCGTCGACCCTTTCTCAGCTCGGCATCGGAGCGGCTTCTTCCGCCTCCGTCGCCTTCGGTTTCTTCTTTGGCTTCGGCTTCAGCGCCTCCTTCGCGTGCGCGATCTCATCAGCCGTGACGGTCTTTCTGAGCTCTTCCATCTGTCGCATCACTTTGGCGTACTTCTGGCCCTCGGCAGCCGAGATCCACTCCAGCTGCAGCCGCTCGGGGCGCACACCGGCCTTCTCGAGCTTGTCCCACAGCTTTTGCACCCGCTTGACGGTCTGCCGGTTGGCATTGATGTAGTGGCAGTCGGCGTAGTGGCAGCCGGAAACCAGCACCACCGGCGCGCCACAACGGAAGGCCTCGAGCACCATCTCCTCCGACACCCGCGCCGAACACATGGTGCGCACGACGCGATTGGTCGACGGGTACTGAATTCGAGAGATCCCAGCCATGTCGCCACCCGCGTACGAGCACCAGTTGCAGGCAAATCCGAAGACCTTGTCCTCGGGATTGTCGGCCAGGACCGCGCGCACCTGGGCAAGCAGCTGGTCGTCGGTAAAGTGGCGCATGGTGATCGCGCCGAAGGTGCAGGTGGCGCCACACGCGCCGCATCCGGCACAGGCCGCCTCGACAACGGTCGCCACCTCGCCCTTTTGCCAGGTGATGGCGCCGTAGGGGCAGACCTTGGCGCACAGACCGCACTTCGAGCACAGCTCGTCGTCGATCACGCTCGTGATGGCCTCGATCTTGATCTTCCCGGCGTTGAGCAGCGCGCCGGCGCGCGACGCCGCCGCCCCGGCCTGGCAGACCGAATCCTTGATGTCCTTCGGCGACTCACAGAAACCGGCGAAATAGACCCCTCGTGTCGGCGCATCCACTGGCTTGAGCTTGGGGTGCGACTCCATGAAGAACCCGTCCGAGGTCTTGGACAGGGTCAGCATGCCCGCCAGCTTGTCGCGGTCCGCGGAAGGCTGGACTCCGACTGACAGCACGACCATATCGAGCTCGTGCCGCTCGAGCTGACCGGAAGTCGTATTTTCTACGGTCAGGATGAGGCTCCGGGTTTCCGGATCCTCCGCGATGTCGCCGGGGAGACCGCGGATATAGCGGGTCCCCGCCTCTTTGGAGCGCTGGAACATGTCCTCGAAGCTCTTGCCGAAGGCCCGGATGTCCTGGTAGAAGACCGAGTTCTGGGTGTCCGGGTAGTGATCGGCCAAGAGCAACGTGTCCTTGATCGTGTTCATACAACAGATGTTCGAGCAGTACGGCCTGCCGATCTTGGGGTTTCGCGAGCCGACACACTGGATGAATCCGATCCTTTTCGGCCGCTCCTTGTCCGAGGGGCGCACGAAGTGCCCGTCGGTGGGACCGCCGGCGCAGATCAGGCGCTCGAACTCCATCGACGTGATGACGTTGTCGAATCGGGTGTAACCGTATTCGTCCATCTCGGTCGGGTCGTAGACGTCGAGGCCGGTCGCGACGATAATCGCGCCGACCTCGCGAATCACCCGCTCTCCCTGGTCGTCGTAGTCGATGGCCTTCTTCTCACAGACCTCAGCGCACTTGCCGCAGGCGATAGGATTGATGCCGAGGCAGTCGTCCATATTGAGGATGTAGGAGCACGGGACCGCCTGCGGGAACGGAATATAGATCGCCCTGCGCGATGACAGCCCCATCTGGAACTCGTCCGGAGCCACGACCGGGCAGACGGCGGCACACTCGCCGCACGCGTTGCAGAGCTCCGGGTCCACATAACGCGGCTTCTTGCGGATGGTGACCGTGAAGTTGCCGATGTATCCGGAAACCGTCTCTACCTCGGAGTATGTCAGGAGCTCGATACGTGGATGCCGACCGGCATCGATGGCCTTAGGGCCGAGAATTCATATCGAGCAGTCCATGGTGGGATAGGTCTTGTCGAGCTGCGCCATGATCCCACCGATGGAGGCCTGTTTTTCGACCAGAGTCACCTCGTGACCCTGGTCGGCCAGCTCGAGTGCGGCCTCGATGCCGGCGACCCCGCCGCCGATGATCAGCGCCCTGCGCGTCACGGGCACCGCGAGCTCCTCCTGCTCTTGCAGGAAACGCGCCCGCGCCACCGCGCTCGCTACCAGGTCTTTGGCCTTGGCGGTCGCGCCTTCCCAGTCACCCGGGTGGACCCAGGAGCAGTGCTCGCGAAGGTTGGCCATCTCCATCAGGTATGGATTGAGACCGGCCTCCAGGACGCACTGGCGGAAGGTGGGCTCGTGCTGCCGCGGGGTGCACGACGCCACGACCACCCGGTTCAGCTTGTGTTCCCTGACCGCGGCCTTGATCTCGTTCTGACCGGGATCCGCGCAGGTGTACTTGTTGCGGACCGCGCACACCACATCAGGCAGCGTCTCGGCGTACTCGGTCACCGCCGCGCAGTCCACCGCACCCGCGATGTTGAGGCCGCAGTCGCAGACGAACACGCCTATTCGGAGCTCTTCACCCTTGTCGAGAGTAGCCATAAACGCTCTCCCCTTCCTTTCACGGCAGCGCCGACGCGACCACCTCGGCCACGTCGCGCATTTCGATCGAAACCTCGGATTCGAAGTTGGGGTCTTTCATCGCACAACGGAAGTGAATCTGACACTTGGGACAGGCGGTTACCAGCACCTCGGCTCCAGTTGCTCGCGCCTCGCGTAGACGGTCGATCTGGATCCGTTTGGCGAAGCGGTCGCAATTCCCCCAGGTTCCCCCTGCACAACAGGCTGCGCGGTGCCGGCTCGACCGCATCTCCTCGAGCTCGAGGCCCGGGACGGCCGCCAGCGCCTGCCGCGGAGCATCGTAGACGCCGAGGTGACGGCCGAGGCGGCAGGGGTCCTGAAACGTCACCCGTCTCGTGCCGTTCGCCTGCAGCCGAAGGTCGCCGAGGCGCTCGGCAAGGAGCTCGGTGAGATGAACGACCTGGGGGATGCGGCCGTCGAAGAACGGCTCGTAGTCCCTCTTCCAGGTCCGCGCACACTCGGCGCAGGGCGTCACCACCATCCATGCGCCACTCGAACGCACGAGCTCCACGTTGTGTCGCGCCAGGGCTTCGAAGCTCGCACGATCACCATTCCACAACAGATCGTGGCCGCAGCAGCGCTCCTCGGGTGAAACAACCGGTGTGATGCCGAGGTGGTTCAGTATGCGAACGGTCGCCCTGGTTCCCTCGACCGTCTTCATGCCGAACTCGGGGAAAAAGGCGTCGTAGTAAACCGTGCACCCGGTCCACAGGAAGACCTCTCCCTCGTTCGCGTCGGTCCTCAGCTCTTCGCTGAGCCATCCGAGTCGATTCTGCTGGGTCCCGCCCTTGGCCATCATCCGCATCACCGACTGCAAGGCACCACCGTGTGGGCATTCTGGCTCGATCTGGGCGTCGAAGGCCGCCTCGCGGAACCGCCGCAAGAGCCCGGTGTAGCTGACCTCTGCCGGGCATCGCTCCTCGCACAGACCGCACGTCAAGCAGGAGAAGAGTGTGTCGTCACGGGACGCCTCCGCTTCCCCTCCGAGGTTGGCGGTGAGCACGTGCCGCCGTGGGCTCAGCGAGCCGCCGACCCGAGCCACAGGGCAGATCCCCGTGCACTTGCCACAGTCGTAGCAGGCCCACGCGTTGGTGTCTCTGGCGAGCTGCTGCATCTCAGGCCTCCATGCCCTTCCCCGTCTCCGTACCCGTCTCCGTCTCCGTTTCCGGAACTTCGATTTCTTCAATCGCATCGCTCGTCGCAAACGGGCTTGGCCCGAGGGCCCGCACCTGATCGGTGAACTCGTTAATCACTTCGGCGAATCGAGCCCCTTCAGCAGCTGAAATCCACTCCAGCCGCAGACGGCCTTGGTCGATGCCAAGCAACTTGACCACGCTCATGGTCTTGTCGAATTGTTCGACGGCGCGCTCGTTGCCGAAGATGTAGTGACAGTCTCCAAAATGGCACCCCGACACCAAAACGCCGTCGGCGCCTTTCTCGAACGCACGCAGCACGAACGCGGGCTGGATCCGTCCTGAACACATCACCCGGATCATGCGGAAATGGGGCTGGTGCTGGATGCGCGACACGCCGGCGGTGTCAGCACCTGCGTACGAGCACCAGTTGCAAGCGAAGACCACGATGCGCGGGTCGAAGGCGCTTTTTGCAGCCCGAGCCGTCGCCGCATTTTTCGTCTTCTTCGATTTCGAACGCGGAGACGGTGTGTCGGTCATCGGCGTGCCTCCCATTTATCCTCGAAGAAGGCGTCGATCTGGGCCAGCACCTGACGATCGGTGAAGTGGCGAGCCGTGATGGCGCCCGAAGGACACCAGCTGGCACACGTCCCGCATCCCTTGCACAGCGAGGCGTTGATCTCGGCCGCATACACCCCGAACGCGGTCTCGTGAAGCGCCGGTGCCTGGAATTCGCAGATGGCGACACAGTCGCCACAGCCGCGGCAGATTTCTGGGTCGACAACCGCCACCGCCGGCTCGAGCCGCACCCGGTCATAGGCCAGAAAGACCGCCGCCTTGGCGGCCGCCGCCGACGCTTGCGCGACGGTGTCGACGATGTCCTTCGGCCCTTGCACCGTACCGGCAAGGAACACACCCTCAACCGCCGTTTCGACCGGGGCCAGCTCGGGGTGGCGCTCGAGGAAGAATCCGTCGAGACCGACGCTTGCTTTGAGCATTTCGTGGAAGTGGTCTGTCTCGGGCTGTCGTGGCCGCATGCCCACCGACAACACGACGAGATCGGCCGGCACCTCGATAGTGCGGTTGAGCAGGTCGTCGAAACAGCGCACCGCTTGAGCACGCTTCTTGCCGACGATCTCAGGCTGCTCATCGGGTGGGATGCGAACGAAGAGGACTCCTTTGCCGCGCGCCTCTCGATACATCTCTTCGGCGCCGGTCGAAATCGTGCGGATATCGCGGTAGAAAACCGTGGTGTCGATCCCACGTCCGACGAACTCGATCGCTTGCTTGATGGCGGTCGGACAGCAGTAACGCGAACAGCCGGAGAAACTCCCCGGATCGCGCGAGCCGACGCACAGGATCAGGGCCGCGCTCGACGGTTCTGCACCCCCGAAGCTCAGGTCACCGTCGGTGCACAACGCGCGTTCGAGCTCTTCGGATGTCACGACATTTTCGAGTTCGTCGTAACGAAACTCCGAGCCCGGATCATGCAGATCGGCGCCGATCGCGAGAATCACGGCTCCGATCGGCAGCGTCTCGTCGACCGAGCCCTCCAGGACAGCTTCGAAACTGCCAACGAACCCGGTAATATTCTTGACCTCGGTCTCGAGAAGCACACGAGCGCCGCTCGCCTCCAGCCTTTCGATTTTTTCCGCCAGGATCTCGGCCGCCGGCCGCAGGTTGGGGTAAAGCAGCTTGAGATTGGGGTCGGCGAGACGCCCTCCCAGGCGGTTCGATTTCTCCACCAGTGTGACCGGGAAACCCTGAACGGCGAGATCGGTTGCGGCCTGGATGCCGCCGATGCCGCCGCCGATCACCAACGCCGCCTGGGTCATGGCCGACGAACCCTTTTCGAGAGGCTCGAGGTGACGCGCGCGCGCCACACCCATGCGGATCAACGCCCGCGCCTTGTCTTGGGCCGCTTCCGGGGTGGCGGCGTGGACCCACGAGCACTGGTCCCGGATGTTGACCATCTCCAGGAGGTAGGGGTTGAATCCGATGCGATCGAGGGTTTCGCGAAAGACCGGCTCGTGGGTACGCGGGGTACATGCGGCCACCACGATTCGATTGAGGCTATGCTCACGGATCGTTTCGACGAGCTCGTCCTGTCCGGTCGACGAACAAGCGAAGAGATCGGTGCGGGCCACTTCGACACCCGGCAGGCTTTCCGCGTACGCCGCCAGCTCCTCAACGTCGAGGACCCCTGCGATATTGATCCCACAATGACAGACCATGACCCCGACCCTTGGCGGGCCGCTCAGCTCCATGGGCTCGACGTGCTCGTCGACCTCGTCGACGCGGTGGCCGGTGAGGTAGAGCTGCGCACGAGCCGCGGTGGCTGAAGCCTGAGCTACACAATCTGGGATGACCTGCGGCCCGACCGCGCTGCCGCACACGAAGATCCCCTCGCGCGAGGTCTCCACCGCCGATATTGCCGGGTCGCGGCGAGCGATGAAGCCATTCTGATCGGTCTCGATGTCGAGCATTTCGGCGAGCTTGATGGCTCCGTCATTGGGTGCTGCCGCAACTGACAGCACGACCATGTCGGCCGCAATCCTGGTCTGCTCGTGGCCCAGGGTGTCTTCGACGAAGACCTCGAGGCTGTCATCGACGGCGTTGTGCGCCACTTTCGCCGGGCGTCCTCGCACGTAGACGGCGCTCGCCTGTTCCTTGGAACGCTCGACAAAATCGTCGAAGCCTTTTCCAAAGGCGCGGAGATCTGTGTAGAGAATCGTGATCTCCTCGACCTCGGGATCGTGCTGGCGGATCAGCATCGAGTCCTTGACAGCGTTCATACAGCAGAAACGGCTGCAGTAAGGACGACCACCCTCGCCACGAGCACCGACGCACTGGATGAACACAATCCTTTTCGGGGTCTCGAGGTCGGAGGGCCGAACCACATGACCATGGGTCACGCCCGATGCGTTGAGCATCCTCTCGAGCTCGAGGCTGGTGACGACGTTCGGGAGCCGGCCGTAGCCGTAGGCGCCAAGCCTCCGGGCATCGAACTCCTGGAAACCGACGGCGACCAGAATCGAACCGATGTCGAGCTCGATCTCGGTCGGCATCATGTCGAAATCGATCGCATCGACCTCACAGATCTCCATGCAGTGTCCGCATGGGAGGAGGTTCGGCGGATAGTTGGGATCCTTCTTCCGCTTGATGGCCTCCATTTTCTGGAGACGTTTCTTCTGGCGCTCGTTGAGGTGGGGAGTGAAGTTGAGGCAGGCGTTCGAGTCGATCACGTACGCCGCGGGTACCGATTGCGGGAAGGGCCGATAGATGGCTTTACGCGCCTTGAGACCCATATCGAACTCGTTGCCGCCCACCTGAGGGCAGTGATCGACACAAAGACCACAGGCCACACACCGGTCCTCATCCACGAAGCGCGGGTTTTTTCGCACCCGCACCTTGAAATCGCCCGGCTCACCCTCGCAGCCGACGACCTCGGCGTTGGATATGACCTCGATCAGAGGATGCCGACCGGCATCCATGGCCTTAGGCCCGAGGATTCAAATGGCGCAATCCATGGTGGGAAAGGTCTTGTCGAGCTGAGCCATACGGCCGCCCAACGAAGGCGATTTTTCCACCACGGTGACCGGGACGCGAGCGTTTGCCAGGTCGAGAGCCGCCTGGATACCGGCGATCCCGCCCCCTATGACCAACGCGCGCAGGGCCTTCGCACCCTCCGATTCCGAGCCCGTCGTGTCTATCGAAGATCCCATTTCACAACCCTTCTCTTGAACTCGCGATCAAAAACACATCATCACGAACTCACCGGCGCCGCTTCCTCCTCCTTCTTCGTCCCCGCAGCGCCGCCATAATCCTCTTCAAAAGCTGACCATCCCGCATCGAACGCGCGCAGATTGAGCTCTTCGGTGCCCTTCGGTACCGATTCCGCGACAGCATCGCGCATTGCCTCGCGGGGCACGATTTTGGAAGCCGCGGCGAAAAAACCCAACATGACGATGTTCTGCACGATCGCCCGCCCGATCTCCTCGGCAATCCGCGTCGACGACACCCCGTACGATGGCTGCCCCTTCTTGGGTTCGGCTTTCACGAGGTCCTTTTCGTAAATCAGCATGCCGTCGTCTGCAAGCTCATCACGGTACTTTTCGTAGCCCTCACCGGACATGACGACAAAGATGTCGGGGCGCCCGATATAGGGGTAGAGCACCTCGGTGTCCGACACGGCGAGGGTGGTGGAACAGGCCGAACCGCGAGCTTCGGGCCCGAAGCTCTGGATCATTGTGGCGTGCTTGCCGGCGTTGACCGCGCACGCATGACCGATGATATGGCCGGCGAGAACCACGCCCTGGCCGCCGAATCCGGTGATTCTGATTTCCGTCCGGTTAGTCATGGATCCACCCCCCTTCGGGGCCCATCGGCATGTACCGGTCCCCCAACACCCCCTCATAATGGGAGTGCATCATGTCGAGAAAGGTCGGCCGCTCCTCGTCAACGAAGTTGCCGCAGATAATCCTGTCTTGGAATCCGATATCAACCTCGCGGGTGTCGGCGCCGTGGCGGATTTCTGCCTCATCGTGGTAAAACCGCATCAGGTCAAGCCCGCTCCCGAGCCGATTGAGGCGCGCATAGAGCGTCGAGCACGGCGCGATCACCTCGATAAAGCGGAACCCCTTGTGGCGCAGCGCCATACGAATGCATTTGGTGAGGCGACGGATGTGCAAACACGTCCAACGTGCGACGAAGGATGCACCGCAGCTCTGCGCCAGATGCGGCAGGTTGAAGGGGCGCTCGTAATTGCCAAAGGGCATGGTCGACGAGCGCGCGGTCAACGGGGTCGTGGGGGCGTTCTGACCACCGGTCATGCCGTAGATGAAGTTGTTGACCAGGATCACCAGAATATCCATGTTGCGGCGGGCGGCGTGAATGAAGTGGTTGCCGCCGATTCCGGAGAGATCCCCATCACCCGAAAAGACGACCACTTGGAGCTCCGGCCGACCGAGCTTGAGACCGGTGGCAAATGGTATGGCGCGCCCGTGAGTCGAGTGGAACGCGTCCAGGTTCATATATCCGGCCACGCGCCCCGTGCAGCCGATTCCGGAGACGATGGCCGTCTTGTCGAGGTCGATATCGGACTCGTCGAGAGCAGTCGCGAAGCACTTGACGATAGTGCCGATACCGCAAGTAGGACACCAGATGTGGGGCATTCGATCCATCCGCAGGAAGGGAGCGATCGGATGCTCTTCGGGAACGGTAGTTTTGGACGTCGTACTCATCGGGCCGCCTCCACGATCGCTTGGCAGATGTCAGCCGGGTCGTGGACCCCGCCGCCCCCATGGGGCACCAGGATTGCCGGTGCCTGGCCACCGGCGCAACGCTCGACCTCGAGGACCATCTGTCCGTAGTTGATTTCCGGTACCACAAAGGCCTTCACCTTCTTTGCCAGCTCCCGAATCCGCTCCTCCGGGAAGGGCCAGACAACGATCAAGCGCAGGAAACCGACTTTGACACCCTCGGCGCGGGCCAGTTCGATACCCATGCGCGCCACGCGGGCGGTGATGCCGTAGGCAACTACGACGACGTCCGCGCCTTCAACGTCCTCCTCCTCGATGCGGATGATGTCGGCGGCGTTGAGGCGGATCTTGTCCATCAACCGGTGGACATTTGTCTCCTGACATTCGGCCGACATCACCGGATAGCCGCGCTCGTCGTGGGTGAGACCGGTGGTATGGAAGCGGTACCCGTCACCGGCGCGTACGAACTCCGGCACGGGCCGACCGTTGACTGCGTAGGGAAGATACTCACCGGGTTTTTTCTTGGATAGAACGCGCGGCACCACGTCGATCTCGTCGGCGGGCGGGATGACGACCTTTTCGGTCATGTGGCCGACGCACTCGTCCATCATGAACATCACCGGCACCCGCCAGGTCTCGGAGAGGTTGAAGGCGTCGATCGTGAGATCAAAGGCTTCCTGCGGCGACTGCGGGCACAGGGCGATGAGCTCGTAGTCTCCGTGGGACCCCCACCGCGCCTGCATCATGTCGGCCTGCCCGACCATCGTCGGCAGACCGGTCGATGGGCCCCCGCGCTGCACGTTGACGACGACGCACGGCGTTTCCATCATCGTCGCGAGGCCGATGTTCTCCATCATCAGGCTGAAACCGGGACCAGAGGTGACGGTCATGCATTTGGTGCCGGTCCACGCGCCTCCCGCGACCGCCGCCATGCTCGCCAGCTCGTCCTCCATCTGAATGAAGGTCCCCCCAATCATTGGAAAACGTTGCGAAATGCGTTCCACCACCTCGGTCGACGGCGTGATGGGGTAGCCGGCCACGAAGCGACAGCCCGCGGCCATGGCGCCTTCACCGCAGGCGTAGTCACCATCGAGGTAGTGGACTCCTGTCAGGACACCCGCTGGATCTGTTTTCAATTGGGACCTCCCTGGCCTTCTTCGTCCGACGCGCTCCGAGCCGCTATGGCTGCCGCTGCTTCTTCGTCGTCCGCGGCGACGCAGAAGATCGCGAAATCGGGGCAGATCATTTCGCAGAGGTTGCAGTTAACGCACTCACCGTCCTTGACCACCTCGGGCGGGTGATAGCCCTTGCGGTTGAAGTCCTCAGACATGACGAGCACGTCTTTCGGACAGTACTCGACGCAGAAGCCACACCCTTTGCAGCGGTCGGCGATGATAACGACCCGTCCATGCGGAACCGTCACCTGATCGATGTCCAGCGGTTTTCGCCAGTACCTCATTCGTCATTCCTCCCTGCCTGAATCGCGTTGCCACAAACTCGATGCTCGTATTTGCATCTCTAGGCCTCCATGTCATCCGAAGATCCTTCGTTGCCTCGCTGCCGGGGACGCAACGCGCATTCCCCCTGCAACTTCTCGAAAGAGCAGTTGGGACGGTAATAACCTGCGCATCGAAGACAGGTTTCTCGAGGGATCTCGGCCCTCGCCAACATATCTCCGCACACTTCCTCGAGAAGGTCGCACAGCATTGCTGTTTTTTCCCGTCCCAATGAATCGATCACGGGTGCGAGCTGTGCCGCTTTGCGGCGCTCGTAATCGCGGACCAGCTCTTCACCTTCCGCAGTCGACTTCAACAGAATGGCGCGACGATCCGTATCTGAAGCCTCGCGATAGACGAGGCCCAGATGTTCGAGTTTGTCGAGATTCTTGCTGCTTGCGGCAGGCGACACGCCGAGGCACCGCGCGAGTTCCCCCACCTGGAGGTCAGAGTTGACGGTGATCAGCTTCAAGAAGCAGAATTGAGATCGGGTGAGATGGTGCCGGCAGACCTGGTTGAGAAAACCCTCTTCGAGGAATTCACGCAGCAGGGATCTCAGAACATGTCCGGAGCGCAGAAAGCGGTAGAAGTCATCGCCCGGCGGATCCAGATCCCCGAGACGCCCTCCCGACTTTTCACGTTCATCGCCGATTGGCATTGTTCACCCGGCTAATATTTTACGCCCTTAACAATTTATATCGTCAAATATAGACGTCAAGTGCAAATGTTCATTTGTTTTTGAGATTGAAACTCGTTCGACATCTGCCCGCCCACCCAGGAGAAACCCGTGCCCGTGTGGGATCGATCAGAGTTCTCGTCAGAGCGACGGATAGAACGTCTTCAAGATCTCTTGAGTCGACGGAGCAGGTTTGCCTGCCATCGCTTCGGTCTTGATGGCCTCGACCCGGTCGACCATGGTCGGCGTCTGCACCTCGTAGAGCACCCCGGTCGTGAGCACGTCCTTCTCGCGGGTGTACTTGATCGCGTTGCCGCGCTTGGAGGGGTCGTGATCCTCCGGCAGGCTCTGCAGCATCCCTTTCAGCCTCTTGAACTCGTCGTCGCCACGCCAGGTGACACAGGGCGACATGACGTTGAGGAAGGAAAAGCCGTGATGCTCGATCGCGGCCGTGATGAGCTCGGTGAGGCCTTTCATGTCGCCCGAGAAACCACGCCCGACCCAGGTCGCGCCGGTGGAGATAGCGAGCTCGCAGGGATCCACGGCCGGCTCGGGGTTGCCCCAGAACGTCGATTTGGTCTTGTCACCGGTCGGGGTGGTTGGCGCTACCTGCCCCTTGGTGAGGCCGTAGATCTCGTTGTCCATCAGAATGTAGGTGACGTCGAGATTGCGTCGGCAGGCGTGAATGAGGTGGTTGCCGCCGATCGCGAGCCCGTCGCCGTCGCCACCAACCGCGATGACGGTCAGCTCCGGCCGTGCCATCTTGACGCCGGTAGCGAGGGTCAGCGCGCGACCGTGAACACCGTTAAAGCCGTAGGTCGTCACGTAGCCGGGCAGACGCGACGAGCAGCCGATTCCGGAGAGTAACACGGTGTTCCACGGCTCGATCTGGAGCGCCGCCATCGACCGGTAGAGGGCGTTGAGGACGCCGAAGTCACCACAGCCCGGGCACCACACCGGCTTGAGGTCGGTCTTGTACGCACCCGGTTTCAACTCGACCTTGGTTGGCGGACTCATACCAGCACCTCCCGCCGGAGCGCACCCATCTCCAGCACCTTTTGGATCTTGTCTTCCACCTCACCGACCGTCAGGTTCATGCCGCCCGACCGCTTGTAGACAAACGTGCGGGCCTCGGGCAGGTCGAGAAAGGTGCGAAGGTATTTGTAGAACTGGGCCGAGTACGAGAGCTCGATGACGATCACGTTGGCGACCGTCTTCAGGTACTCGTTGAACTCGTGGTAGGGAAAGGGGTAGAGGAGCTGTGGCACGAAAGCGGAAACCCGCTCGCCGCGCGCGATCGCCTTCTGGACCGCCTCCTTCACTGGGCCCTTCGAGGAGCCCCAGCAGATAATGCCGACATCCGCCTGCTCGGCGCCGTAGCGCCTGAAGAAGCTGTACTTGTCGCGCACCAGGCGCAGCTTGCGGTAGCGTTTGGCGTTCATCTTCTCGTGCACGATGTGCATCGAGGTCGGCGAGCCGTCCTCGCCGTGCTCGAGGCCGTTGGTCTGGTACTCGCCGCCCTTCATCCCGGGCCACGACATCGGCGAGATTCCCGACTTGGTCTCCTTGTAGCGCTTGTACTCGCGCAGGTCGCCCGCGGACGGCACCTGACGG